>Ga0164311_10000928_pt1 | contig 13729 bp, 12 predicted proteins | sample GuaBasSedimGuay2_FD_121796 | JGI IMG/M metagenome (GOLD analysis project Ga0164311, IMG submission 121796) | Subseafloor sediment microbial communities from Guaymas Basin, Gulf of California, Mexico - Guay2, Core 4569-9, 9-12 cm | ecosystem: Environmental > Aquatic > Marine > Hydrothermal vents...
CCTGTCTTAGCATGAATGTTGGAAAATTCCTTGCTTCTAAAGAAGGTCAGAGAACTAAAGCATGAAGATGCAAAGAGATGGCTAAGAATAATTGATGAAATCTGTAAATCTTCTGAAAATAAGCTTGAAAGGATAAATGATTTATTCCCTGAATATACGGATCATGGGATTGAACATTGTAAGTCGGTTGTTAAGGCTTTGGAGGAACTAGTTATTGGGAAGAAGCGCTTGAGTGAAGCTGAGTGGGACGAAGATAAGCTTAAGTTCGCCAATAGCGAGTGTTATTTAACCCTTGATGAAATTATTCTGCTAATCTTAGGTGCTCTATTACATGATATCGGAATGTCACCTGACATTGATTACGACTTGAACAAGAGAGCTAAGGAGATTAGGGAAGAACTTGAAAGGCTAAAGGGGAGCAGACGAGAGGAATTAAGGAGGGAGCTTGAGGAACTTAAGGAGAAGATTAGAAAGAAGCATCATGAAATATCGAGGGAGTTTGTGGAGAGGAGCGAAGAGTTGAAAGATTTTCAGTATCGGGATGTTTTAGCTCGTATCGTTGAGGGGCATAGAACTGACGTAAGAGAGATATTCAAGAATCTTAGGACGGTTAGAAATGTGAGGACTTCTCTGCTTGCATTTTTGCTCCAAATAGCCGATGATATGGATGTAGGTTTTAGGAGGGCCTTAGTCGAAAGCATGCATCGGTTGGATGAGAAGAGCTTAGAGCATGTGCTTGCGAATCTTAGAATTGGAAAGGCGGAGAGGAGTAACGGAGAGGTCATTTATTACGTCGATTTCAAAGAAGAATTTAAAATTGATGAGAAGGAGGTGTTGAGGCTTATAGTGAAATGGAACGGGAAGATAGAGAGGAAGCTTGAAAGGGCAAAGCTCTACGGCGGCGAAATCATAAGACAATGGAGGGGAATATTGCCCTCTAAGGTTGTCTTTAAGGTTGAATCGGACAGATACAATTCCGATTTGAGCAAAAGATTTGAAGCAGATAGGACACTTTTCGTTAAGACCCTAAGTAGTAATATTTACGGGGATGATTGGAGGTATGCATTTAGAGAGCTTATAAGCAATTCTTTTGATGCTATAAAGAGAAGAGCCTATGAGGATGAGTCTTATGGTAATCCAAGGATTGTTATAGATATTAAGGTTGATGGGGATGGCTATATCATAATAGTCGAAGATAATGGTTGTGGTATGAGTAGAGACGATGTTGAGGATTATCTATTGACGGTTGGGAAGAGCTTTTATAGGGAGCTTAGGGAGAGGGGGAATGAAATTATCAAAGCCATAAATCCAACTGCCTATTACGGCATAGGTTTCCTTTCAAGTTTCATGCTTGTGATGGATAATAATGGAAAAATGGATGGAATTATAGAGATAGAAACCAAGAGGATGGACAATGAAGCGGTGAGGGTGGAGATAATTGAGCCTGATTTGCCAGTAATCCTTGGTAGTGCTGATAAAAAAGATATAGGGACAAGAATTATGATTAAAGGTAAACGTGAGGAAGTTCGGGGATTTTTCGAAAAGGTTTTGAGATTTGGTGAAGTTTGTAGAAATAATGGTATCGATGTGCATATCTTCCCTTTTGCTGTTATTGTAGATTCGGTTTTGAAAGTTAGAGAGTTAGAAATTCCAATTGTTGTTAAGATAAACGGCGTTAAGGTTTGGGATGGGATAGTAAAGCCTGACTTATTCATTCATGGCGAAAAGATTAAATCGATTGATGTTAATCATGAAAATGAAGATTATGAACTTGAAATATGGAAAGGGGAGCTACCAATTACTGAATTTGGCTTAATTCCAAAATCTGAATTTGATATGATTTTGAAAGACGCTGAGATGGTAGAAAAAAGACTTGACATGTATGAGTTAAAGTTAAATGATATCAATATCACTTTTCATATCCATACCTATTATACAATCGCTACTGTCAACAACGTAGGATGTATTGTAGAAAATAGACAGCTTAATATTTCTCGCTACTTGAGGCTTAATGAGCAACCGGTAACATATATCCTAAGAGTTAGGTCGAGTTTGCCAAAATATACCGACTTGAAGAAAAATAAAATTAAAATCTCTGGAGAGGTAGTAAGGGAAATATTCAAAAAGTTAAGGGAGGAAGGGATTACTTTTGATTTAGATGTTTTTGATTCGTTTGATCCATTTGTTTCGCCATGTGATGAGGACTTTGAAGAAATAGGGGCTATGGATTTCGTCGAAAACTGTCTAAGGTTCGAAGATATTTATGGAGAATGCAAAACTCTAAGTGAAATCAAAGGAGTTGGCAAAACCCCAATCATAGTTGATATTGACTTTAAATTTTTTGAAATATTTAAATATAAATTCAAAAGCTTTTGGGAAAACTTAAAATTAAATCCGTTATACGGAGAGTATTCAAGGTTTTTAAAAGCTTATCAAAAAGTAAGTGAATATTTCTTTGAAAAATGCGAAGAATGTGGAAAAGATTGTATATTTGGTAAATTTGAATTCGATGGGGGAGGATATTATATAAAAGATACGAACTTAGAAAACTTTTTATTTAGGGAGTTTAAGGAGCTCATAGCCCTGATTTACCTCGGATTTGATGAAAGGTTTTACATACTTAATAATCGATTTGTGAAGACTATATGCAGGATGTGGAAGGAAAATAGGATATCAGAAGATGAAGAGGACAAAATTAAATATCTTTTACATAGGTTAAATGACTTTTTACGTGAGAGTTATTATGTAACACTTGAAGACCTCAAAGAATTAGCTAAAATAGATAACAAACTAAAAGAGGCATACGAAATGATTATGAGATGGATGCAAAATGATTAATGACTAAAAGAGCTAATCCCCTTCATTATCCCCTCCGAATATCTCACAGCATTCATTTTTATATCCAACGGGTAAAGTCTTCCATTTTTGTAATCAAGCTTCATATCCTCATATTTCTCATACTTCTTATCCCCCCGTTTCTCCCTTATCTCCTCAAAACTCCCCTTCTCGTTAAGATATGCATGCAAACCCGCAAGGAGCACGATTATATGAAACCCAAGCTTTTGTAACTCCATAAGCTTGTTTATCGTAAGGAGATGCCCGATATGCACACTCCCGCTCGGCTCAAAACCCACGTATGCCCGCCTCCCTCCTGCCTTTATAACCTCTGCTAATTCCCCACCGTTACTATCTCCTCGTGAGCCCCGACTCTCAGGATCGTCTGAGTCGGAGCGGAAGGTTAGAGTGAGCGGCTCCGGCCGTGGAGTGGCTACCACTCGCTAATGGTGCCGTAGGACATTTCCAGCCGACGCCCACGCCGTGCTGAAGTCCGCAAGCGTAGCTTTCGTTAGTGTCGGCGCGCTCGCTGCTATGCCACTCGCACTGAAAATTGATGCGTCCTCAATTGATTTTAAGTTGCACCGCAGCAACGGGCGTTTGTGGCGGCGTAGCTGCAATTTTGCTAACCGCCCTTGGTCCTCCTTTTCATCTCCGCATATTTTATAAGAGTGATGAGCGCCTTAGCTCCTCGTTCGGGCGTGCTATACACGGGAACGCCCTCCTCTTCTAACTTAATTTTCTCTTTCAGCATAAGCTCGTGCGGGAAGCTCGTGCACATGATTAGTGGCTTCCCGTAACAGCGCCTCGCATCCACAATTTCCTCAGGCGGCAGCAAGAACGAGGGGTGGTACAAGTTGAAAATTATCAGGGCATCCACGCCGTCATCTGCTAAGACCGTCCTTACAACTTCCAGCCAGAGCCCCGCATCCCTGATGAACGCCATGTCCACTGGGTTCTCCCTTATCGTCAGTGGCGGCAGCAACCTTTTTAGCTTCTTTTCAGTAGCCTCAGAGAACCTCGCAAGCTGCAAGCCGCCGCTCGTGCACTCGTCCGTCAGTATTATGCCGGGGCCCGCCTGCGTCGAAATTATCGCAACCTTCCTGCCCTTCGGCAAGCAGTCCTGACACAACGAAAGTATCTTAGCAGCATCGAACAGCTCCTCGCAGCTATTAACCGTGACGACACCAGATTGGCGGAACGCAGCGTCGTAAAGCTTATATTCGCCCGCCATCGAGCCCGTGTGCGAGAGTGCCGCTCTCTCCACAGCTCTTGTTCGCCCTACCTTGTATGCAACGACAGGCTTCTTCTTTGCGACTCTTCTCGCTGCGTTCATCAGCTTCCTTGGCTCGTCTATGCCCTCAATATGCATGGCAATCGTGTCCGTTTCATCGTCTTCCTCTAAATACTCTAAAATGTCGTAGAATTCCACATTGCATCTATTGCCAAGCCCCACAAGCTTGTTAAGCCCCACCGCCTCGTTCATTGCCATGTAAGCAAAAATGTGGCAGACACCGCCGCTCTGCCCAACCATTGCGATGCGCCCCTTCCGCAGCCCGTTGAAAACCGGCGAGAACGAGGCATTTATCACACCGACGTTGACGAATCCGAACGTATTCGGGCCTATAATCTTCATACCTGCCTCTTCTGCCAAGGCTGCAAGGTGCTCTTGTAGAAGCTCGCCGCCTGTGTCGACGTCACGCTCGGCGGCGCTCGCCTCTTTGAAGCCTCCTGTGATTATGACGGCGCCCTTGACGCCTTTCTCCGCACACTCACGAACTGCGGAAAGCACAGCGCTCGAGGGGACGACGACGATTGCGAGGTCCACGCTTCCTGGTATTTGCCTCACCGACTTGTAAGAGTTAATTCCTAAGATACAGCTGGCATGTGGGTTCACCACGTATATCTCCCCGTCAAATGCCTCCACCAAGCTTTTAACGCACTGGTGTCCCATCTTACGTTCATCAGGAGAGGCGCCGACCACGACCACCGAGCAGGGGTTGAAAACTTCATCAAGACTCATTGAAATCCCTATCTCTCCCATAATATTTCTGCTCTGCGTTTTACATGAAAATTAAATAACATCAGAGCGAAATTTTCTAAGGTGAAAAGATGCGTAACGTCGCCATAGTAGGGGCGGGGATAACGAAATTCGGCGTGCGGGAGGCGAGCTGGAAGGATCTCGTGCAGGAGGCAGGAAAAGCCGCATTCAAGGACGTGCCGAATCTTGATAAGAAAGAAGTGGATTCTCTCATCGTTGGGGCGGCGCAGCCCGAACGCTGGGCGTATCAGACGCATGTAGCGCCTCTTGTCGCCGAACTTCTTGGCTTGCGCCCGACGAGAGTCGTAGCGAGGACCGAAGTAGCTTGCGCCAGCGGGCAAGCTGCAATCAGGTATGCGTGGCTCGCGATCGCCACGGGGCTTAGCGATATCGCTTTCGTCATTGGCGTTGAAAAAATGACTTCCAAAAACATGGCTATAAGCCAGACGAGCATGATAAACGTCGCTAACCGAGAGTTCGATGGCCCCAGCGGAATGACGGCGCCGCCCTTCTTCGCAATGGTCGCCCAGCGGCACATGCATGATTATGGCACGACAAGGGAGCAAATGGCGGTTGTTAGGGAGAAAAATTCCACTTACGGCTCCTATAACCCGTATGCGCAGTTCACGAAGCGATTTAGCGTCGACGCCGTGATAAATTCGAAAGTCGTTGCCCCGCCACTTTGTCTTTTCGATTGCTGCGGCATGACGGACGGCGCTGCCGCCGTCGTCCTTGCAGCTGAAGAAATAGCAAAGAAGCTCACAGACACGCCTGTCTGGATTATCGGCGGCACGCAGTGCGTCTTCGCCGCCGACACCGTCAACCAGATGGGCAACCTCAGCGAGTGGCCCGCCCTGAGGCGGGCGGCAAAAGAACTTTACAACATGCTCGGCATCGGACCTAGGGACATTGATTTCGCAGAGTTGCATGACTGCTTTACCATTAGCGAGATAATGGAGTATGAAGAGCTTGGTTTCTGCGAGAAAGGCGAAGGTGGAAAGTTCGTTGAGGAGGGGCGCAGCTACATCGGCGGTGACGTCGCCGTGAATCCCAGCGGCGGGCTCCTCAGCTTCGGGCACCCCCTCGGTGCCACAGGCGTCCGACAAGCTTGGGAGGTATTTAACCAGTTCAGGGGCAGCGTCCCCAAGGAAAGATACGTCGGCAGCAACGCCAGAATAGCCATCACTCATAACCTGAGCGGGCTGGCATCCCTCCACCACATAATGGCTTACAGCATCGAGAAGCGGAAGGAAATAAAATTAGGGGGGTGAAACGATGGTCAAGTCGATACGCATACCCGCCACCATACCCTTCCCGCCACTCTTAGACCTCTGGGAGCAGCAGGACGAAAAAGGTCCGGATGCGACGAGAATTTACCAATTCTACAAGAATTTGGCGGAGGGGCGTTTCACGACTACGAAGTGCAAGGATTGTGGAAAGTTGTTATACCCCCCTGTGGCGGTCTGCAGCGAGTGCTTGAGCGAAAATCTCGAGTGGGTGGATATTCCTAAGGTCGGGGAGGTTTATGCATTCACGGAGGTGCGGGCGGGCGCCCCCTTGCAGTTCCAGGACACGGTGCCGTTTATAATAGCCATAGTGAGGTTCGGCGATTATCCAAAGAATGGCATCCAAGTGAGTGGTATAATGTTCGACCTGAGTTCCGAGGAGGTAAAAATCGGCACGAAAGTAGAATGGGAGCCTCTTGAAATATTGGGACCTGGAGAGATGAGGAGATACTGGTATTGCTTCAAAAAGGCATGACGCCCCGTCTATGTCCTCATAGAACCCAGGAGATTTCGCCTCTCTATTTATCCTTTATTTGTAAAATAGTTTGCAAATCGTTTCTAATTTTTTATTCGAGCCTTTGAAACGTATTTTATCGTCAGGGTTTTTATTTCGAAGACATTCAAGCCGCAGTAAGTCTTATATATTGCCCTAACGCATGAAAAGATGTGAGGGGAGAGCATTGTTTGAATACATCAGTTTAATCAGCCTTGAATTGCTCGGCAAGATTTTCTTGGGCTTGCTCATAGTGTTCTTCACACTCCTTACCGTAATTCTACTTGCAGGCTATATTGCGCTTAGAACCGGGAGAATACTCTTTCCCAACTTCATATCTTTCATGATAGACTTGTTATACGAGCCCGCAAAACGGATAATTTCGTTCTTCAAAATAGATTCTGAGCTGGTTGATAGGATAAGCGTGGAGCTCAAGAACTGCATAAATTACGCAGATTTTGCGACAGTGCCAACGGAGGAGCGAGTTTTGCTGCTGCCGCAGTGCATGCGCTCGCTTGAGTGCCCTGCGAAGTTGAGTTCCGTGGACGGATTCCACTGCGTAGAATGCGGGCGATGCGAGATTGCGAGGATAAATGCAGCGTGCAAGAGGTTGGGAATAAGAGTATTCGTCGTGCCGGGCGGGACTTTTGCGAAGCGAGTGCTTATCTCAGCGAGACCAAGAGCGGTAGTGGGCGTCGCTTGTTACCCGAACCTCCATGAGGGCATGCTGAACGCAAAGCTCGCAGGCATACCGGCGCAGGGCGTCCCCTTAAAGAAGACAGGCTGCATCAATACCATTGTTGATTTTGACGAACTGCTCATAAAATTGTTTGCGGGCACCGACGGCGAGGTTGAAAAGGCGGGGGAGGTAGCATGGCGCTGAACATCTATATCGTCCTGGGGCAAATATTCGTAACGCTGCTTTTCATATTCTTAGTTTTGGCGATTGCTGCCGCCGCCATCGGCGCATACATATACAAATACAAGCGGTTCCTGTTCCCGAAGCTTGCGTTCTCGCTGATAACGTTCTTTTACAGACCGCTGAAGACGCTTCTCGGCAGCCTGCGCATCAACCCGAACGTCGTGGACGAGGTGCAAATTACGCTGTTGAATCATGCTTACCGAGAAAAATATGCAGCAACGCCCTTCGAGCGTCGCATTCTGTTCCTGCCGCAATGTCTCCGCGATATAGACTGTCCGGCGATGACGAAGCCAGGCGAGGGTATTTTGTGCAGGCGGTGTGGACGGTGCAACATCGCTGAAATCATGGAGATCTGCGAGCGGCACGGAATTATGGTGAGTATAGCGCCCGGCGGCGAGTTCGTGAAGCGTGTTGTCAAAGACAGAAAGCCAGAGGCGGCGCTCGGCGTTGCGTGCCATAAGGACCTCCACGAGGTAATGAGATACGTGACGGCGAAGGGCATTCCGATGATCGGGGTGCTTCTCGCAAGGGCGGGCTGTATAATGACCGATGTCAACTGGGACAAAGTAAAAGAGGAACTCCTGCTGACTCCTGAGATGCTGGCTCAGAATCATGCTTAAGATAGAAGGCGACTGCACGGGCTGCGGCTACTGCGAGATGGTATGCCCGAGCGGAGCCATTACGGTGTGGGGGCGTGCTGAAATAGATGTGAAGAATTGCGTTGGATGTTTAAGATGCATGGGGGTATGCCCAACACGCTTGATATCCGCCGAGAATATGACATCATAGTTATAGGCGCGGGTATAGGCGGGCTGCTCGCCGCAGCGCTCCTCTGCAAGCATTTTAAAACGTTAGTTCTTGAGAAGTTGTCATTTTTAGGAGGGAGGTTTTCGAGCTTCAATTACAAAGGATACGAGCTTCCCACAGGAGCTCTACACGTAATACCCCACTCAAAAGGTGTTTTCGCAAGAGCCTTAAAAGCCATAGGCATTCATGGAAAAACATCGGAAGCATGGGCTGAGTTCCTCTGGGAAGACCGCCGCCATAGGGTTTCAAACTTGTTAACCGCATTCAAAACGTTTAAATCACATGAGGCAAGAGAGTCTTTCATAAAGGTTGTTGCTTCAGCTTTTTTCGGCATCCACACGGAATACACGTCATTTGGCGAATTTTTAGGGAAGTTTAGAAATGAAGAACTTTACAAATGCTTTAAGGCGCTCATAGGTTTTTCGATGAGTGTTCCGCTCGAAAAAGTTTCCAAAAGTGAAGGGATGCGTTTCATAAGGAACATAGTGCTGCTGGGCAAGCCCCTCTTCCCTGAAAGCGGATGTAAAGGAGTTGTTGAGAGGTTTAAGCAAGTAATTATTGAGAGCGGTGGAGAAATATTAACACGAGTCCCTGTAAACGGAATATTAGTTCAAAGCGGTGAGATTCGCGGCGTATCTGCAAGCATCGGCGACGAGCAGATGGAAATAAAGTGCAGATGCGTAGTCAGTAATGCAAGCCCGTCGGAGACGCTCAGGATGATGAGCGAGAAAGACGCAGTTTCGGAACTTTTGAGGCGTGCGGGCTCCGTCGAAGCTGCCGAAGGCATAACGATATGCGTCAGCAGCTCCGAAAAGCTTTTTAGGAGCTGCGAAGTTGTGCTCACACCTTCAGCAAGACGTATTTCTGGATTAATACAATACGAACAGCCACTGGCACCTAAGGGCAAATACTTGCTGCTGACGCATCAGGTGTTCAGGGGCGGCGACGTGCGGAAAGAAATAGAGCTTGGTGTCGAAGATTTGAAAGAGTTGCTGCCGCATTTTGAGGACAATTGCGAAATTCTTGGCGCGCACACCTTCAGGGACGACTGGCCTGTGAATTGGGCGATACAAGGCGAGGATTTCGATGTAAGGCTGCCAGTAAGAGGTCTTTACATGGTGGGAGACGGTTGCAAAGCCCGTGGCAGAATAATGACCGAAGGTATCGCTGCGGGCGTGCTGAAAGTCGTTAGGAGGGTGAAGAAGGACTTAGCTGGATAGGGGTCCCTTTAATCAATTCCCCTTGACAATTTCTATCTTATGTCCTCTTATGCACATCCTATGAGACCTTTTTACTATCGCCTTTAAGGAAATTACGCTCAAGTCAAGAGTTTTAGACATAGCGTTTATGGAATTCCGCCCGGCGGCGATTAAATCCATCACTGGCTTCTCTAAATATTCAAACTGTTTATCATCCATGTAAGCAACGTCCACTAGGTCCGCGAACTCCTTGAGGGAACACTGGAAATTCGTTACCACGTTGGAATAGGAAGTATGATACTCCATCACTGGCTTCTTCCCAGGCTCCGGCGCCCGCCAGCGGCTCTCCAGCAGCCCACACCTCATAAGAATGTGCAGCCCATCCTTCACATCCTCGCCAAGCTCCCGCCTCAGCTCCTCCTCAGTTTTCCAGCCGTTGCTTAATTCTTCAAATATCCTCCTGTATTCGGTGAACAGGAATATGCGCAGTAAGGGAACAAAGTCCGCAGGGTCGCTTATTATTCTCGTCCTCTTCACCATGTTTATATCTTCGTATTTAACAAAAATAAACTTTTTGCGTCCTACCTTCTCCATCGTCGTTATGTTTTTATAACCGCCCTTTAAACAAAGGAGTGGGTGGCAAGATGAAAATCAACGGCGTTGAAATCGAAGATACTTTTGCGGAGGCGTTTCCGATAAAGGTTGCACGGGTTTTGATAACTGCGGTGAATGAGAAGTGGGCGAGAGTCGCCGCCGCTGAAACCACAGGCTTCGGGACGTCTGTAATAATGTGCCCGGCGGAGGCCGGCGTCGAGCGGCTGGCGACGTCTGAGGAGACGCCCGACGGACGCCCGGGGATTTACATCCAGATATGCACGCCAAGCTTCAAAACGTTGGAGGAGCAGCTCCTCGCAAGGCTTGGGCAGTGCACGCTGACGTGCCCGACGACCACCGCCTTCAATGGCCTTCCCGACGCCGAAAAGCAGTTCAATGTGGGGTTCAAGCTTAAATTCTTTGGAGACGGCTTCGAGAGCGCCGAGGAAATTTACGGGCGTAAGATGTGGCGGGTGCCACTGATGGAAGGCGACTTCCTCGTGGAGGAGAATTTCGGCGCCTGCGACGGCGTCGCCGGTGGCAATTTTTTCATCCTCGCAAAGGAGCAGATGCCCGCACTCATAGCGGCAGAGAACGCAGTCGCCGCCATAGAGCGAGTTGAGGGCACAATCACGCCGTTCCCAGGCGGCATTGTCGCCTCGGGCTCGAAGGTCGGTTCCGCAAAATACAAATTCATGCGAGCTACGACGAACGAGAAGTTCTGCCCGACGCTTCGGGACAAAGTAGATGCCTCACAAATCCCTGAGGGCGTGAGCGGCGTTTACGAAATTGTGATTAACGGGATTAGCGAGGACGCTGTGCGAAAAGCGATGCGTGCCGGGATACTCGCAGCGGTCAAGGTGCCAGGCGTCGTGAAAATCACCGCCGGCAACTATGGCGGTAAGCTCGGAAAGTATCAAATACCTCTGCACGAGATCCTTTAATTTTAATTCCTTATTTTGCTGAATAACGAGCATGCTTGTGTTTTCAGGCGGGACGGGCACGCCGAAGCTCCTCATCGGCTTAAAAGACGTCTTTGACGAGTCTCAGCTGAGTGTCGTTGTAAATACGGCGGAAGATGTTTGGGTTTCTGGGAACCTCGTCTGTCCCGATGTAGATTCGGTGCTTTACGCCCTTTCGGGGAGGATAGATGAGGAGCGCTGGTGGGGCGTGAAAGACGATACCTTCACGACGCACGAAGTCCTGAGAAGGCTGGGCTACGAGGAAATGCTGAAGATAGGCGATACCGACCGTGCGACGCACATCTTGCGAAGCGAACTTTTACGGGCGGGAAGGTCTCTGACCGAGGCGACGCAAATACTGGCAGAAAGGTTGCGGGTGCGGGCAAAAGTCATCCCAATGACTGACGACAGGGTGGAAACGCTCATACGCACCACAGAAGGAAAAATGCACTTTCAGGAGTTTTGGGTTCTGCGACGGGGCGAGCCTGAGGTCTTAGGCGTCGAGTTTAAGGGTATAAACGAAGCAAAGCCGAGCGCTGCATTTTTAAGAGAGCTTCGCAAGGCGTTCGTCGTTCTAATAGGTCCGAGCAATCCGATAACGAGCATAGGTCCAATTTTACGACTACGTGGGATCAGGGATGCACTGAAAAACAAGTTCGTCGTTGCAGTCTCCCCGATTATTGGGAAAAAGGCAATAAGCGGTCCTGCGGCGAAGTTGATGCGGGCGTGCGGCTACGAAGCCTCTGCGCTCGGCGTTCTCAGGTGCTATGCGGATTTTCTTGACGTTCTCGTCGTGGATGTCCGAGATGAGCTTGTCAGAGGCAAAAAAGAAGTGGACGGCGTGCGACTTCTGGCGGCGGATACCGTCATGAATGACGTAAAACGCTGCGAATGCCTCGCAGAATTCATATTAGACATCGTAGAGGCAGAGAGACTGCTTCCCAAGAGGACTTGAAGCAACAATTCCCAAATTAAGCTATTTCCGTGCCGTTGTGTTCGCCGTGGATGGCGTTAAGTATGTTTTCGGGACGCCGCCCGTCAATTACGATTGTTTTAACTCTGCACCGTTCAATGATTTTCGCAGCTACGGGGTCAATGACCGAGTGCGAGCCTGCTTTCAGCCTCGTCTTCATGACGATCTCCGTAAGCTCTTCAGGCGTAAGACTTTTGAACTTCTTGGCGGTGGGTTGTGTCTTTGGATCAGCGTCGTAAACGCCATCCACCGAAGTCGCAAAGAGCAGGAGCTTTGCGCCTGCGAGTTCGGCGAGAATTGCGGCGACGGCGTCCGTTGTGTATCCAGGAGAGACGCCACCGAGCACGACGATTCGCTCCGGCGACGCAAGCGCCTCTTCGTAATCTCGAGGTGGCGTCTGCCGCACCTCCACATGCAACGAACGTAACGCCGCTATCAGAAGCATGGCGTTGAGTCTCGTGGCGGCAATCCCGACAAGGTCGCAGTAGGCGTCATCGGCGCCGAGCTTCCGCACGGTCTCGATGAAGCGACGGGCAAGCGTGCCTCCACCCGTAACTGCGTAGATTTTGGCAGTGTCCTCAGCCGCAGTTCTAACGACTTCTGCCGTGTTCCTCACGGTTACGGCGTCCTCAAAGAGAACGCCCCCGAGCGAGAGCACGATGACGTGCGACCGCAGCAGCTTCCTCACCTTTTTTCCTGTTAGAATGCTACTTTATAAGACTCTCGCAAGAAGACCACCGGTTTCAACCGGTGAGTGAATTACGATTTTCTTAGTCATAAACCATAAATACATGAATTTATTAAAAATGATAAACATGTCCCACACAGAAAAGCCATGTCAAAACTAACAAGAAAACATACAACATTCTCAAAATACTTACCAGACTTTCCAAAAGCCTCTACAATTCCGCCTCTACACAGTAAGACAGTATTACTTTAACAACGGCAAATGCCTTCAATATGAATAAGCTTATCACCTTGTTAAGCATAACGAGGACTACAAACTACTTCCATATCAAGTTGCACATCAAGCAATGAAAGTTATCGATAAAAGCATGTGCTTCTTTCGCATTCTTAACAAGAAGAGAAAAAGGGACTACAATCGACCAATTTCTCTACAAAAGACAATTATTTGGTTTGTACTTTTCAAAGGGATATGTTCAAAGTTGATAGAAATAGAATAAGGCTTTCTCTTGGTAGAAACTTTGTTAAGGAGTTGATGTTAGGTTTTTAGAATTCAAACTCCCCCAATTCATAGTTGGTAAAAAGATAAAAGAGGTCAGCGTCTCCTCGATGAACGAGGAGCTAGCTTGCCCTCGCCCGTGCGTGCGTGGGTGCGTGGGCGGGAGGGACGCCGTCCGCTCATCGGGCAGGTGGCTGTAAGACCGCACCGCATCGGGCTGGAAAACTGGCATAAAGAAAGCCGCTCCAGCCCATCGAGACAAAAATAACTACGGATACATAAAACTTCCGCCCTCTCATTTAAACCATAAGCTTGGCGGTGGGGGTGTAAGCTACTCCACGACTGAAGGCGGGAGCTTCACTTAAGCCTCTCCGCTCTGGCTCATTGAGGGCAACCTGCCCAGAGCCTGAGCGACGTGTTCGGGCTGAGCACGC
>Ga0164311_10000929_pt1 | contig 13727 bp, 18 predicted proteins | sample GuaBasSedimGuay2_FD_121796 | JGI IMG/M metagenome (GOLD analysis project Ga0164311, IMG submission 121796) | Subseafloor sediment microbial communities from Guaymas Basin, Gulf of California, Mexico - Guay2, Core 4569-9, 9-12 cm | ecosystem: Environmental > Aquatic > Marine > Hydrothermal vents...
CACATGGTTTTTGGTTTTTCAATACTTGCTGGAAGCTTAATAGTAGGTTTTCTATATGAGGTATATGGGTATTATGCTGCCATACTATATGTCATTACCCTGCATCTTGTAACAGTAGCTATTTTAACCTACATTTTAAGAAAAGGTTTAATAAAGTGTTAACCGAAAAACTTACTACATAACAGTAAACCCTTAACTGGCAGGTGCTTGATCAATGCCTGTAGAAATACATGATAAGGAAGAATTTGTTAAAATTTCTGATAAAGCAATCGACTGCAGAGTTAAGAGGCTAGGTGAATATGTTAAGGTAAAGCTGCGAACAAAAAGGAAGTTATATACAATAAAGGTTAAAGTCGACGAAGCCGACGAGCTCATAGGCAGGTTAAAGGTAAAGTGTACAGAAATATAGTTAGAGCTCTACTTTCATACCATTATCCGCAATTACTGTTTCAATACCAAATCTCTCATAAACTTCTTTAGCAAATAATTTCTGCACTTCAGGTTCCCCATGTACAAGAACTATTTTCTCTAATGAAGATTTTAAATTGTCAATTACTTTAATTAGTTGAGATTTTCCTGCGTGCGATGAAAAGTCAAACCATTCAACTCTAGCTTTAACTTTAGTTCCCCCTTGTTTAAATATTCCTTGTTCAAGAATCATTCTACCAGGAGTATTTGGCGCTTGGAAGCTTACGAGAAATATAGCGTTTCTAGGATCATCATATAGCCTTTTCAGATAATATGTTGAAGGCCCCCCTCTCAACATACCTGATGAAGCCACTATTACGGCTGGCCTCTCTCTTAGAACTGCTCTTCTGTCCTGCCAGCCTCGGATTTCATAAGAGTTTCTTAAAGCTCTTTTAAGCATTGATGGATTTTTAATAAACTTCTTATGCGTGAGAAATATCCTATTTATTTCTCTGACCATGCCATCATAGTATATGGGTGCATCTACACTATGCTTCGTTAACACTAATAATATTTCTTGAGATCTACTTACAGAAAATGCAGGAACAAGAACTATACCGTTATTTTCAATAACTTCTTTAACAGCCTCCACAAACCTTTTTTCTTCAAATTCTCTTAGTGGATGTTCTGTTGCTGCATAGGTTGTTTCTATGACTAAGTAATCTACCTTATTACTGTTAAGATACTTAGCGGGTGTTGTTAACTCCGTTTCGATGAGGTTTATATCTCCTGTAAATAGTATGGATTTAGAATCAGTATGTAGTATTATTGACATGCTTCCAGGTATATGTCCTGCATCAGTGAACTCTAAGGTGAACTTATTGGTTTCAATAGATTCACCGTAGTTGATTGTTTTTATGTTTCTCAGCATTTTAATTACTTCTTCATATTCGAAAGGAAGATAGTATCCTGAAATATGTAGGAAATCCTCCATAAGAGGTCTGAGAATGGCTTTAGTCATTCTAGTTGTTAAAACGGGAAAACTTAGAGTTACAAAATATAATGGTAAAGCACCTGTATGGTCTAAGTGTGCGTGAGTTAAAACGGCAGCTTCTACGTTTTTAGGTGATACATAAAGAGGTAATTGAGGATCACCTTTCTCATCAAAGTTTATTCCACAGTCGAGAAGAATGCCTTTGCTTTGATCATCTAGCTTAGCGAATACTGAAAGCCTTCCTACTTCTCTGCCTCCACCAAGTATTTCTAGTAAGATTTTTTTCATACTTTTTCTCACATTCGCTTAATTGTTTCTTCTAGATACGTAAAGGCTAAGCAGTTATAAGCTTTATCCTCCTATATTCGGGAAAAATATAAGGAAAGAACATCAAGTATGTAACGGTGAGATAACTATGAGAGGCTTCTCGTCTAGAGAATTAAGGAGGCTTATGCGGAGACTAGGTATGGAAATGAAGCCTATAGAGAATGTTCAAAGAGTTATTATTGAGGCTGAAGACAGAAATTACATTGTTGAACAGCCACAAGTGCTAGTTATGTCTATGCGTAAAGGTGAAACCGTTGTTCAAATCTTTGGTAAATTAAAGGAGGAAGAAAAGAAAGAGGCTAAGGAGGCTCTGGAAATATCTGAAGAAGATGTAGAGCTTGTTGCCTCACAGACTGGTGTTTCAAAAGAGGAAGCTAGAAAAGCCCTTATAGAAGCTGAGGGAGATATCGCTGCTGCAATACTTCTCCTAGAAGCTAGGAAGGGAGCATAAAATAGTTTCTTTAGGTTCTTTCACAAATTATTCTTAAGGATCTTATTACATCTCTTACTGTTCTATGCATAGATAGTATAAGAGGTATTTTTTCGAGTTCTGCCAGTCTTATAGCTAATTCGTCTACTTTTCTAGGTCCATGAAGCACGACTGCTGCTGGTTTTAAGGGGGATGTTCTAACAGCGACCATGGGTGAGCGACCTGCTGAAACTCTAGTAAAAATTAGTGCTCTTTCACTTGTCATACCCATTATTTGATAGAATTCATTACCTGTAAGTGACAGTATTGTTTTAATACTGTCAAGTACGGTGTATCCGTAAATTATTTTTCCAAAATCAGATGTTGTTAGTAGTTTACCTCTAACAAGTTCTATGAGCTCACTAACACTTATTGGTTCTTCAAACTCACACATGTCTTCAATACTATCTAAGTGAATATGCATTGATTTAGCTAATTTCTTAACAATAGTCCATCCTCTATTTTCATCAATAGAAAGCAGGCTTTCAACAAACCTCTTAATGAAAAATGATCCAGGAGTTCTTCTGCCTTTCTCATAATCGCTAATAACACTAGGTGAAACACTCATGTTGCGGCTAACTTCAACCTGTGAAACTTTAAACATTTCTCTCCATTTTCTCATAGCATTTCCAGGGTTCCTACTCCAAACAATGTCTCCAGCTATTCTCCTAGCAACAGAGTCTATGATGAACTTTGTAACCAAAAACAGCACCAAAACATGTTCTAAATACTTACTATAGTATACTCACAAATAAAACCTTATAACTCCAGAGCATAATAAACCAGATTTGGCAGAAGTAAGGGCCCGTAGTCTAGCCTGGCTAGGATGCGGGGTATAGCCGAGGAGGCTACCCGACTCGGGACCTTCCACGTAAGGCGTGAGTCCCCGTGGTCCGGGGTTCAAATCCCCGCGGGCCCACCAAAGGTAAATTTCTTGTTAAAATACCATCACTAATTTATTTCTCAAAAACAGATTCTATTTTGGGATTGAGAAGTGATAGAAGAAGTTATTGAAAGGGCTAAGGAGAGGGCTGCTGAAAAAGCAATAGAATTCCTATTTGACGCAAAAATTATTGGTGTAGGAACAGGGTCCACTGTTTTTAAAGTCCTGGAAAAAATGCATGAGAGAAAAGATGTTTTCTCAAATAAATCATATATACCATCATCTCATGATACTATGATTAAACTTTCAAGCTTAGGGTTCAGGGTCATACCAAGCTACTTCACGAATGTTAGGCCGGAAACATATGTTGACGGAGCTGACGAAGTAGATAAAAACTTGAACATGATTAAAGGGAGAGGAGCTGCTCTATTTACCGAAAAAATTTTAGCATACTTCTCTAAAAGAAGAGTCTTTGTTATAGATTATAGTAAACTCGTTAGCACTCTTGGATGTAAGAAACCTATACCTGTAGAAGTAGTACCCTATGCTGCATCCTATGTTTTTGAAGAACTTAAGAACATGGGACTAAATCCTAAAATAAGGTATGTAAAAGACGGTAAAGATGGCCCCGTAATTACAGACTTAGGTAATATAGTAATAGACCTACATGTGAAAGTCGAAGATCCATTAAAACTTGAATTGGATTTAAAGAAAATACCTGGAATAGTGGAAACAGGGCTATTTGTAAAACTAGCCGACATAGTCATTGTAGGTTATCCTGGTAAAGTGGAAGTGCTTAAAAGATGAGCGAGAAGACAGTATCTTATCTTAGAGACCTTAAAAGATACGCTAAGGAGCATATTTTTGAAGAAACTCTATCTTATATTAAAAACACCCTTGGGGCTCATAGGGCTTCAAGAGTAGCTGAAGGTGTTTATGAAAATAGAGTAGTTAAATGTACTACATTAAATGGCAGAACATTATGGTTTTATTTAGGTAAAAAAGAAGTATACCTAATAATACCCATGACGTTCTGCTCATGCATGGATTTTCTAATAAATGTTGTTGAAAGAAAAATCGTGTCCACATGCTACCACCTAGCTTCTCAAATATTAGCTGAAAATTATGGAAAATATAGGAGGTTAAGTAACATTACAGTAGATGAAGAAGAAGCAATACTTGAAGAAGTTGAAAAGTATAAATATAGCCCTACGCTTGTAAGGTTGCTTGTAAAGAAAGAGCAAATAAAAAATATATAATAGCGTAGCTTATGAAGACTTCATAGGTGCGAGACTAGTGTTTGTCCCCATAACCATTGCGATTGCTTTTCTAGTATTGTTAGCGATAATTTTAGATACATACTACTCATATAGTGAAAAAGAGAGAAAAACGGCATCTTAAGGTGTAAATAGCATGGGAAGACGTAGAAAAAAGAGGAAGCTTGTTGCAAGAAGACCTAGGAAAACCATACCTAGTGTATTTCAATGTCCTAATTGCGGTAAAATAGCTATTACTGTTGAGCTAAATAAACCAGCTAATGGGGTGAAGCATGCTATAGTGAGATGTGGGAATTGCGGACTTTACGCTGAAATGGATGTTCCAGAAATATTTCAAAACGTTGATGTTTATGGCAGATTCCTTGACGGTTTTTACAGTGGAACTTTAGAGTATGATTTCATAACACCTGTCAAAGAAGAGGAGACAGAGGAATTAGCTTGAGACAGTACGTTAAGATAGGCCCTACGGAATCCTATTTAAGGAAGAAAGCAGAGCAGACAACATTACATTTTACATTAATAGACCCAGATAAGACTAGGCCCCGTGAAGCAGCAGAGCTGGCTAGGCAAATGGGAGAATATGGCACAGATGCTATTCTTGTAGGAGGCAGTATTGGTGTTTCACAAACAGATGTAGACGATATTGTTAGAAGTATTAAAGAACATGTTAAATTACCTATCATAATTTTCCCAGGCAATGTAAATGGCATATCTAGATACGCTGATGCTATTTTATTTATGTCTTTACTTAACTCTTTAGACCCTTATTACATAGTTGGAGCACAACTTTTAGGTTCAGTAATAGTTAAGAAGTTTGGTCTTGAAGCAATACCTACAGCATATATTATTATAGGTGAAGGGGGAGCTGCAGGACATATTGGAAGAGCTTATGGTGTTCCTCCAGAAAAACCCGAAATAGCTGCTGCTTATGCTTTAACAGCCTCAATGCTTGGTATGAGGTTCGTGTATTTTGAGAGAGGATCAGGAGTATCAGATATAGTTAAGCCCGAAACAGTAAGTTTAACGAAAAAACTTGTAGACAACATATTCTTAATAGTTGGTGGTGGTATAAGATCCGAGGATAAAGCAGCCAGATTAGCTTCTGCCGGAGCTGATGCCATAGTTACCGGAACTATCGTTGAAGAAGACCCTGAAAAAGCTTCTCGAATAATTAAAGCAATTAAACATTATGGTCTTAAACAAAAATAGCTTACTCTTTACATATACACTTTCTCATACCGCACCTAGGGCAAAATCCTCTACCGTATTTCTTTTTAGCTTCAAATTCCAGGTCAACGTTAACAAGGTTAGCTAATGAAGTTAACCAAGCAAGTACATCAGCCATTTCTTCACCTAAAGATTCTTTACTTCCCTTTCTTAGGGCTTCAGCAAGCTCCCCTACCTCCTCAACAAACCACATAAATGTTCTTTCTAGACCTCTTTTACAGTCTTTTTCATAATATAAATCTTTGATTATTTTTTGAAACTCAGAAATTTTCAACTCAAACCACCTTGATATGTAGCTCCCAAAGATTTATATTAAACAGTTTTTCTCAATAAAACTGAGGCTATCCTAATGCCTAGATCCAGATCTAAAGCTAGAAGGAAGAGAGAAAGAGAAGTAAGGCCGCTTAGTTCCGCAGGTCTTATAAGTTTCTATGAAGAATTTGAGGGCAAAATAAAAGTTAGGCCTCATGTTATAATAGCTTTAGCCGCCATATTTACTGTAGTTGTTATTCTTCTTAGATTTCTAATCCCTCTCTAACCTTATTATTTCTAAGGCTTCTTTTCTCTTAGGTATAATGAGGCTATTGCCGAATGCATCTTCCAAAATAAATGTAAACACTATTTTACCCTCTATTGCGTTTTCTATTGTTTCCTTTATTTTTTCATAAGTTCCTCTATTTTCCTCTTTATGAACCTCCAGGGTTTCCAAAACTCTATAGAGAACACCTTCAATGGTTGTTATATACGGTGAAGATGCCATACCTGGCTCAATGACTATGCCAAGTTCAGGTATTGTTATTACGGCTGTCTGTGATTTTATTACAAGAGAATTTAAATCAGTTATTTCTTTAACTTTTAAAACGAAGCGAACAGGTTTATGACTTTTAATATTGTATATATCGAAGAACCTATAACCGCATTTAGTGCATTTACCTGAGATAACAAGTATTTCGTCAAAGAAAGGTGTTTTATAGGTAAATTCAACTACGTAAAATGTTTCTTCGCCACATAATGGGCAGGTTGTAGTATATTTCTCAAAAACATTAATATACTTTGACATAAATCTACATCTCTGCTGCCTAACTATGCCTAGTTATAGTACTAATTTATAAGTATGTTTCAGGGAAACAATATCTTGAAAATATGAGGGTATTGTTTTATGAGCTTTAGATTACCGTCTCCTAAAGAAATTAGAAAACTAAGATTAAAAGCAGGGCTAACACAAAAAGAGCTTGCCAAAAGAGCGGGTGTTAGTCAGTCTTTAATAGCTAGAATTGAAAAAGGAGATATTAATCCTAGGCTTTCAACATTAAAGAAAATCCTTGACGTTATAAATGAAGCCTTAGGAATAAACGATGAAGCATCTAAGATAATGCATACACCTGTGATAACAGTTAGACCTGAAGATGCTGTCGAATACGCCGTACACTTAATGGATAAATACGGCATCTCACAAATACCTGTACTTGATGAACATGGTAAAAATATAGGAACAATAATAGACTCCACACTTTTAAGAAAAGTTTCTGAAGAAAGAACAGAAAACATTTTCAAGAAGAAAGTAGTTGAAATAATGGACCCGCCACTTCCAGCACTACCACCGACAGCAAAAACATCAACAATAACAGGACTTCTTTCAGAATACCCAGCAGTACTAATCGTTGATAAAGGAAAGCTCATTGGAATAATAACAAAGATAGACATAATTAAAGCAAGAATGACAACATAACCCCCCCACCCCTCCATTTCCACTGGAAATAAATACCTCTAAGTTTAAGGGTTTTGGCTAAATCATATATATAGAAATTCAAATTGTCTACATATATGGGTTTTAAAAATCCATAGTTATTGTCATTTAAATTTATTTTGCTTTAACTCTATTTCCAGTGGAAATGGAGGGGTGGGGGTCTTTTTCACCTAGCTAATTCTACTCTTTTCCCATTAACAACTAGTACTAGTTTTAATGGCACTTTTGTTTTTGTCCATTTGTCTAAACGTGGCCCTATATGTCTGTAAACTAATTTCTTTATCATTTCTTCAGGTTTAATCCAGCTTGATGAAGTAGATCGAAGTTCCATTAATAACTCTATTAAATTTCCAGCAAGCCTTATCCTTAATCCTCTAAATCTATATCCATAAACTTCAGTATACACTGTGGCTAGCTTTTTAATGTCAAGTTCTTTATCTAAGATTGAAGGTAGTATTTTTGAGGCTATTTCCTTAGAAACAGAGGGCAGAGGAACTTCAATGGGAGTAGGAACTGAAACGGGCTTAACAGGCTTAATAGGTTTAGGTTTGGCAGCTTCAGGCGGCTTAGGAGGCGATGGCTTAGGAATAGGTTTAGGTGCAGTGGGGATCTTAGGTAATGGTTTAAATAAATTAGCTAAAACGTCCTTCCTTATTTTAGTTATTTCCATTATTGCTTGAACATATGGTTTATCACGTATTTTTGTAAACTCTTCAAATGCTTTCTTACCTAATATTTCTTTATCATCTATTTTAGCTAAGACCATGCGTACTTCTCCCTTACATGTTAAGACTTCATATTCATCCCAAACATTACCTTTTTTAAGTGATAGTTTAAAGTGGTAGCAGTCTTCTTCCACCGCTTTACTAACTAAAGTCCTTAACACATCATTGATATTACCTCTTGTAAAACCTTCATACTCTCCAAAAGCTGCTAGTTTAGCTTTAAATAGAAGATCTTTAAGCATATTACTCTGTTTTTCAAGATCAGGAGGGGGTTTTAACTCACTCATTCCCTATCCTCACACTATATTCTTTTTAATTTGAGTATTTAAGTTAAATGCGTAAACTTATTAGTAAACACTTGAAATTATATTCTTAGGGATAAAGATTGGTATTAGAAATAAGGGAATTCCCAAACGTACGTGAATTCATATCCTATATAGATAAAGAAGTAGATGTCCTGAGAAAAGCCCTAAGCGAAGTTTTAAAAGAAGTAGAAGAATTAAGAGCTAAGGCTGAAAAAGCAAGAAAACTTAGAGAAACTTTAGCAAGAATAGTTGAAGGTTTGGAGAAAACAGGTAGTAGGGAAGTAGATCTTAAAGATATAAAGTTAGTTATAAATCCAACAGTAGAAGATGAAGCAAGACTTATGGAAGATCTTATTTCAGACATGCAGGAACGTATTTTAACATTTCAGAAAGTGAGAAAGGCTATTGAACCGTTAATGGAGCTAGGTGAGTTACCAGCAGCAATAAAGGTAGTCTTTAAAGATGGTAAACCTCTGAAACTACTGTTACGTACAACGTAAGCCCATTTTCTATTTTCCATATACGCCTAGCGCTCTCTCACACACCATCACAAGGACGCTGGACAGTACAGCTAGCTTTCCTCTAGATGTTGACAAGTCCACTATATCATTATAATCTACACCTGAAATCTTTGCTAGCAGCGAGTTTGTTTTTTCTGAAATACGATAATTCCTTAATTTGCTACTTATCTCATGACGGCTTATATCCACTATAGATGTTGATAATTTAGCTATAAAACATCCTAGGTCTTCTTTAAATAACATTCTAAGTACTTCTTTGGCTTCATTGCTATCTATTTCTAAGTTAAACTTTGCGTTAGGGCTTGGCAAAAAGCATGTGAGAACATCTCTTAACATAGATATACCATCAGTTTCTGAAATATAGTATGTTATTTTTATTGCCTGACCTAGTTTAAACATATGGTCTATGAACTCTCTTAATACAGTTCTCTCTACTTCATAGTCTTCTATACTACTGGTTTTTTTCCCTGTAGATAACATTTTCTTAAACCCATTTGGTATTGTTGTCTTAATGGCTTCTATTAAGAATAACTACTTAGTAATACGTTTTTTTAAACAAACATTTTAACTTACTTGCCGAAAGAAGAAAAAAATATAACACAGTATATATTAGTAAAATACAACAGTCGGTGCTTAAAACGTGGTATTAAGAAGAAAACGTAAGGCAGGTGTAAAGGGCAAAGAAGAAGCTCCTGTAAAGAGAAAATTCGCCGATGACTTCTGGAATTTCATCTACTCTAAGTTTAAGTTCATGGGTAAACTTATACTCCATATATTTCCCGACATACCTCAGAACATTAAGAGCGCTAATATAAGGCTTTACTACGAAGTTTATGCATGTTTTGTAGGCTTTCTATTCTTAGTGTCTTTAGCTGTTTCAGTTACTATAATAACATCTATTATACTGTTCATAACCTATATAAATGAGTTAATAATAGCCACTGTAGTATCTTTTGTTCTTTTACCAGCCATAATGCTTGTATTTTTCGGCCAATTGTTTCCTAAAGCTATGGCAGCCAGTAGAGGAGCATCAATGGACCAGGAAGTACCCTATGCTGTAGCCTACTTAACTATAATGGCTACTGGCGGCTTAAGCCCTCATAGAGCATTTGAAAGGCTTTCAGGAGCTAAACATGTTTTCAGAAGAATATCATATTACGCTTCAAGATTCGTTGTTGTCGTTAAAGCCTTAGGTAAAGACCCTATAACTGCTTTTGACGACTTAGCCCGTAGAAGCCCTAGCGACATGTTTAGAGATCTTCTCTTAGGCTATGCTGCTACGATAAGAGTTGGTGGAGACCTATACGACTACCTTAAAAGAAAAGTACAAGGACTTTTCATGGACCTAGTCTCAAAAATGAGAATTGCTGGCGACCGTATGGCAACAATTCTTGAAGCATATCTTGCCATAATAATTTTCATTATGTTAGCTATGGATGCAATATATTTAATTAATACTTCAATACCAGCAGTGAGCATTTCTGCCTTTAGCGGAGTTACACTGTTCCTCTTCTCATACATACTCTTACCGTTCATTTCAGGAGCAATAATGTATATTGCAGATGTTCTCCAATATAAGGAGCCATGGACAGAAATTAGACCTTACATAGTATATCTCGGCATATCATTACCACTAATATTCATATTCTCAATAGAAATGTTCCTACCATTCTACCTTCCTAAAACACATGTAATATATAAGACCTTTGAACCATTCGTCATAGTTCTTTCCCATTTTGGAGAAGTAATGAACATAGACCCGGCATTCCTATCGTCTATTGGACTAGGCTTAGCATTGGTTGTACCTACACTACCTGCAGCAATTTACGAAATAATAATTAGTAGAGAAGTTAAAGGCTTAACCAAAGGTATAACATCTTTTCTCAGAGACCTTGTTGAAGTTAGAAAAACAGGTCTTTCACCTGAAAAATGTATAATAGTTTTATCCGCTAGAGACTATGGGAGATTCACTAAGTACTTAAAAGATATGTCCATGAGACTTTCTCTAGGTTTTCCTCTATCTAAAATATATGCTTTACTAGTTTCTAAAATCAGAGCCTGGAGAGCAAAGGTTTTTCTTTATATACTAACAGACGCTATAGAGGTTGGTGGTGGAAGCCCTGAAACCCTGGAAAGCATGGCCTGGTTTGCTGAAATGTCCGAACATGTAGAGAAGGAGAAGGCTTCATCTATGAGAACACTTATGGTCATACCTTATATTGGCGCTATAACAGTTATAGTATCCATGGTTTTCTTATCAGTTTTCATGAGAAGCTTAGCTTTAAGTGCAGGAACTTATAGAAACGCTTTAATGCTGGTCATGCCCGCAACCATACTTAACGTTTACATCATGGGATTAGTTACAGGGAAAATAGCCAACGGAACAGTTTCTTCAGGGTTCAAACATGCAATAATACTTTCAGGTCTAACACTTATTCTTCTATTCTTCTCTTCAATATTTGAAATATTAACAGCCCCATTCGTAGCTCAGGTGTAAAAAATATGGTAAAATTTAAACTAAGAAAATCCAAACCCGGAATAGGTAAGGCTCGCAAATCTATAGCTGAACGTATTTCAGAATATTTTGCTAAAAGGAAAAAGAAAAAAGTTGAAGAAATACTTATGAGCATAATTAAAAAGGAACCCATAACAGTTCTCCCTATAAAACCTACATATACGATCATAGAGTCATACTATGTATATGAACCGTTCGCTAAAGTAAACATCGTAACTATTCCTGAAAGAGGAGGCATGCTTGGCTACTACGTGGAAGAATTCACACTTACACCTGAAGAACATGAAACACTTGAAAAATTAATAGACATCTTAACTGAGGAACTTGAACCTACAGAAGCTATTGAAGATTTAAGATCCTATGTCACTAAAGAAGTTATAAGATTAGCTAACAAATACCGTTCAGTTTTCAGGTTAACAGGTAGCAGAAGGGCTAAAATCCTATATTATGTTGAAAGAAACCTACTAGGATACGGCCCTATAGACCCTCTTATGAGAGACCCCAGCATTGAAGATATTAGCTGTGATGGCGCTGGAAAGCCGATATATGTTTGGCATAAAAAGTATGAAAGCCTGCCTACCAACATAATATTTAACGATACTGAACATTTAAACGACTTCATTATGAGACTTGCACATATGGCTGGTAAACATGTTAGCATAGCATTCCCAGTTTTAGATGCTATGTTACCTGAAAAACACAGGTTAGCTGCAACATTCGGTACTGAGGTTTCGCCTAGAGGCCCAACATTTACTATTAGGAAGTTCCGTGAGAAACCTCTTTCACCAACAGAGCTCATAAAATCTGGGGTTATAGACGAAATCTTTGCAGCATACATATGGTATATGGTTGAAAAACGTAAAACATTCATGATAGCTGGAGGTACGGGTGCCGGAAAAACAACACTCCTTAATGCCTTCAGCCTGTTCATAAGACCCGGTATGAAAATAGTTACTGTCGAAGACACTCCTGAACTAAACCTGCCTCATGAAAACTGGGTTCAACTTTCAACTAGAGTTAGCTATGCTATTATAGGGCAGAAAACTAGTGAAATAACCCTTTACGACCTTGTAAAGATAAGCCTGAGATACAGGCCGGACTACATTATTGTAGGTGAAGTTAGAGGCGAGGAAGCGTTCGTACTTTTCCAAGCCATGGCCACAGGCCATGGAGGCTTAAGTACAATACATGCTGAAACATTAGACTATGCTATTAAGAGGCTTATGTCTCCTCCAATGAACATACCGCCGGCCTATATGAAACTTATGAACATATTCATGCATATTCAAAGAGTTGTAAAGCCGAAGACACCTACGAAGTTTAAGGTTGAAAGAAGAGTTACCGTAGCTCAAGAAGTTGCTGATTATAATGATTATCGTATGGTTATGAGATGGGATCCGATTAAGGATAGCCATGAACTATTCTTTAAGAATTCCGTTTTAGTAAAGGAGGTTGCTAAACAATCAGGGATAACTGTTGATGATGTTATAGAAGATATTCATAAGAGAGCTGTATTTCTTAGATGGCTGATAGCTAGAAATGTGTTAGATGTATGGGAAGTTGCTAGGTATATTTTCAAATACAGTTTTGACCCCTACAATACTTATAAGATGGCATATGAAGACTTGAAATCTCTAGGTGTTGATGTGGAAGCCTTGATAAAAGCATAATGTAAGTATTAAAACTATTGCAATCATGCTTAGAAGCGATTAGTAAAAACTTAAAAATATTCTTTTTCCCACATATAGCTTCTGACTCTAAGATGTAAGCTTTAAAAGGGCAGTAGTGTGGCCTGGAAAGGTATAGTGTTTAACGGGTGTTTAGCCATTGTCTATATTTGAAATGAAAAAGTACAATAATATTGAGGATTTTATCAAGGATTTAGAAAGCAGAATAGATAAGGTAAGAAAAGATGTTATACAATATTTGAAAAAAGTGGATGAAGTAAGCAGAGCTGCTAAAAGAGAAATGCTTTTAAGATCTTTACTAAGTAAACGTGGTGTACGCTTACCTACATTGCCTAGAAGCCCAACATTAGAATTAACAGAGGAAGCTACATTAATTATAGATTTAAAACCTCAAGACCTTTCCCTAGTATATGAAGAAATATCAGATAAACTTCAAGAAACAGTAGAAAAACTACTCCGCATAAGAGAAGTTATGGAAAAACTCAAAATAATAAACGCACCAATAGAAGTATACTACGAAAACGGAATACCAAAATACATCATAGTCAAACTAAGAACAGTAGAAAAATTATAAAACATGGCGGCGGGGGCCCGCGGCATCCAATGGTAGCGGGGGGTGGATTTGAACCACCGACCTCGGG
>Ga0164311_10000930_pt1 | contig 13723 bp, 15 predicted proteins | sample GuaBasSedimGuay2_FD_121796 | JGI IMG/M metagenome (GOLD analysis project Ga0164311, IMG submission 121796) | Subseafloor sediment microbial communities from Guaymas Basin, Gulf of California, Mexico - Guay2, Core 4569-9, 9-12 cm | ecosystem: Environmental > Aquatic > Marine > Hydrothermal vents...
CCAGAGGATGTTGGCCATCGTGACCTTGATCCTCTGCCTGCGGGCGAGGTAGCGCGCCATCGTCGCGGCGGCGACCTCGGAGCCCATCCTGGGGTCGCTCAGGGTCGAGAAGGTGCTCAGCCCGAAGAGGACGTGCATCGGGCCTATCTTAATGCAAAACCGCCCCGCGGCCCAAGGGGGGACCTCGCCGGGGGCGGGCCGGTCCGGCCGCCTTCGAAGGGCGGCCTATCAGCTGAAGCCGTACTTCTCGAGGGCTCCGGTGCCCTGCACGTCCCAGGTCTTGGTGACGATGCCCTCCCAGGTGTCGTCGTCGGAGGTGGAGGTTATGATGCCCTGGCCGGCGTAGTACTTGTCGCCCTCCAGGTGGAAGTAGAGGCTGACGGGATCGCCGTTCTCGATCGCGGTCTTGAGGGCCTGTTGCCCCGCGTCGGAGACGTCGGCGAAGCCGTCGAAGGAGGCCGTCCAGGAATACGCGCCGGCCGCATAGGTGCGGGCCCTCTTCGCCAGGCCCGAGGCGGTGGGATTGAAGGCGGAGGTCTCCTGGACGTCCGTCGTCTCGGTGATGGTCCAGTGGTTGATGTTCCCCACGACCTCGGACCCCACCATCACGTAGCCGTCGAAGCCCTTGTGGACTGCCATCGGTCACCTCCTTTCCAGTCCCGGATTCCGTTCCGCTCCACGCTAAGGGCTGCCGGGGGCGCGGTCAAGGTGATCTCCCGTCAGGAAACCGCCTTGGCCATCACCTGGTACTCGACCGTGACCATCCAGGACTGGGTATCGGGGTCGAAAAGCTTCCGCTTGGCGGCGCGCTTGAAGGAGAACGCCCAGCCCTCCTCGACGAGGGTCTCGCCGTCGAACTGCTGCGCCACGGCGTCGGCGATGTTCTCCGCCTCGGTGGCGACGGACTGCGAGGACACCGCGTCGAAGGCGACCCTGAGGCGGGTCGCCACCGGGGGCTTCGTGTAGAACACGTTCTCCTCGCCCGCCGCGACGACGTAGTACCGCACCCAGGGCGGGTCCTGCCCGGGCGGCACGCGCGTGTCGAAGACCTTCGTGCCGACGAGCTGCCCGAGGGGCGAGCCGGCCTCAGTCGCCCTCTCGAAGATCGCGATCTTCAGCGCCCTCAGAAGCTCCATCCTCGCCCTCGCCAGAAGCAGAAAGCCTCGCAACGACGTCATCGAAGCCGTCTTCGAGGTCGTAGACCTCCCGGTTGCTGAGGATCGCCCTGGCCTTGCCCCCGTTGGCCTCGAGGACCATGAAGACGTCCTTCGGCCGGACGGCGATCCGGTACCGCCGGGCGGCTCCCTCGCTCCGGAACGTCCCGAGGCGCTCCACCGCGTTGAGGATCAGCCACTCCAAATCCGCTGCACCTCCCCCCTCATGGTGACCAGAGGCGGCCTCAGGTAGGGCCGGGGCTCCATGCGGCGCGTGCCGAATTCCACCATCAAGCTATAGTACACCGACGCCTCGCCGCGCCAGGGCCGGTTCGAGCCGTACCAGCCGGTGAGCCCGTCGGCGGAGACCTCGGCGGTGAGGCTGCTCTTAAGGTTCCCGGTCCTCACGGGGACGATCCGGCGCGACTCGCCCACGAGCGCCTCCACCGTCGCCCGCATCCTCTTGCGGCACTCGGCGCGCATCAGGCCGTCGAACGCCCTCCGGTCCACCCTGTAGGTCACCCTGGCCTCGATCATCCCAGCCTCCTCAGAAAGACCTGCCAGAGGGTCCCCGTCGGGTCCTCCCGGAAGACGGCCGAGCGCTCCTGGGCCGAGCCCGTGGGCACCGGGCCCCAGACCGTGCCGTCGGGGAACACCACCTCGTCGCCCTCCCGGGGCTCGGGCTCCGTCTGCTCGCCGGCCTGCTTGGTGAAGGCGGACTTGGGGAGGACGATCCACCGGTCGCCCACCTGGAGGGTCCCGCCTCCCTGCTCGAGCTCGCGCTGCGTCACTGAGCCCGCGACAGCCGTGAGGGCCACCTCCTCCCAGAAGGTCTTGGTCTCGCCGGTGTCGGGATGGTACGTCATCTCCTTGAAGCGCTTGTAGGTTACCGCGACCCCGGCGTGGCGGCGGGCCGTCAGGAAGGCCTGCTCGACCTGGTGGCGCATAGCGAGGAGATGTCCTCGCGGGCCTCGGAGAGGCGATGGTCGATGTTGTCCAGACGGGACCTGATGTAGGAGACGGAATCCTCGACCCTGGCGATCCTCCCCTCGAGCGACCCTATCCTGAGGAAGACGCCCGAGGCCAGACCGAGGAGGCCCAGGATCAAGGCCCAGTCCGCCTTGAAGCCCAACTCAGCCCCCAGCGACGCGACACCCAGCGCGAAGACCGCATGGTTAAGCGCTCTTCTCAGTCCGGTCAAGGCTCCGCCCCCCGTCGAACGTGAACTGGTCGACCCGGAACATGGCCTCGCGCTCGGAGCGGACCTGCGGCTTGGCGGTCCCGACGAGGAGCCTGCGGCGCAGCGCCTTGGCGCGGGCGGCGTACTGCTCCGAGAGCTTGGAGAGGTCCACCCTCAGGTCGCCCACCGCGGTGTCCGCCTCGCGGGCGAAGCGCGTCGCCAGGATCTCGCAGGCGCGGGCCGCCGCCGCGAGCGGCGAGCCCTCCTCCGAGATCAGCCAGTCGATCTCCTCGTCGGTGAAGAGCGCGTTGTCGGTGTCCACGTCGCCGATGAGGAACCGGACCTCGTCCTTGTCGGAGGCCGAGGGGTTCCCGGAGTACGTCGCCGCCAAGGGTCCACCTCCTCACGCTCCCTTCGCCTTCTTCTTGCCCGTCTGCTTCCTGCGCTTGTGGGAGATGTGCTCCGGATAGTTGCGACGGTGGCCCATCAACTGCTGGTGATGCCGCCGGGCCTCCACGCTGCAGAAGAAGGCGTTGCAGTTCGGGTCGAGGCACTTGAAGCTCTGCCCTTTCCGGAAGGGCTCCGATTCCCGCACCCTGAAGACGAACCCGGCCTCGAGAAGGCGGTCGAGGTCGGGGATCCTCGCGGTCTCGACGTACTGGCCCCAGGTGACCTGCTCGCCCCCGAGCTTGAAGTCGCGGAGCGCGACCACGTATTCCCGGGAGTAGGGCTCCTCCGTGGGCTCCTCCTCGATGAAGCCCTCCAGCTCGAGGACGCGGATCGCCGGGACCAGCTCGCCGAGGGAGAGGACCTCCCCGGGCTCCCTCTGGGCACCCCGCAGCTTGAACGGCATCCTGACTCGCCACATGGTGCTCCATTATGCGGAGCCCGGAGAGGTCCCGTCAAATCCGTTACGACACGGCGTTCTTGAAGAAGATGCCGAGGTCGGGGCCGAGGATGACCATGTCGTAGGCCATTTCGCCCTCGATCCGGGTGGCCTTCAGCTCCGGCATGTCGATCACGGAGATCGCGGGGCTGAAGCCCGCCCCGTACTCCGTCCACTCGAAGATGTAGCCTCCCGTGGGCTGGAGGATTCCGGGGTTCGGCGGCGCGTAGACGAGGAGCGCGTGCTTGCCGAGGATGAAGTTGTAGGACACCGAGGACGCGGACTCGGCGGAGCTGGTGTAGGTGGCCCAGGACACCAGGACCTCGTCGAGGTCCCAGATCTTGGCCAAGAGCTCCGCGGTGACGAGGGGCTTGACGTCGGGCGTGCCGGGCGCGTAGGCGAGCAGGGCCTTCACGGCGGCGTTGGTCTTAAGGGCCGCGAAGACCTCGGGGCCGAGGATCAGCTTGTTGGGGCGGATGCCGGTGCGCTTGGTGATCTCGATGATGGCGTCGTTGATGTCCTTGACCGGGTCGGAACTCGCGTCGTCCCACTGCGTGAAGTCGGTCCCGCCGGTCTTCACGTACCAGAAGTCGGAGCCCGCGGTCTTGCCGGTGTCGTCGAAGAAGGTGGAGGCCCAGTTGGCCTCCCTCTCCATGAGGAGCTGCTGGGTCACCCACTCGGTCACCTGCTGCTCGAGGTTCTCGATGTCGGAGTTCCGGGCGGTCGCGAGGGGCAGGTCCATGTGGACGGCGTGGATGTCCGCGAAGTACGTGGTGGTGGAGTCGATGGAGAACCCGCCTCCGCGCGACTCGGCCCCCGGAGCGCGGAGCCCGGCCACGATCCGGAGCCAGTACTCCTTGGTGAACTTGAAGACCTTGTCGGACTGCTTCTTGACCGGGACGATCGGGAAGGCCTTGTCGGCGATGAAGTCCTCGGCCTTGAGCTTGTAGGCGACGGCTATCTGGGACAGGGCCGTGTCGACGTGGACCTCACTGGTGGTAGGCTGGGGCATGTCTCACCTCCTTCACACTTCGAAGACCCGGATCAGCACCGGGACGACCTCGCCCGCTGCGGAGGCGGCCTTCTGCGCGATCCCGATGGTGTAAAGCCCGGTGGAGCCCCCGACCGAGACTACGCGGCCCTGGGAGTCGAACGTCAGCAGGTCGCCCGCGGAGAAGGAGCCCCCCGCAACGGCCTTGGAGATCCCCGAGATGGCGACGTGCGCGGCCTGCCCGCTCTCGGGGTCGTTCTGGAGGATGCCCAGCGGCACGTGGGCCGTCTTGTCGGTGGCGACGTTCACCGAGTCGGCCGACGACACGTACACCACGTAGAACTGCTTGTCCGAGAGGTCGGCGGCCGCGGTGAGGGAGACCCTCTGCCCGGCGAATTCGTAGGCCATGGATCACCTCCTATTCCGCAGGGCCTGGTACAGCCTGCGGTCCTCCTTGAGGACCTCGCCCTTAGCCACCTCGAGGGGGATGCCGCGCTCCTTGGCGAGCTCCTTGGCGCGCTCCTCGAGGACCGCCTCGGGGTCGGAGAGGTCCTCCTCGGCCTCCGCAGCGGCGGTGCCGAGTTCCCTGAGGAAGGCGGACTTGGCGATCAGGTCGTTGTGGGCCTTGAGCAGCCGGAGCACCTCCTTCCGCGCGTCCTCAGGCAGTCTGTCCTCGAGCTGGATGAGGACGTCGGCGAGCTTCTCGGGCTCGATGGGCAGGTTGGGGTACTCCTTCTCGGCCTTCTCCACGAACTCGCGGTGGCGCAGGGTCATCCGCTGCTTGTCGAGCTCGGCCTTGAGGGCCTCGTTCGCCTTGCGGAGGGACTCGAGCTGCTCGAAGAGTGCCTTCCTCTCCTTCTCGATCGCCTCGCGCTCGCGCTCCTCGGCCTCCTTCAGGGCCTTGAGGATGCGCTCGCGCTCCTGCTCAGGAAGCCCCGCCTGCTCGAGGGCCTTCTCGATCGACTTCATCGGCTGGGGGTAGCCGTACTGGGGCTGCGGGTAGGGCGAGATGGGCGCCTTCGCGGGGTAGCCGGCGGCGGCGGCGAGGGTGTCGAGCAGGGCCGGGTTGAGCTTCTCCTTGAGGGGCTGGAGCAGCTCCAGGACCTGGCGCAGGATCTTGCGATCCTCGTCGGTGAGGGAGCCTGCCTGCGCCTCGATCTGGATCTGGACGTCCTGGGTCGCGGTCTCGTTCTCCTTGGGCTCCTCGGGAGCGGGGTTGGCTTCCTGAGTCTGGGCCACGACCTCCTCGAAGTCCTGGGTGTTCTTCTCCATGTGCACCTCCCTTTCCTGGGATTTCATCAGGGCGAACCTGCGCCGGTTCGCGGGCGCGCGGACCAGGTCCACCCTAGGGACCTCGAGCTCCTCGAGTTCCCAGAGTTCCCCGTCTTCTTCGCCGTAGAGGAACATCTCGTCCATGCTCGGGAAGGGTATAGGGGAAGGGGCTCGGGCGCGTCAAGGATATGTCCGGGCTCAGCGGAGTTTCTGGCGGCGCGCCCAGCCCTGGATGGAGAAGCCGGTAAGCTCGCCCCGCCTCACCTTCTCCCAGACCGCGTCGTCGAAGACCTTCACGGCGAGCACCCACTCGCCCTTCCGGATCTTGGACTCGGGCTTCCCGGGCACGTACTCGAAGTCCACGGGGGCGATGAAGGACTCCACCGGGCGGGCGGCGATGGGACGGCCTTCGTGGTTGATCCCGATGGCGCCCCCGAACGCGATGAAGTTGTGGGCCGCCTCCTCGATCTCCTCGGGAGGGATCACGTCGCCCTGGGCGTCGGGGCCGTGGGGCGAGAGGACGACCCCGTAGACGATGCACTTCTCGTCCGCCTTGTGGACGACCTGGAAGGCCTTCTCGACCGGCTCGAGGCGGAGGAGGAGAGCGCTCCCGTTGAGCCGTTGCAGGCGGAAGCCGCCCCTGAGGATCCCGTCCAGCTCGAGGTCGAGGTGGTCCTCGCCCCGGCGGAAGCGGAGGATGGAACCCTCCCCCAGGGGTGTCACCTTGGTCCAGATGCCCTGGACCTTCCGGGGCGTCGCGGGCTCGGAAATCTCCATCCAGGTGCGGTCGAGGCACTGCTTGAGCCAGGTCGCCGGGATCGGGTCCTTGGCCTCGAGGGGGTCCTCGGAGAGGGAGAACTCGAGGATCGGGCCGGCCCCGAGGTCCATGCGGACGTCCCAGTGGACCCTGCCCTCAACCTCGTGCCGGTGGAGCACGTAGCGCGCCTGCTTGGAGACCCTCGGGCCGAGCTCGGTGCGCTGGAAACCGAAGATGCCCGCGCCCGGCTCCTCCTCGTAGAGGATCCACGGACCCCTGAGGTCGGACCCGGAGAAGTCGAGCTTGAGGAAGCCGGGCCGCTCGTCCAGCACGTCCACGGGGCCCTCGTCCAGCAAGGTAATCCGGGAGGGCGTGTCCTTGGTGGGGTTGAGCGCCGTGCCGGGCTCGACCTCTTCCGAGCCGCGCAGCGCCCACAGGCGGTCCCAGCGGCCCTGGGGGTCCTGCCGGGCCCCGGCCACGGCGTCGCGCACGAGGGGCGAGTTGTCGAGGGTCACGAGGAGCCGCTTGTTCGGGAGCCTGAGGAGAAGCCACCAGATCGAGGTGGTCGGGCCCCAGCGGATGACGAACTGCTTCTTGAACGTCTGGAGGACGAGGCGGAACCGCGCCTCCGCCTTGGGGCGCAGGGCCTTCGCGGCGGAGCGGGCCTTGGAGCGGGACCACCCGAGCTCCTCGAAGTAGACTGCGAGCTCCCTCCGCGCCTCGAGGGCGTCCTCCCGGTCCATGGTCCAGAAGCGCAGGGAGCGGGGCGTCGCCCTGATGAAGTCCTGGGGCAGGGCCGCGACCCCGGGGGGCGGCAGCCAGCCGTCCTCGATGGCCTCGTCGGAGAGGACGTACGGCCTGATGACGTCCTCGTCGTCCAGGGTCATGAAGAGCCAGTAGCCAGGCTCCCGCAGGGTCCCCTCGCCCTCCCCGGGCGGGAGGACGATCGAGCCGTCGGGCGCGAGGTCGCCGGCCTTGAGGGCGTCCCAACTCGCCTTCTGCGCCTTGCGGACGAACCTGAAGACCAGCCTCCCGTTGAAGAACCTGCCCCTCTCCACGAAGTACTCGAAGAACCAGGGTTTTCGGGCGCCCGGCGTCCAGAGCCCGTCCTCGACCTTGTGGAAGACCCCGGGGAACGAGCGGGTCGCGCCCACGGGGATCTTGGGGGGCGCCTCCCACTCCTCCTCGCCCTCGAGGACCGCCCTGGCCCGTTCGGGAGTCCAGCCCTTGCGGCGCAGCTCGGCGCGGACGTGGGCGGGCCACCTGTCCCACCATTCGAGGACGGTCTTGGGCCAGTCGGGCGGGAAGGGAGTGACGCCCTCGACGTCGAGCCACTCGTTGGGGACGACGGCGGCCTTCCTCTCCGCGAACAAGTTCCCGGGCCGGACCACGATCCGCTTCCTGCCCTGGATGGTGGTCTGCACCTTGCGGGGGAATATCTTTCCTGTCTTGAGGTCGATCTTCCACACGGACTGGTCCCTCCAGAGCTCCCGCGCCTGGCGAAGCGTGACTACGGGGACCTTGATGGCGTTAGGCATGGCGTGCATGATCGTCCAACCCTCCGCATGGGGGCCCAAGGAGAACCGGATGTCCCCGTGCGTACTGCGCCCGCGGAAATGATTCTGCATGATGAAACGCTTGGGGGAGTTCGGGTCTTTAGGATAGTCTATGCTCGGGCCCTTCTGCTTTGCTACCGCGCCCACTTCGGCCTCCTTACCTGGACGGCCCAGGGCCGGTACTTCTCCGGGTCGAGCCCGTGGGCCGCGAGCGCCGCCTGGATGGTGCCGACCGGCTTGCCCTTCGGTTTCATGTTCCTCGGTATAGGGTGCTGCCACGTGAGGTGCCAGCCCGCCTCGTCCCTGAAGGGCGTCAGCTCCATCGGGGCCACGGTCAGTATCTCGCCCGGCTCGGGGTCCCTCTCGAGGCGGATGTTGTACGAGTTGCCGTAGGCGTACCCCCCGGCCTTCCGGTGAGTGAAGGGCGGGAACATAGTCCACAGCTTGGGGTCGTCCGTCCCAGTCCATTTCTGGTCGTCCTCGTCCCAGTCGAGCCTGAGGTCCCTCTCCGATAGCCTCTTCTTGGCCTCGACCGGCACCAGGTTTCCGGTCTCCTCGTCCAGAAGCGCGAGGCGGAGTTGGTAAGTCCTGGACTCGCGGAGCCCCTCCCTCAGGTGGCGGAGGGCCTCGGCCCGGGTCCAGTGCGCCCCGGGGGGCTTGGGCGCGATCACCTTGCGGTAGCCGATGATCAGGGCGTCGATCTCGATCAGCTTCTTCAGCTTGACGACGTCCGTCCGCGCCTCGGTGGGGTCGTAGACGAAGGACGCCGTCTTCAGCATCGCTCCCTCGGAGGACAGCTCCTCGGCGGCGACCGCCCGTTCGATCGCCTTGCGGAAGGCCTCCCACGAGCGGACTCCCCAGGTGGGGCAGACCACGAGGCGCCATCGCCCGGCGACGAGGGGCCTCGGGAGGAGCTCCCTGAGGAGATCGAGGCGCTCCCTGTAGGGCCACTCCGCGACCCGCTTCCCGTCCCACCACATGATGTCGTGGATGAAGACGGTTATCGGGACGATCTCCGGCTCCTTCGCGGAACCCATCCAGCCCATGAGAGTGCGGGAGACGGGCCTCCAGGTCTTGACGTCGGCGCACTGGACGAACTCGCAGTCCAGGATCACGTCCGTGAGGCCCGCCTTGCGGAGGGCGTCCTCGAGGCCGGGGAAGACCTTCGCGCGGTCGAGTCCCTTGTCCGACCAGACGTGGAGGCGCTTGCCGTCGTAGTCGATGTGCAGGCGGACGCCGTCGAACTTGGGCTGTACCAGGATCTGCTCGCCCCGTTCCACGAGCCTCCGCGCCCACTTCTCCCAGGCGAGGCGGACCTCCTTGGGGTAGTAGAACTCGCCCGCGACGTCATAGTGCTTCATCGGGACGCCGTGGCGGATGCCCCCGAGGCGGGCGACCTGGGCGGCCTTGTAAAAGCGCTCCGCGAACTCCGGCTCCCGGAGCCATTCGACCTTCGCGTCTTTCCGTCTCACCGCCACGAGGTCGTAGAGGGGCAGGTAGGACCAGGTGGGGCCCTGGGGCTCGACGATGAACTGGACCGGGACCTGCCCGAGGACGTTGTGGAGGGCGCGCTGGAGCTTTAGGAGCGTTCCCGAGGGCGCGTCGGAGCGCAGGACCACGTCGATGTCGTTGGGGCGGTGCCTCCCGTAGACCACCGAGCCGGTGAGGGACGCCCAGGCGGGCACGACCACGAACGACTCCGGCAGGCGCGCGACGAGGTCAGAGAGCTCCGCGAGGTTCGCCTTCGTGACGAGGCGCGCGGCGGAGCGGAAGACCTCCGGCTCGGGCGAGATGGGCTCGGGGAGGGCCTTTAGGGGGAACCAGCGGACTTCGCGAGCCTCGGCGAGGGGCTTCGCCTCGCCGCGAACCCAACGGAAGGCGAAGACGCGGACGTGGGTCCCGTCCGCGTCGAGCTCCGCCACGGGACGCTCCGACAGGGGCCGCAGCTCGACTCCGGTCTCCTCCTTCGCCTCCTCGAGGGCGGCCTCGAGGGGCTCCCTCCCCGAGAGGAAGCCCCCGGGCGGCGACCACACCCGGGGCGGGTTCTTCCGGAGGATGAGGAGGGTCTCGAGGTCGTCCTCGCCCTTGCGGAAGACGATCGCCAGGGCGGCCTCGCGGGCCTTGAGGATCTCCTTCCGCTTGCGGTCCCACTCCTTGGCCTCCTCGGGCGAGGGGGGTTTCGTCTTTATGTAACCCCTGGCCCCGGCCTCCCGGTAGCACTGCCAGAATGACGATTCATAGCGAGGGTCGCCGGGATCGGGAGGCACGAGGGGAAAGAAAAGCCTCGAACGCAAGATGTCGACGATCGTTCCGAAGTAGCGGAGCACGTCGTCCAGCGTCCAGTCGCCCCAGGGGAGCCCCTCCTTGAGGCGTGGATATCCTGAGTTGCCGAGGTAGCGAAGGTCGGCGAGCAACTCCCGCCAACGCTCCTCAGGGTGCTCGAGGTCGTAGTCGATGCCCTCTGCCCTGAACCGCTCAAGGTCGAGCTTCCGGACAGGCTCCAGCTTCGTCGGCTCGGGAAGTTCCACGTCCTCGAGGAAGGTCTGGACCCCCGGCGGGACATCGTATTCGATTGGCTCAGGATAGACCCAAAGTTGCCTCACGAACCAAATCCAGAGGGCCTCGGCCTCGGGCCACCACGCCTCCCGCTCCTCGTCGGAAATGCGGTGCAGGGACCGGAGCTTCCCGAAGGCGTCGAGATCAATCCGGTAGGGACCGTCGAAGGAGGCGACCCCGTAGACGAGGTGGTCGGAGAGGATGGCGTGGGGCCGGTCGAGGCCCTTGAAGGGCCGTGACTTCACGATCGCCCGCTTCTCGCCGCGCCAAAGCAGCTCCCCGTGGGGCGGGACGAGGTACAGGCCCCGGAGTTTCCCGAACATCCCGAGGGAACCTTACCGGGGTCTTTCGGTTCGAGTCAAGCGAAAGTGCTCTTCAAAGGGTGAGGCCCTCCCGGGCCGGGCGGGAGAGCCCGGGGAGGGCCCGCGAGCCGGATCTGGGTTCCGAGGGACCGTGGGCGGAGTCGCCCGCGGGCGACGGTACCCTCATCCGGAGCCCATCTTAGTCCGCCGTTGGCACCGGGGCAAGCCTAGCGGAGACGACGCGACCCGTCTCCACCTCAAGGCCTTCCTTGGAGAGCTTCTCGAGGAAAGCCCCAAGCGAGGTGGTTCCGAGGCATTCGGGACACAAGTGGAGGGTGACGCTCCCGAACGGGACCGGGGCAGCATCGGCGTAGGCCCGCTCCGGGCAGCAAGAGGCCCAACGGAGCGGGACGACGAAGCAGATCGCGTGCGCCGAACACAGGTCCCTCCCGCACATGAAGCAGGAGTAGGAAGCCTCCGGCGCCCTGTCCTCGGGACAGAGGTCGCAGACCCGCACCTCCTCCTCGATGGTCCTCTTTCTTTTCTTGAGCACCCTTGCTTTCCCTCACCCTGGAAGATTCGGGGCGCGGCCGCCCGTTTTTAGGGCCCGGCGATCCAGGTGAGGGGAGTTCACCTCCTTTCGTCTGGTTTTCTCTCTTCCCCTTCCGGACGGCCACGCCCTAGCCGGCACGCTCACAAGCGCCACGGCGAGACCCTGGGCCGGGTGACCGGCCCGACCAGGGCGACGGGCCGCTCTGCCACCTTCCGGGCGAGGTGCGCGAATGCGAGCGCGTGCGCCAGGTGGTCGGGGCCCGAGGCCTCGTAGACGTACACCTCCTGGCCCCGCCGGACGTCGCGCTTCCTGACCAAGGCCTGGAGGTGCTGCAAGAGCTCGGGCGGTGCGTCGCCCGGGAGGACCGGCTCACCCCTCCGGATCGGCGCGAGGGCCTCGTCGAGCAGCTCGGTGCGGTTCATCTTGTAGAGGACGACATCGCCCTCGAGCCGCTTGGTCTGGAGCCCGGTCTCGGAGGCGGCAGAGCGGTACTCGAAGAGGCCCACCAGCTTGGGGAACCGCATGGCGAGGGCCTTGGCGAGCCTGGTCTCGGGCCTCAGCTCGCAGATCGCGAACTTGACGTCGAACCTTGTGAAGAGCTCCGCGATCCCTTCGAAGGACTTCGTCTTCCCCGCGAAGACCACCCGGCCCTCCCGGTCCACCATGACGTACCAATGCCAGGTGCCCCCAGGGTCGACTCCCAGGAACACGGGCCCCTGGGGCCGGGCGGGGTGCTGTCCCTTGGCAGCCTCGAGGACCGCGGGCGTGAGGAGCTCGGCCTCGAGTTCGAAGGGGAGGCCGAGGACGAAGTTGTAGAAGAGCTGGAGGCGCGTCGGGTTGCCCTGGGCCGCCTCCCACTCCCGCTCGATCTCGGGCAGGGGCCGCGAGGGCGAGACCAGCTGGGAGAGGCGGAACGAGGGATACGGCGCGTCGGGGTTCAGGAAGCGCCAGCGGCCCGCGGCCTTCTCGACGGGCCGGCCGCACTCGGGGCAGACGAGCCGCCCGTCCCTGACGGAATCGGGCCAGACCGGCTCGTGCCAGTGGCCCTTGGGACAGGGTAGCTCCCACACGCCCTGGGTACCTCGCAGCCAGAGCGCGTTGATCCCCAGGCCGGGGCCCGTCGGGTTCGAGACGTCTACGGTCCAGGACCAGCGCGAGGCCGCGAGGCGGGACTCCGCCTGGGCGGCCCCGGCGGGGTCCATCCGGTCGTACTCGTCCCTAATGAGGAGCCCCACGGATATCTCGAGGAGCTTCTCCTTCGAGTTCGAGCCCCGGAGGTAGAGGGAGCGGCCCCAGCCGATCTTGAGGCCTACGTTGTCGACGGCGGTAAAGGCCGTCCTGAGGGGGGGCGAGGCCTCGATGGCCCCGTCGAGCCTGGCGTGGGCGAAGTCGGCCAGCTGGGAGAAGTTCGGCAGCATGTACAGGACGTTCTCGCCCTTGTTCTGGAGGAACCAGAACGCGAGGTTGATCAGGAGCTCGGTGATCCCGAGCTGGGCCGCCTTCTGGACGATGAGGCGGAAGCCCCGGGGCGCGTCCTCGAAGGCGCGGTAGATGTCGCGGAGGTAGGGCTGGACGAAGGGCGGGCGCCAGATGGAGTATGGGGCGCCATCAGGCATTATCCGAAAGACCCGCGCCCAAGTATAGGGTGACTTGGCAGCCCTGGAACGTTGTAAGGCTACCAGTTTCTTAATTGCTGTGGATGAGACGGTCCCAGAGGGCATCGATCATCTCCTCTTCTTCAGGAGTGAGGTGCACATCTCCCAAAACTTCCACTCGCTCAGTAGGTTGCTTCTCGAGGAGTTGGATGAGTTTGATCAGTTCTGCCCAAGCTTTGGGAAGAATCGCCAATAGACGCACACGAACCTCAGGCGGGATGTCTTTGAGGGATATCTGCCCCTTCGCAGCTTCCTGAGCCAATTTGAGAAAGACCGTAGCAAGAGCTTTCTGCATCTTGTCTGCAGTGTCGAGGTAATCTGCAACCCGTTCACTTATAGCTGTGGCGATGGTTTTAGCTTTGTCACTAGGTTCCGACTGCATTGCCGCCAAGGCCTGAATCCGCGCTTGGAATTGATCTCGCTCCTCGCGCCAACCCTCAAGTCTAGCATAGTTACGTAGGGTGCGCTCAGAGACTCCAAATCTCCGAGCAAGTTCAGCCCATTTCGGGCGTTCCGGAGAGGTCACAAATGCTTCCTTCGCAGCCAAGATAACAGGTCTCGGAATCTTAGGAGGCATTTCAGCCCTCCTGCTATCACCCGATTATACCCAACCGCACTCTTCACGCCGGCAAAAGGTACATCAAAGTTACCAAAAGCCTCTCCAGATGTAATTCCAACTAGTGGCGCACGCCGGAAAACGGGAGTCATTCTGGAAATTTTCGTGAAACGTTGCGATGCGTTGCACGTGCAACGGATTGGGACGCAACCCGGCGCCGGGATTTTCCGGTTCCCTTCTTTAATTTCTTCTTTACGTTGCAATGCGTTGCACCGGGGCCTTATATAAGGCCCCGGTGCAACGCA
>Ga0164311_10000932_pt1 | contig 13703 bp, 9 predicted proteins | sample GuaBasSedimGuay2_FD_121796 | JGI IMG/M metagenome (GOLD analysis project Ga0164311, IMG submission 121796) | Subseafloor sediment microbial communities from Guaymas Basin, Gulf of California, Mexico - Guay2, Core 4569-9, 9-12 cm | ecosystem: Environmental > Aquatic > Marine > Hydrothermal vents...
AAGGTAACACGGGTCAATAACACGTGTTATTATAACAAAAACAGGGCTCTTTGTCAATCGCGCATGTGCAAAGGGAGCGGAGGCCCGGCTTCAGCCGGGAAAACCCCGATAAAGTCGGGGCCTCCATTGGGTTATGCTACAGGTGGAGCATTGTGTCAAGTTATCATTGTGTGTATAATTAGAAGGCAATGAGATCACTGCGTATTCTGCTGGTGGACGATCATCTGCTCTTCCGCAAGGGCCTAGCCCGGCTGCTCGACGCCCAGCCCGATTTCGAGGTCGTGGGGGAGGCGGCGGATGGCCTGGAGGCGGTCGAGCAAACGCGGCGGCTGCGTCCAGATTTGGTGCTGATGGACATCCGTATGCCCAACTGCGATGGGTTAGAGGCCACCCGCCGCATCAAGGCCCAGATGCCGGACGTGCAGGTGGTGATGCTGACTGTCTCCGACGACGAGCAAGACTTGGCGGCCGCCGTGCGATACGGGGCGGACGGGTATTTGCTTAAAGACATCCTGCCGGAGACGCTTTTCCAGCAGTTGCGGGGTCTGACAGCGGGGGAGGCTCCTATCTCGCGGGCGATGACGGGGAAACTGTTCCGCCAACTGGCGCGGCGGAGTCAACCAGCCGTGCAGCCGGTGGCTACGGCTGTGCTTTCGGCGCGCGAGTGCGAGATTCTGGCATTGGTGGTGCACGGTTATTCCAATCATGAGATTGCAGAGGAACTGGGTATCGCCCGCAACACGGTGAAGAACCATCTACGCAATATCCTCGCCAAATTGGGGGTCAGGAATCGTGCTCAGGCGGCTGCTTACGCTGTGAGCCATGGGCTGGTCTGTCTGTCCGAGCGGTCTGATTGAGCGTTCGAGGGACAGGATTCCGGTCACGGTGGCACGCTTGGCGGACGTCGCTTAAGAGTAGTACTAGTCCCACTGGGCTATTTAGACATCATATACAGCCCAATAGGGCTATAGACAAGCGGTCATGTCAGGGGTATAATTTGAACAGTTTGCTGACCGGTAGTCAGTTAATGTATCCCTGTCGCGTATTTATTCTCGCCAGCCAGCCGCTTTTTGCCCAAGGCGTTCAGAGCCTCATCTCCGGTCAACCGGGCATCGAGGTTGTCGGAGTCGCCAAGGTCGGCCCCGATGTACTCCCCCAGGTGCATGCGGCTACCCCTGATGTGGTCATCGTTGAGGCCAGAGGTGAGGAACAGGGCCGTCTGGTCGCCCAGGTGCTGGAGTCCGTCCCTGGCGCAAGGGTCATCGGGCTGACCCTGGAAGATAACCGCATCTTTACCTACTACCAGCAGATGAAACAGGGCCGCCGTGTGGAGGACCTGTTGGAGGCGATTCGGGAGCCGTTGGATTGGCGCGGCCACCGCCCGGAGGCACTGCGGCTGTTCGTGCTGTTTCAAGGCTACTATGGTCAGCGCATCCTGGAAAATGTCCGCCGCTTTGCTCCCCAGGCCTGGACGGTGGAGGCCTGGCGCGCTCCCTCCGCTCTTCCCCTGGTGGTGGATGATCCACTGGCCTTTCTCCCTATGCACCTTCCTGCCGCTGATCTGGTGCTCTCCGTGGGGGAGAGCCCCAGCGTGGCCCAACTTCTGCCCAGCGTCGTCGAGCGTACCGGCGCCCGGGCCGTCATCGCGCCGGTAGATAACGTGGCCTGGCTACCAGGCGGGTTGGTCCGCCAACTCCGCGCCCAGTTGATGGAGATGGGTGTGGTCTCTGCTTTCCCCAAGCCATTCTGTTCCCTCACCGAGCGGAGTTACAACGTGCGCCAGCATGAGGTCTCGTTCGATGACCCCTGGGTCGCTGAGTTTGCCCAATATTTCGGCCGGCCGGTGTTTCGGATCGAATGTGACGATCAGCAGATTGTGCGGGTCGAGGTGAAGCGGGACACAGCCTGTGGATGTGCTCGGGCTGTCGCCCGTCAATTGGTCGGAGTGGAAGTGCGAGAGGCCGTCGTTCAGGCCGGGCTGTTTCACCATCACTATCCTTGCCTGGCCACGATGCGTGTGGATCCAGGGTTGGGGGAGCCTCTAATTCAGGCTTCGGGTGACCTGATGCGTCAGGCGGTGGAGGCGGAAATCGCTTCTTACCTCCCCCGTTCAGGCTATCTGGTGCCTGAGGGATGTAGCGAGACGCTTCGATGCTGAGTAAGGCGGGATGCCATCCCGCCTGCAGAATGCATAGTTGGCGTGAAGTGCTCAAGGACCAGACGAGACACACATAGTACAAGGAGGTAACTGAAATGCCCGTCAAGAGAGTATATCCTGTACCGAGCGACATCGAGATCGCTCAGTCGGCCGACCTGATCCCTATCGTCGAGGTTGCCCGGAGTGTGGGGCTCTCCGAGGACGACCTGGACCTGTACGGGAAGTGGAAGGCCAAGGTCCACCTGGACGTGCTCCAGCGGCTCAAGGAGCGGCCCAACGGCAAGTACATTGACGTGACCGCCATCACGCCCACGCCGCTGGGGGAGGGGAAAACCGTCACCACCATTGGCGTGAGCCAGGGGTTAGGTTACATCGGCAAGAGGGTTTTCACCTGCATCCGCCAGCCCTCGATGGGGCCGACCTTCGGCATCAAGGGCGGCGCGGCTGGTGGCGGCTATTCCCAGGTGGTACCGATGGAGGACTTCAACCTCCACCTCACCGGCGACATTCACGCTGTGGGCGTGGCCCACAACCTGCTGGCGGCTGCCATTGACGCCCGCATCCTTCACGAAGATCGGCTCTCCGATGAGAAACTGGCTCAGGCGTGCCCGGAGATCCCTCGTCTGAACATTGACCCATACTCGATTATGTGGAACCGAGTGGTGGACGTCTCCGACCGGGCCATCCGCAACATTATCATCGGCCTGGGGGCCAAGACGGACGGCCGGCCGCGTCAGGCCGGATACGACATCACCGTCGCCTCGGAGATTATGGCCATCCTGGCCCTCACCGACGGCTATAAGGGGCTGAGGGACCTACGGGAGCGGTTGGGACGCATCGTCTGGGGCACCGACAAGAATGGCAAACCGCTGACCGCCGAGGACCTAAAGGTGGCTGGCGCGATGACCGTCTTGATGAAGGACGCGCTGATGCCCAACCTGATGCAGACGCTGGATGGCACCCCTGCCTTCGTCCACGCTGGGCCCTTTGCCAACATCGCTCAGGGCAACTCCTCTATCATCGCTGACCAGATCGCTCTTAAACTGGTTGGAGAGGAGGGCTATGTGGTCACCGAGTCCGGCTTCGGCGCCGACTGCGGCATGGAGAAGTTTTTCAATATCAAGTGCCGCTACTCTGGGCTGATCCCCAACTGCGTCGTCATGGTCTGCTCCATCCGCGCCCTTAAGATGCACGGCGGTGGCCCCAAGGTGGTGCCCGGTCGGCCGCTGGACCCGGCCTATCAGGAAGAAAATATCGAACTACTCAAGCGAGGGTTGCCCAACCTGATCCAGCACATTGAAAACGCTCGCAAGTTTGGTGTACCGGCGGTGGTGGCTATCAACCGCTTCACCTCCGACACCGACGCTGAGATCGAGGTGGTCCGCCAGGCGGCGCTGGAGGCCGGGGCCTTCGACGCTGTTCTGAGCGAGGTCTGGGCCAAGGGCGGCGAGGGTGGCGCGGCGCTGGCCGAGGCGGTGGTCAAGGCTTGCGAGGAGCCCAGCGAATTCAAGTTCCTCTATCCGCTGGACATTCCCATCAAGGAGAAGATCGAGATCATCGCCCGCGAGATTTACCGGGCCGACGGGGTGGACTACGCGCCAGCGGCGGAGAGGAAGATCAAGATGTACACCGAGATGGGCTTCGACAACCTGCCGCTGTGCATGGCCAAGACGCACCTGTCCTTCTCCCACGACCCGAAACTCAAGGGCGCGCCGCGAGGTTGGACGCTGCCCATCCGCGACATCCGGGCCAGTGTGGGCGCGGGCTTCCTCTACCCGCTTTGCGGCACGATGCGCACGATGCCCGGCCTGCCCAGCCGACCCGCTTTCGTGGATGTGGACATTGACCTAGAGACGGGCAAAGTCATCGGGTTGTTCTAGTCAGACGTGTGAGCCTTGCGAAGGTTCTAAACCTTCGCAAGGCTCGGATTAATGGAGGTAGCGATATGGAGAAGGTGGTACTTGAAGTACCTGCCCTCTGGGCCGATCATCATGTCCTGAAGGTGCGGGACGCGTTGACCAACCTAGGGGGAGTGGAAGACGTGTACGCCAGTTCGGCCTGGAAGCAGGTCCTGGTCGCCTACGACCCGGCGAAGACCGATCGCGCGGCCATTGAGAAAGCGCTGGCTGAGGCCGGCTACCCGGTGGGCGAGGGAGGGCCGCCGATGCTGGCCCAGGCCGCCGAGAGGCGCCGCGACCCGAAGTGGGAGGTGCTGGGCGCGCGGGTGACCGAGACTAACCGGGCCGACATCGAGATGTCGGGTGAGTTCCGACGGTACTAGGGAGGATTTGGGATATGGCAAAGAAGAAGGTGCGAACACCTGAAGAGGCCAGCCGAGACGAGGCATCCGTCGCGCTTTTGGAGCGGGCGCTGCAGTTGGAGGCGGAGACCGTTTTCACGCGGGCAGACGCGCTCGCGCCCTGTCCCATCGGGTCCCAGGGGCTCTGCTGTAAGAACTGTGCCATGGGCCCCTGCCGCCTGACCGGGAAGACGGAGCGCGGGGTCTGCGGGGCGACGGTGGACACGGTAGTGGCCCGTAACTTCGCCCGCGCCGTTGCCGTGGGCGCGGCGGCCCACTCCGACCACGGTCGTGACCTGGCCTATACGCTGCTTGAAGCAGCCGAGGGGCACGCGCCCGATTACGGGGTCCGCGACCCCTTCAAGTTGAAGGAAATGGCCGACTACCTGGGTGTCAAGGCCGACGGGAAGCCGATAGAAGAGTTGGCAAAAGACGTGGCCCTGGCGGCTCTGGCCGAGTTCGGCAAGATCGAGGGTGAACTTCTCACCGTGAAGCGCGCCCCGCCGAAGCGACAGCAGATCTGGCGTGAAGCCGGAGTAGTCCCACGCAGTATAGACCGCGAAATCGTGGAGATGCTGCACCGCACCCATGTCGGCAACGACCAGGACGCCGAACATATCCTCGATCAGGCGCTGCGCTGTGCGCTGGGCGATGGCTGGGGCGGCTCGATGCTGGCCACCGACCTTTCCGACGTCCTCTTCGGCACCCCCGCCCCGGTGCTGACCGAGGCCAACCTGGGCGTGCTGAGTGAGGACAAGGTCAACATCATCGTCCACGGCCACGAGCCGACGCTCTCGGAGATGATCCTGGCAGCGGTGCAGGACCCCGAGTTGATCGAGTACGCCAAGAGCAAGGGGGCTGCCGGCATCAACCTGGCCGGCATCTGCTGCACCGCCAACGAGACGCTGATGCGGCAGGGGGTGCCCCTGGCGGGTAACTTCCTGCAGCAAGAACTGGCCATCCTCACCGGCGCGGTCGAGGCAATGGTGGTGGACATTCAGTGCATCATGCAGGGGCTGGTGCCCGTGGCCAACCAGTTTCACACCGAACTGATCACCACCTCACCCAAGGTGAAGATCACCGGGGCCACGCACATCGAGTTCGACGAAAGCCGCGCGCTGGAGATTGCCCACGAGATCGTGCGGCGGGGGATTGATCGCTTCCCCGAGCGAGGGGAGACCTTTATCCCTGAGGTACGCAGCCCAATGGTCCCTGGCTTCTCCCACGAGTACGTTGACTACGCCTTGGGCGGTATCTACCGGGGCTCCTTCCGCCCACTCAACGACGCCATTATCCAGGGCCGCATCCGGGGTGTGGTGGCCAACATCGGCTGCAACAACGCCCGCATCTGTCACGATGAACTCCACCGCTACGTGGTGACCGAGTTCATCAAGAACGACGTTCTGGTGGTGGAGACCGGCTGCGGGGCCATCGCCAGCGCCAAGCAGGGGTACATGACCCCGGAGACGGCGCTGGAGTTGGCCGGGCCTGGGTTGCGCGAGGTCTGCGAGGCGGTCGGCATCCCACCGGTGCTCCACATGGGCTCCTGTGTGGACAACTCCCGCATCCTCACCGTCCTTTCGCAGATGGCCACCGAGACCGGCCTGGGCGAGGACATCGCCGACATCCCGGCCGTCGGTATGGCGCCGGAGTGGATGAGCGAGAAGGCGCTCTCCATCGCCACCTACTGCGTGGCCTCCGGAGCCTACGTCATCATGGGCGGCGAGGGGCCCGTTCGTGGCAGCGAGACCGTGACCCGGCTCATCAGCGAGGGCTGGGAAAAGAAGGTCGGCGGGAAACTGGAGTTCATCCCCGACGGGGAAGAGATCGTCCGACGGGCGCTGGAGCACATAGACAAGAAACGGGCTGCGTTGGGCCTGGCGGAGTACGATCCTTCCAAGTGGGGCAAGAGCGGCGACTGGCGTATGCCGGAGTTGCTGGAACTCCCGTTGGAGGAGCGCATTGAAGCGGTTTACGGTGTACCGGTGAGGTAGGAGGGAAGGCAGATGTCAAGATACATTGCTACACGAGCCATACGTGGCGCCAACGCTATCGTCGCCGAGGCGAAGGCGCTTCTGGAGAAGGCCATCGCCGAGAAGGGGGCCGACTGTGAGGTCGCTTTTCCCAACACCGCCTACTATCTGCCGGTCATCCACGGTATGCTGGGCGCCGAGGTCACCACGCTCGGCGATCTGAAGCCGGTGCTGGAGCACGCCGAGAGACTCCTGCATCCGGTGCCGGATGAGAGCCTGTGGATGCCCTATCTGGGGGAGACGCTGGACAGCGGGATGGCGACCCTCCTGGCCACAGAGACTATCGAGGGTATCCGTTTCGCCCTAGGCCAGCAGCCGGAGCCCTATCCCGGGTTCCACCTGGCCGGCGGCACTGCTTTCACCAGCCCCGAGTTTGAGGGCGAGGCCGGCGACGGCCACCTCAACGGTCCCATTGACGACATCCAGTTGCGCTCCTGGGGCATCCAGTTGGTGGATGGCCGCATGCCGGGCTTCGCCGCCATCGTCGGCGCGGCCCGCACCAACGAGGCTGCCGTCGCCATCGTGCGGGAACTGCAGCGGCGGAATATCCTGGTCTTCCTCTCCGGCAACGTCAACGGTCGCTCCATCATTGACCAGTTGTACGAGGAAGGAGTGGAGATGGGGTACGATACCTACATCGTGCCCTTCGGACGGGACACTATCTCCGCCATCTACGCGCTGGGCTTTGCCACCCGCTCGGCGCTGACCTTCGGTGGAATGAAGGGTGGCCAGTGGCGAGAGATCCTGCTCTATAACAAGTACCGCGTCTTCGCCTTCGTCCTGGCGCTGGGTGAGGTGGACGATCTGAAGTATGCCGCTGCCGCCGGGGCGATCTCCTATGGTTTCCCCACCATCGCCGACACCGTCATTCCTCAGATTCTCCCTACCGGCGTCACCCGCTATGAGCACGTCATCTCGATGCCGTGGAACGAGATCGAGGCGGAAAGCGACGAGGAGCGGGCGGCCAAACTGGTGCAGCGTTGCATCGAAGTGCGCGGCGTCAAGGTCAAGATCACCGAGGTGCCGGTGCCGGTGCCCTACGGCTCCGCCTTTGAGGGCGAGGTCGTGCGCCGGGCCGACATGCGGATCGAGTTCGGTGGCAAGCACAGCCGCGCTTTCGAGTACCTGCGCATGGTTCCGATGGACGAGGTGGAGGACGGTAAGATCGAGGTCATCGGGCCGGGCTTTGAGGACGTGGAGGTCGGCGGCTCGATGGACATGGGCATCCTGGTCGAGGTGGCCGGTCGGAAGATGCAGGAGGACTTCGAACCGGTGCTGGAGCGGCAGATCCACTACTTCGTCAACGGCGCTTCCGGCATCCAGCACATCGGCCAGCGGGACATCACCTGGATCCGCATCTCCAAGACGGCGGCCGACAAGGGGTTCAACCTCAAACACTTCGGCGACATCCTCTACGCGAGATTCCACGCTGACTTCGGGGCCATCGTGGACAAGGTGCAGGTGAAGATCATCACCGACCCCGAACTGTACACCGAGTGGCTGGAGAAGGCGCGGGTGGCCTACGACTTCCGCAACCGGCGCCTGGCCGACCTGACCGACGAGGCGGTGGACACCTTCTACTCCTGTGTCCTCTGCCAATCCTTCGCGCCCAACCACGTCTGCGTCGTCAGCCCGCAGCGGCTGGGGCTGTGCGGGGCCTACAACTGGCTGGACTGCAAGGCTTCTTACGAGATCAACCCCACCGGCCCGAATCAGCCCATCCCCAAGGGGCAGTGCCTGGATCCGGTGAAGGGGTACTTCACGGGAGTCAATGAGTATGCCCGGCAGGCCTCGCACGGCACGGTGGAAGAGGTGGCGATGTACTCGATTATGGAGAACCCGATGACTGCCTGTGGCTGCTTCGAGTGCATCTGCATGCTCATCCCCGAGGCCAACGGCATCATGGTCGTCAGCCGGGAGGATCCGAGCATGACCCCTGCCGGGATGACTTTCTCCACGCTGGCGGGCATAGCCGGCGGCGGCCTGCAGACGCCCGGCGTGATGGGCGTGGGCAAGTACTATCTGACCAGCCCCAAGTTCATCTCCGCCGACGGCGGCTTCAAGCGAGTGGTTTGGATGTCATCCTTCCTCAAGCAGACGATGGCCGAGGAACTGAAGGCGGTCTGCGAGCGGGAGGGTGACCCTGATCTCTTGGACAAGATCGCTGACGAGACCATCTGCACTGATGTGGAAGGGCTGTTGGCCTTCCTGGAGGAGAAGGGGCATCCAGCGCTGACAATGCCGCCGATGTTCTAAAGGAAAGGGGGAGCAGATATGGGCAAATTCGTGCGTGACCTGATGCGGCGAGGGGTGATCACCTGCCACACCGATACCCCTCTGCCAGAAGTGGCCAGGCGTATGACGGAGAATAAGGTCACGGCGGTGGTCGTTGTGGACGAAGGCGGCGAGGTCTGCGGCGTTATCTCCCGCAAGGACCTGGTGAAGGTCTACAACCAGGACTACAAAAATATGGTGGCCGAGGATGTGATGAGCCCCGACGTGGTGACGATCATTCCGGACATTCCTGTGGAGGCCGCGGCCCTGATTATGCTGGACAAGAACATCGCCCGTCTCGTCATCGTGCACGAAAAACCCGCCACACAGCGCCCTGTGGGTATCCTCTCGATGAGCGACATTGTGCGCGACATGGCGGAATAGGGTCGAAATCTAGGGGGCCGTCATGCCTGGTGATGGCCCCCGTTCCTTGTGCTTTATAAGCAGCATTATGCGTAAGGTATGACCATCGCTTGACCTCTGGTCAGTTAGGAGGTATCATTACGGCCAATACCGATGGTGGTCAAAGATTGTTCAAGGAGGGATTGTATGCCTGTCACGGTCGAGATTCCAGTTGAAAAATGGATGGGGAAAGTGCTAGAGGTGACGCTGGGAGCCACGGCCGACGAGGGCGGCACTCGCAGTCACACCGTCACCGTTGGCGGGGAAACCACGTTGCCTTTCTTGCACTTCGAGGGAGAGATTCCCAACCCGCCGTGCATAGCCATCGAAATCGCAGATCGGCGGCCTGATGATTGGTCGCCGCTCCTGGTGGAGGCCTGGGGCGACGTGATGGACGACCCGGCGACCTGGGCCAAGGCGGCTGAGGAGGCTGGGGCCGACCTGATCTTGCTTCAACTTAGTCTGACGAAGGATGGAGACACACCAACGACGGCAGCCGATGCCCGCGCTGCTGCCCGCGCGGTGCTGGAAGCCACTGGTCTGCCGATCCTGATCTTCGGCCCAGGGCAGGTGGACGCCGACAACGAGTTGCTCGTGGCTGTGGCTGAGGAGGCGGCGGGGGAGCGGGTCGTGCTGGGAGTTTGCGAGGAGAAGAACTACCGCACCATCGTCGCGGCGGCCCTGGCCCATGGTCATCTGGTGAATGCCCGCACCGCGATGGACGTTAACCTGGCCAAGCAGTTGAACATCCTCATCTCTGATATGGGGTTGCCGCTGGATCGCATCCTGATGGATCCCACGACGGCCGGCCTGGGCTACGGGATGGAGTACGGGTACTCGGTGATGGAGCGGCTGCGCATCGCGGCGCTCCAGGGCGACAAGATGACCCAACTGCCTATGCTGGTCACCCCCGGCTACGAGGCCTGGCGGCAGAAGGAGGCCAAGGTCGGCGAAGGTGTGCCGGAATCCTGGGGCGACTGGCGCGAGCGGGCGATCCTGTGGGAGACGTTGACGGCGACTGCTCTCATCGAGTCGGGGGCCGATATCGTCGTTATGCGTCACCCAGAGGCAGTGAAGCGGGTCAAGGCGTTCATCGAACGGCTCATGAAGTAGGTTGCAGGTTCAAGGTTTCAGGTTAACCGGGAACTCTGAAACCTGAAACCGGCGGAGCCTATGAGCGAGTGAGGAGGAATAATGGCACTGACTGGACTTCAAATCTACAAACTCTTACCGCGAACCAACTGCAAGGAGTGTGGCTTTCCCACCTGCCTGGCCTTCGCGATGAAACTGGCGGCCAAGCAGGCGGAACTGGCCGCCTGCCCCTACGTCTCGGAGGAGGCGAAGGCGCAACTGGCTGCGGCTGCCGCTCCGCCCATCCGGCTGGTCACGGTGGAGGGGCCGGGCCACAAGGTCGAGGTCGGCAACGAGACCGTCCTCTTCCGCCACGAAAAGACTTTCTACCACAAACCCGGCATCTTCGTGCGCGTGAAGGATACGATGCCACTTGACGAGATCAAGGCGGCGGTCAAGGCCGCGATGGACTACTCGGTGGAGTACGTCGGGATGGATTTGTTCCTGGACGGCATCGCGGTCGAGGCGGCCTCCGGGGATGCGGACGCCTTCGCGGCAGCGGTACAGGCCGTGCGTGAGGTGACCGACCGACCGCTGATCCTCATCGCCGAGGACCCGGCTGTGATGGAGGCAGGGGTGAAAGCGGCCGAGGGCACCCGTCCGCTGCTCTATGCTGCCACTCCCGACAACTGGGAACCAATGGCGGCGCTGGCAAAGGAGGCACAGGTCTCGTTGGCGGTACGCAGCCTTGATGGGCTGGGGAATCTGGCCGAACTGGCAGAACAGATCAAGGGCAAGGGTGTGCAGGACTTGGTGTTGGATCCAGGTGTGCGCGATCCCGTCAGCACATTGGTCACGCTGACACAACTGCGCCGCCTAGCGCTCAAGAAGAATTTCCGCCCGCTCGGCTACCCCATCATCACCTTCCCCGGCGAGGGCGCGGCTGATCCGATGGAAGAGGCGATGTTGGCCTCTCAGCACATCGCCAAGTATGGTGGCTTCATCGTTCTGGACCACCTCACGCCAGCCTCGGCCTACGCGCTGCTGGTACTGCGGGAGAACATCTACACCAACCCGCAGGAGCCGATCCAGGTGCAGCCGGGCATCTACGAGATCAACGAGCCCAAGCCGGATTCGCCGCTCATGGTCACTACCAATTTCTCCATCACTTACTTCTCCGTGGCCAACGAGGTGGATGGCAGCGGCCTGCCAGGGTGGTTGCTGGTGGCCGATGCGGAGGGTATGAGTGTGCTGACCGCCTGGGCCGCGGGCAAGTTCGACGCCGAGCGCATCGCCAAATCGGTCAAGACAACCAGCATCGAAAGCAAGATCAGCCACCACAAGTTGATCATCCCCGGTCACGTGGCAGTGCTGATGGGCGAACTGGAAGAGGAATTGCCGGGCTGGGAGATTCTGGTTGGGCCGCGTGAGGCAGTGGACCTGCCCGGTTATCTGAAACTCTGGCAGCCCTCGTAGGGCGGTTTCGGGTTTCGGGTTCGAAGTTTCAGGTTTGCCTGGCCCTGGAACCTGAAACATTGCGACTTGAAACTCTATAGATAATGGCGACATACAAGGTCCGGTTCCTACCATTTGACCGCGAGGTAGAGGTTCCCGCGGGGGCGCTGATCGGCGATGCTGCCCGGCAGGCCGGGATTGACATCCTGATGCCGTGCGGTGGTCAAGGGCGGTGTGGCCGCTGTGCCGTCATTGTCCAAGAAGGCCGGGTGCGGCGGCGTACCACGCAGCGTCTTTCCCCTGCGGATGTGGAGGCTGGCTACGCGCTGGCCTGTCAGACCATCATCGAAGGAGACATCGTCGTCTTCGTCCCGCCGCAGGAGAAGATCGAGCGGCGGCTAAGGGAGAGCAAACGGGCGGCGAAAGTCGCACTGCCGTTCCCCTACGACCTGCACGATCAGCCACTGCGTAAGTACGTAGTGACAGTGCAACCGCCCAACCTGCAAGATCAGACAGATGACTGGTCCCGCCTGCAACGAGAACTGGCCCGCCGTTATGACCTACGGGGGTTGCAGGCTTCTCTGCCGGTGCTGCGCAGGTTGGGCCAGGCGTTGCGGGAGGGAGAGTGGACCGTCACGGTGGTGGTCGAATTAGATACCTGGGACCATCCCGATGGTCCGCCTCGCCTTCTGGACGTTCTGCCTGGCGAGCATCTAGAGAGCCTGTGGGCAGTGGCGATTGACATCGGCACGACCACCAACGTGGTCTGGTTGGTGGACTTGATCAGCGGCGAGGTGATGGCTCGGAAGGCCGACTATAATGGCCAGATCGCCCGCGGCGAGGACGTCATCTCCCGCATTATCTACGCCTCCAAGGGAGACGGCCTGCAAGAGTTACAGCAACTGGTTATGGAGACGCTCAACCGGCTGTTGAGGCAGGCGGCGAGAGAGCAATCCATCAGTACCGACCAGATCTACAAAGCGGTGGTGGCCGGTAACAGCACGATGCTTCACCTCTTTGCTGGCATCCCTCCGGAATCCATCCGCCTGATGCCTTTCATCACCGCCGTCAACCAGTTGCCCCCCTTCCCGGCCCGGGAGATAGGCCTGGAGATCAACCCTGAGGCCACGGTGGACTGCCTGCCCGGCATCGCCTCCTACGTGGGGGCCGATATCACCTCGGGCGTGGTCAGTTCCGGGATGTGCAGCACGGAGGAGTTGACGCTCTTCGTGGACATCGGCACCAATGGGGAGATGGTGCTGGGGGATTGCACCTGGCTCATCGCTTGCGCTTGTTCCGCTGGGCCGGCCTTTGAAGGGGCTGGAGTGGTACACGGGATGCGTGCCACCGCCGGGGCCATCGAGGAGGTGTGGATCAACGGCCAGGACTACGAGGCCACCTACCGCGTCATCGGCGATGAGAAGCCCCGTGGTGTCTGCGGCTCCGGCCTGATCTCCCTCCTGGCGGAGATGTTCATCACCGGAGTGATAGATAAGAGCGGAAACATCAACCTGAACTTGCCCACAAAGCGGGTGCGGAAGGGGGAACACGGGCCGGAGTACGTGGTGGCCTGGGCTGATGAGACCGCCACTGGCGAGGACATCGTTATCACAGCAGTGGACATTGACAACCTGATGCGGGCCAAAGCGGCCATCTACGCCGGGTTCTCCGTCCTGGCTCGCAGCGTGGGGTTGAGCCTGAGCGATGTGGGGCAGGTGCTCATCGGCGGAGCCTTCGGGCAGTACATCAACGTGGAGAAGGCGATCCAGATCGGCATGCTGCCGGATATGCCCTATGACTGCTTCCATTTTCTGGGCAACACCTCGGTGCGGGGGGCGTATGTGGCGCTCCTCTCACGGGAGATGCGCCAGCGGGTGACCGAGGTGGGGCAGATGATGACCTATCTGGAACTCTCGGCCGACAACACCTTCTTCGACGAGTTCAACGCGGCGCTGTTCCTGCCGCACACGGATATGGGGAAGTTCCCCTCGGTGGCGGCGCTGCTTGAGGG
>Ga0164311_10000933_pt1 | contig 13699 bp, 17 predicted proteins | sample GuaBasSedimGuay2_FD_121796 | JGI IMG/M metagenome (GOLD analysis project Ga0164311, IMG submission 121796) | Subseafloor sediment microbial communities from Guaymas Basin, Gulf of California, Mexico - Guay2, Core 4569-9, 9-12 cm | ecosystem: Environmental > Aquatic > Marine > Hydrothermal vents...
AGATGTGATTGGAAACTTTGAGATGATAATTTTAAGATGTGTCCACATTAGTATAAAAACTATAAATACTTAAAAATCATGCATTATTATAGTAAAAGTTAAAAGAGCTTAAAGTCTTTGAGAGAAATCTTTTGAAATCAAAATACTTAGTATAGAAAAATACATTCAAAAATCTCAGCGAGAAAGACTGCCAGAATTTTATTCGAACTCCATACAGTTCGAGAACATCAGTATGGGACTGAATAAAGAAATTTGAAGAGAAATTACCAATTTCGGCAGAGAGAAAAGAAATCTAATAGCAATAGATGAAACTTTAGTTAAAGTAAAAAAGTAATTATTCAGAAGTTAATGTCGAGAGAAATGAATTAGTTCTTATGGGAGTTTAACGAGGAATTATATACAAATTCTTTCATCAAAGAGATACTGAAACTGTGAGAAAAAGCCTAAATTCATTTGATAAACTTTGGCTGCAATTCACTGAAAAGCCTTAGTTTAGAATTTGAGCATCAATTCGGTAAGAGAAGCAAGATTCAGTGTCTAAAAAAGGATTAAGATATTCTTTTGCTTAATTAGTTGTTTAAATCCTTAAAAAATTTGTCCTGTAAGCTGTTTATGTTTTATTATAATATAATGAGTTGTGGTGTTTATTTAAGTGGACAGATCTAATTTTATTTAGCAAAGTATTTAAATCTTGATTAAGTCCTAAAATGTGTATGAAGATTGATTATAAGTTTGTTACTTTGACTGTCATCCTTTTGATATGTGTTAATCCATCGTCTGCAATTTCAAAATCCGACTTCAAGGTTGCCTTCGTTACACACGTCTATGATTACAATAAGTATATACCTAGAATCAACGTTTACAAACCTGGGGATGATATGAAGTTGTATGTTGGCGTTGAGAATGTGAATAGGGGTAGAGCCGCTGCTGTCGATTTTGTCATAATTGTCAAAGATCCAAACGACTACACCGTTTGTGGGAAGGTTGTCAAGAAGAGGATTACTGGATACGTGGATGAGATATTTGACACTATAAGTTTGAAAGTTGATGACAGTTGGGTGGATGGAAAGTATAAGATTGAAGCTTACGCATTCGACGTTTTAGACTCTGACGAAACTTACAGAAACTACAACGAGATATACTACAAGCTTATAAGTGGTGAGGGAGATTATTACAGTCTTAGTGTTGAGACTGTGTCGAGGAAGGTAGCACCCTTCGTTATGAAGGAGCTGACGTTCTATGTCAGAAGTCACAGCTCTTTACCAAACCAGTTTATAATATTCAATCCAAGGTTTGAAGCTACAAGGTTACCCGTAGGTGCACCAAACGTCTTGAAGGTTACTGTTGCAAACACCCTTGACGTTAAGGGAGATACTGAGATTAAGGTTTTGGTTGATGGTAAGGTTGTCGATGATAAGAAGGTTGAGCTGAAGGGATACGAGATTAAGGAGGTTTCATTCGAAATCCCACCATTAAAAATTGGAAGACATCTGATATGTGTGAGGGCTGAGAATTCAATCATTTCTGGAAATTTACCAATTATAATAAAAAAACTAATATATAAAAAATCAATACTTGTAGGAGATGTCCTGAATGGGACTATGATATACCTTCCAAACAACTACGTCTTGGGAAGTGCTGGTATATCTGAGGTTGAGGATTTGGATGTTAAGAAGGCTCTAAAGAATCTTGAATCACCAAGTTTGAATAGGGAGAGTGCAAGGAAGATGATAACAAACGTCTTGGCATACATATACCTTGAAAACAGTCAAAACTACAAAAAGGGTATAAGGGTTGCACTACTTGAGGGTAGTGATGAGAGGGCTGGAAAGATATTACCAAAGCTTCTTGAAATAATTAGAAGAGAGAGTGGTGCACCTGTCACATACAAGGGTTTAAGGGAATACGACAATCTCTCAGATGTTGATGTCGCATTTTACGTTGGATGTTTGCCAGAGGTTGAAAAGCTCAGATACTTCTTTGAACGTGGTGGGGTTTTGATAGTTGACAATCCCCTCTACTGGATGGATTGCAAGGGTAGATTGAGTTTGGAATCGCTTACGGTTGGAGGTTGGAAGAACGTAAGCACACCAAAGAGAATATTCTACTCCTTCTATCAGTTGGATGCATACAGTGGGATATGGGTAAACGTTACAAAGGAGATAAAGATACCACCAAAGATAGTTTACTACAATCTAAGCATCGATAAATTTATTACGAGTGTTGGTGAGCCTGTTAAAGTATCGTTCAAGATAAGGAATGAGGGTAAGACTGGTAGTGTTGATGTTAAGGTTCTCATAAATGGTGAGACCGTATATGAGAGGAAGGTTACACTTAAATCTGGTGAAGAAAGGTTAATAAGCTTTGAATATACACCAACCATAGAGGGTAGTTACAGGGTTGAGATACCTGGGACAGGTCTGGTGAAGGTGTTCTTTGCAAAGGCTAAGACTCCAGTGACAACACCTACGCCAACACAGACATCAGAGAAGAGGGAAGGCAGTGTTTTCATTGTAGTTTCAGCTGTGATACTCACTGCACTAATAATAGCTAGGATACTCCTACGTGATTGATATGATATCCGAGATTGAGGAGATTGTCTTAAGGGTTTTGATGCTTGGGGAAAGGAGGATAGATGGAATTTCGAGGAAATCTGGATTACCCGAGATACTAGTCGAGAAGGTTGTTGATAGACTCATAGAAAAGGGTTACATAGATCACAACCTAAGACCACTTGAGAAGGCTTACGAGGATTTGAGGTGGGTCGACAGGAGGAGCTTTTCAATCTACAAGTTTGAGATTGGGAAGATGTTTAGGATGATGTTTGATCTTGTTATCGTTTTGGTTTTGATACTACTTGTAATCTCAATCCTTCAATACTTTGGACTTATCTACAACCAGTTTCTCATGATAGCCATATACTCAATCGTGATGATCTTTGTTGTAACCCTTCTATACTTCTTTGCAAGGGGTTACAGAATTCCAATCTTTGAGAGGATAGCCATACATATAAAGAAGAGGGAGATTGTTTCAAGGATACAGGAGGTAACTTCACAGTTCAGAAGTCCACCATACCTTAGAGTTGCATTCATCCTAACGATATTTCTGATTTTAGTATACATGGTCCTAACATACAAGGTTTTCTTCGTTGTTGTAACTTCTGAGAGTATGGTTCCAACTTTGAACAGGGGAGATCTTTACCTTGCACAATCCATAGTTATAGATCCAGAGCCAGGAGACATAGTAATGTTCAGAAGACCTAACACATACCTACCAATATCTCATCGTGTTCTTAGGGTTGAGGGTGGAAAGATATACACGGGTGGAGATGCTTCGGGCCCAGATCCATGGACGATAACAAGGAGAGATGTGATTGCTGAGGCTGTAATGGTTAACGGTAAACCAATAGTCATAAGGAATCTTGGAACATACTTCATACTCGATGCTACCAAACTACGTTCAATTGGGCCCTATGGACAAGCATATCTCTTTTACAAGAACCTTGTAAATGCATTTAAGAGCTATTCTGCAGCGATTATGATAGTTGCAATAAGTATATACGTTTACCTTGAGTTGAGGAGGAGGTGATCAGCTCTTGAACCACCTTACGATCTTACCAAATCCTTCCTTCATCTTCTCGTTTAAGAAGTTTCCACCCTTCTTCCCACTGCTCAGAGATTTTGCATAGATGTAGTATAGGTATGCGTAGATGAGGGATGTTGCGAATATTATACCCATTGAAGGTGTGTATCCTATCGTTGCAATCATTATGAGTGAGCTTGATGGGACTATGAGTATGGGTATCCCAAAGACAACCCAAGCCTCAACCTTGTGAAACATGTTGAATTCCATGGTCACAAACACCCACCATATTATGTAGAGTATCGTGTATAGGTATGGTTCGTATGGGACAGTGTAGGAGAGGTAGAAGTTGTAAATTCCAAGGAAGACAAAAAGGGTTATGACAGTTCTCATGTAGAATGCAGACTTGTTGTAAACAATCCTTTCAGGAACTGCAACCTCAGCTGGCTTTGTTAGTGTCTCCTCCATCTTGTCCAATCTCTTCTCAAGACTCGTAACCATAGTTTTTACCTCATTCAAGTCTATCGCCCCACTTGCAACCATGTCTATGAGTGGCTTCAAACGTCTATACATGACATCTTCAAATATGCTCTCCGTAGCAACTGAAAGCATCAATAGTCTCTTGTATATCTTCAGGCTACCACAAAGGAGTAGCAATCCAAAACCGAAGAATATCAGATCTACAATTAGATACTGGATATCTCTCTCGGTTATGAAGTCGTTGTAAAGTGAGATGAGAGACAAACCTAAAATGAATACACCAACAACAATTGCTATCGCTACTACCATCCCCTCAATTCTCATCAACAAGAATCTTCACAACCGTTTATAAGCGTTTCTTAATGTATAACTGTGTTCAAGAATAATCTTCTGGAGTAGGACTGCAAGAATATTTATATTCTCTGGGATTCTGACATTTACGATGTCGAACTAATTCTCAAATAAGATTACTGGAGATAGATGAAAGATTTCAAAAGCAGAGAAGGAGGAAGTTTAAAGGACCATCAATCTGAAAGAAGAGTTTAAGTTCATCGCTATTTTCTCTTAAAATTCCAAAATCACTACTGGGTATTCAGATAAAAGGAGTTTAAGCTTAACGAGTTTTTAAGCCAAATACTACACATTTCTTGATTTCAGTTTTCTAACTGGCATAAAGATCTGCGAGATCTTTGTATGCGTTAGGGGTTGGAGAACCTTTTCTGAAGAATTTGTTGGAGAAATCTTGTGGGCTTTAGCAGATGAAGCTTTTGACGCTAAAAAAGTACGAACTCGTTGAGAAGGATTACGTCCCAATAAAGCCCATAAAGAGAAAGTCAGACGCTTTGGCTCGAAGAAATCTATTTTTTGTTGAATCAATCTACAGATATAGAAGCGTTGGTGAATGTTATTTTAGACGTTAAATTGAAAGGTCAAGTGGAAAAAGTGACAAAAAAGAATTCTTGCAAGAAATACAGTATAGCTTTGAGATGGAAGTTTGAAGCCTCTTGAATTTTTGGACCTTAGAACGAGAGTGTAAAGCTATAACTTTTTCTTTTTTTTATTTCCTCCCAAAGTGCGCATTTGTTAGGGTGTTTCTCTCTTAAGCAGAGAAAAGTGAGGATAAATACATCCTAAACGGTAGCAAAATGCTAATAACAAACAATATTTCGGATTACTTTATAGTAAATGTGAGAACTGGAGAAGATGCCAAAGGCTTAACAGCGTTTATTGTGGAGAATTTAAGGGTGAAGGTAAGAGGTTAAGAGTTACTCTTGGGACTTTAGCACCCAATAGGTCTGAATTTAGCTATCGAAAGGGTTAAAACAGTAGTTCACAAAGTAGCTAATTTTGATAAGTGGATAACATTTCATGTGATTTCTCCATGCTACTTTCTCGCTTCAGAAGATGTTAATATTCGTTTGCTAAATTGTTAAATCTCATTTGATTAGGAGTGTGTTTAATATACACCTCCATTATTCTAACTCTTAACAAAATTCTCAGGGTGTAGCATGCAACTCTGACGAGGAGTCTTGTCACAGCTGTTTCCATCAAAGAGCAGGGGATTTCATCGCCGAACCAGTTCGTTATAGCTCCGAAGAATCCTTCGCAGATTCCCCTTCTCATATACTTATCTTTATCGAAGATCCTATCCCTAATTCTTGCTCCGTATCCTCTTGCTCTGTTCTTCCTCGGTTTAACGCAGGGAAGATAGCCCCTATCAACAACAATGTTCAGAACTCTCCTGCTGTCGTAGGCTGCGTCAGCGTAGAAGTACCCCTTCCCTTCGGGCAACCTTTCAATCGCTTTGCTTTCGTAAGTTGTCACGGAGCTACGGGATAGAGAGTTCCATTGTACCTCGTTATCGCGTGTATTTCTATCCTTTCCCCTTTTTATTCGTGAAAATCGTCGAGTCAATGAAGCTTTCCGAGTATTCGAGTTTGTGAAGCTCTTTCAAAATTTTGTTGACTATCTCCTCCATGTAAGCAAGTTTCTTCTCCCAGAAGTGCAGAACCGTGTGGTCAATCCTTACCCCGAGCAGCTGCTTAACCCTGACTTCTGCAACCCTTAAAGACAGATCCTCGAATTCCTTTATAATCAAAGCTTTTATTATCGTTTTTATTAAATTCTTGGTTTTGGAATATTCATTGATTCGATGTTTACGTCGATAGAGTCAAAGATCGTTAGGATGAGTTCTACGTCGTAATTTTTTGTGTCCCATCTCTTTAGCATGTAGTTTCATTTGTAATCGTTTTTAAATTTGATGTTGAATTATATTAGTATAGAACACACTCTTTGATTAGAAAAGTATTTGAAGATTTGGAAGGGGTTAGTAATATAACAAAAATACAAGAAAAGCTTTTAGAGGAGTTTTAGCAGATCTTAAAGCAGTCCATTTTATGCTAGCCGAGGTTGCGGCAGATATTAAAGCTCTAAGAAAGTTAATATACGGTTGTGTAAGGGATACAGATGATGCCAATTATTGGTGCTGTTTGTAAGCTAAAATCGGCAGAAGTCGCAAAAAGAGCTGCCGATGTTTCTGTTGAAATTTACGGAGGTCATGGAATCTTGATCAGGAATCTGGTTGAAATTGTATATAGAGATGCTAAGATCCTCAACATCGCCGAAGGTGCTATCGAGATAATGAAATTGTTAAAATGAAATTGTTAATTAACTGTCATAAAATTTTTTAATATACTCATTCTCATCCTCGACTCACAGCGAGTTCCTAATAGATGATTACTACCATTTCAGCAAGCTCAAGTCGCTCTGTTTGGAGAGAAGGTGGTGTGTCATATCCTTTTATAGGTTGGGAGAATACAATATTATAGTCTTTAATTACCCGAAGTTAGGATTAAAGAGGTAAAAGTTGGCTTAAAAAGGGGAAAGGTCGTATTCACATCATACTACAACAAACTTCGATAATGTTTCGGAAGTGATCAATTTTGAAAAGGCTGAATTCTCAAAACCGATGAAAAAACAATATCAGAGATATATATTACCTGTAAAATGGAACAACAAAAACGTTGTAATGCCTTGCTCTTCAAGAGTTCTTGGAGAAATTCAATAATTGAAAAGTAATAAAGGTGTTTTATCATCCGAGGAGGATATCGGTAATGGTAAAATTGTCTTTTTTGGAATTTGTGTCTTTTGGGATAACTACGATAGATTTTGAAAGTGATGGGGAATTTGAGATACACTAAAAAGTTAGTAGAAACAATTGTAATCTTTATTGTAATAATAATTTAGATTATAACAAATTAACCATATAGTAAGATACTACAATATAGTTAATGTCCAATTTATCTCAAATATTGGGAAATGAAAGGAGGACACTGATGATCATATTCCTCCTAAAAAATGATGGAGAAGCTTACATAAGAGAAATAGCTGAGTATATATGCATTCAGGAGAAAAATACAACTTCCAAGCACAGAAAGAGCGTTTACATCAGTTTAATTCAGACACATATACCCAAGCTAAGGAGAGAAGGACTCATTGAAACCAAAAGAGATCTTGTTAAGATCATCCATTCAAAGATTTTTGAAGAGTTGCTTGAGTTTTTAGAGAATTTCAAAAATAGTTTCATAAAAAGATGATAATAACAAATTAACTTAATATCTTAGATGTCAATATTGAATCAGAGAAAAAAGGAGTTGAGAGGAAATGGGAAATTTGAAGTTTGGAATAGTAGGGATTTTGGCTGCCTTGGCCATAATCCTCGGAGTTGGAGCAACGTTCAGTGACTACGACGCAAGTAGAAGTGTCCACTGGAACATAACAACAGATGACGCCGAACTAATTGATCTCGAACCTGTCCAGCCATACGCATACATAGCGAGCAACGGGGAACTCGTTATAGACTTCTCGCCAAACAATCCGAACTATCCAGGATACGGAGACGGAATTAGTCCAGCAAGCGAATACGACTTCAACGAAGTTTTCAACGTAAGCAACAACCTTTGGGAAGATGTTACCATAGTTGTAAGAATTACATCGAGTAAAAATAATGTGGAATTCTACAGCCATCAGGGTGGAGTGTATGCGGTTGATGATGGAACTGAGGCAACAGCATCTGATAGTGCAAGAAGTGATGTCTGCTTTACACTACATCAAGGAGAAAAGAAGAGCATAGGAATCGATCTGAGTGCTGACGGCGACAGTCCCGGAGATGTTTGGAACGTAAAGATGGCTGTAAAGGCTTACAGACTCGGAACAGAGCCAGCAGAATTAAGTAATTGTGGTCAGTAGAGGTGATATGGTATGAAAAAGTTGTTAGGAGTTTTGCTCCTGCTTGCGGGAATAATTCTCGCAATGGGAGCTGGAGCAACATTCAGATATTACGAAGCAGACAGGACGGTGACAGTTAACATAACAACTGACGATAGTGAACTCATAGACCTCGATCCAGTTCAGCCATATGCATATTTGAACAACGGTAAACTTACAATCGAAATAAGCCCCAGCAATCCGAATTATCCAGGATACGGAGTTGGAATGAGTCACAACACGACATACGTCTTTGAGGAGATGTTCAACGTAAGTAATGACCTCTGGGAAAATGAACAGCAGGACTTCCCGATATGTGTTGACATTGCAATCTCAGGTAGTGGCGTCAAAATATTCGCAGGTGATTATGATAATCCTATTGCGGGACCGGATACTCAGATACAGTTCACAGTCTATCACGATAGTCCTGTTCCAGTGGGATTCGTCTTTAACAACACGTGTAAAGAGCTGGGCGGACACCAAGCTACAATGACTGTTACAGCTCAAGCAGGTGCTTGCACATAACGGCAGGCACCCTCAATATTTTTAAGGGTTGAAAATGAGGAATTCCAAAATCTTCACAGTTTTTTTTGTTGTATTGTTGTTTGTATTCGTTAGCATAAAAATTCCAGTTATTTCTGTTATTCCTGATGTTATGGTCGATTTAAGCTTGAAGCCACCTTACACCTCCGATCTGAAGATAGATATAAGCACCAATAATCCGAATCACCCGGGATACGGAGACGGAGTTAGCTTAGAAACGGTGTATTCTTTCGATAATGCGATAACAGTCAGAAACAACGTTTCTAAGACCGGACGGGATATAGTTTGTGTGAGCTTTGTTTCGAAAAGTGATAAATTGAGCTTTTATTTGAAGAAAGGCGTTATTTCAGAAACTGTAAATATCACATTAATGGGTAACGAGAGTAGATCTGTTGGTATTATAATAAATACATCGTCGGGTAAGCTTGGGATTGAAGAAATACCCTACAGTGTTTTTATTTACGAAGGTGAATGCAAATGATTGGTAAACTTCTAAGCAACATTCTGACCTTGGTAATGCTGTTATTTATGCTAACCTCGATAGCTGGTTACCTTCTCGATAGACCCATTTTAATCTCTTACGTAACCTCGGAAAGTATGTCTCCAACACTTGAAAAGGGAGACCTCTTTGTAATAAACCCGTTCGCTAAGGGTAAAGTCGGGGATATTATCGTTTTCAAATTGAGAGATCGTTGGACGGTTCACAGAATTTACGCTGAAACAGATGAGGGATACATAACTAAAGGTGATAACAACATAGCCACAGATCAACAGGATAGCGGGAAACCCATTAAGAAGGAATATGTTGTGGGAGTAGTTATAACGATATTCGATAAACCCCTGAAGATTCCGATGATTGGGAATTATATTCAAGAATTATCAAAACATGCTTCAAATGTGTTCGTAGCGATAGCTGTGATATTTTTGGGAATCATCCTTATGACAAGAGATAGCAATAATAAAAGAAAGAAAAAAGTTATATTAATTAGGTATAAGACCCTCTATTCTATTGTATCAGCGGTGCTAATTGCGATGTTCGTAACTTCTGTTGTCGCAAGTTGGGGAACTGTAAGCTTCAACTACGTATCGACAAAAGCTGGAAATCAACATGAGGGTTGGTATCTTCCAAATTCGGAATTTGTAAGAAAGATTACAATAAAGAATAGGGCATTCTATCCAACAACGTTCGTTCTCTCCTCGAAGAGTGATAGGATAACCATAGATAGTTCAAGCTTTACTCTTCAAGGTGGAGAAGAACGCTATGTCAATGTCCATGTGAAAGTTCCCTCGGATACGAGGGTTTATTACGAGCTAATTGACGTTTACGCTTATCCCTCATTGCTCCCACCTGATGTTATAAAAAGTATGTGGGAGGTAAGTAAATATCTTCCCCTGACAGTCTTAACTTCGGAAATTGCGGCGATTTTAGCAGGAGTTTATTTACTCACAAGATCAGATGAAGATTTCGTAAGAATTAGAATTAGGAGGAGATTTGTATGGTGAAATTTAGGCATGTTTTTATCTTTGCATTATGTCTAACAACACTTCTTGGATCAAGTGGTCATATTAAAGAGTTCTATGGAGGAAGAAATATTATAGTCAACATAGCTGACAACAACAGCTCCTACATTGCATTTACCTGTCAAGATACTATTCACTATTTGAACAAGGGAGAAAGTTTTTCCGCTATGACGATAACGAACAATTTAGGAAAAGATGCTAACTTCTATCTATCCTCACCAAACGATATGCTCACATTCTCCAATCCAATATCTGTTTCAGATAGAGACTCCAAAATTATAACGGCGACATACAACGGATATAAAGGAGATCACGAAATACCGATATATGTTTACGCCGTATGGGATGGGGGGTCTGCAACTCTCAGAACCTGCAGTGTTCACGTTGTATGCTCAAAAGTTGAAATAGAGAAAATACTCCTCGAAGGGAACACCACCGTTCCTATAAAAACTAAGGAATTTTGGACTTTCAGAATACTCGTGAAGTCCCATGGAGATGTCAAGAACTACACGGTAAAGGATACGATACCTGGAGAGTTTGAAATCGATTCTATCTCTGCATCCTCAGGCAACTATTCGATAACTCAAACTGGGAGAGCCAAGCACATAACATGGTATGTAGAGGTTGCCTATGAGGAGTATTTAGATGTTGCAGTCTACACAGCAAAAAATCCAGCTGGAAAACAGGAGTTCACATCAGAAGGCTTTTACACTTTGAACGACGGTGCTGAAATCGTTGAGCTCGGAGTCAAAAGCAACCCGGTATATGTAGAGGCGGTGGGTGATGGTTAATGAAGAAAATTGTAAATTTGGTTTTGCTTATTTTAATGGCTATATCAATAACGGTTTCGGTGGTAGCCTACATTACTCCACCAGAGAAGAAAATTACAGACAGAACTACGTTAATCCAAAAAGGGGTGTTCAAAAATTACGCTTTGCTTGAGAATAACAGTATTTATGGGAACAAGGCGGAATTGGAATACTATCCGAGCAATCTCGTCAGAGAGATACATGGTGTTTACATTTACAGCATTAACGATAATCTATCCGGAAATTACACTCTATTTTTGAAATGTGTCTATTTCGTCAAGAAAGGAAATGATAAAATCATTCTGTGGAGTGAAAAACTTAACAAAGTCTCTGGGAATTTTAAGGGAGGAGTTGAGAAGAGCTTTGTTATAAATCTATCAAAACTGAATTCAAGGTTTGGAGAAATCAAGAGTGAACTCAAAGTTAGCAGACTTTCGAGAGATTTGAGCATTGTTTTTAATGCAAGAACCGAAAAAACAAGCTTCAAACACAATATTGGATTGGCAAACGATTATGATTTAACTTACTTCACGAATGTTGAGAAGGTGGACAGAAAGATCTATTCAAATTCGAGAACTGTCGAAAACAAAATACTTGTAGGTAAACTGAGTGTAAAATCATCACGGATTGCATTTCCTCTGATAACTTTTGGCATTCTTTCGATAATTCTATCTATGAACTACCACAACTTAAAAACTAAGATAAGTCGAAAGAAGAGATTTTCATTCGTTGTGGATGGATACATTGAAGGTAACAAGGTTAGGCTAAAGCGTTTTGAAGATCTGAAAAAGATTTTCATTCTCACAGATAAACCTGTCATCCATACGAAAACTGCGAAAGGCGATGTATTTCAAGTGAATGCTGACGGAATTATTTACGAATACGTATCGGAAAGAGTACAAGACAAGGAAGTGGAAAAAACAACATAACTATCTGTTCTCAAATTCTTTTTTGATTTCCTCCCAAAGTGCGTATTTGTTAGGGTGTCTCTCTCTTAAGCTTTGAATTGTCTCGTTCCAAGCCTTTTCGTCTATCAGCTTTAAGTTCTTCAAAATTTTAACTGCTTTCTTATACTCACCTCTTCTCGCTTTTGAAACCAAATCGAAAACTGTTTTAATCATCTCTGAAATAAGCTCTTTCCTCTTAGCCCTGCTCAAAAGGGATACCCTAACCTCATCAAGCCTGCACAGCTTTTTCATCATGTTAAGGTCATCAAGTTTTATAGCAATCTCGATGCAGAGATCGTAAAAACCAACTTTATAGCAGTAATCGAAGAGTTTTCTCAGTTCATAACCTTTTTCAAAGAGTTTAACGCAAGCTTCATAGCTCAAGTTTGTAAAATCAACGAAATCGAATTCATCAAAGTGAGTTACAAGCTCAGAGCATAACCTTTCCCTCTTCGCGAACTCGTAAGCTTTTCTCTTATCCTTTTTCATTAGTATCTGAAAAACGAGTTCCGAATCCAAAAATTCGAAGAATTCGTCATAGTGATGTGCCAGATGCCAAGCTAAATCTTCTCCTACGAAATCTTTTTCAGCTATCTCCTTAAGCCTCCTTAAATCTTTATCGTCCAAACCCTTTTCGATTAAAAGCTCCACAACTGTTTCAACAAGCTGATCGTAGAAGTAATAGTCGTAGTAATCGTTGTAAAATTCATCCACACTTATCCTTTCGAGTAATTCTATGAGAAATTCCTTATCGAGTTCATCCTTCCGAAATCTCATCAACCTCACAACATCTAAAACGTTTCTCTCGCTCGGATATTTCAAAAGCTTCTTGACAACATCTTCAACATTGCTCACAACAAGAAGTGGATAAGCTTCCGCAATCTTAGAGCTATCCTCTGAAGAATAGCCGTTGACGTGCGCCAAAATAAGAGAAACCGCATGCTTGCAGTTGTATCTAACGGGACATGAGCAGATAGCAGTCAAATCTATTAGACTTACCTCCACATAATACCTATCATTACCCATTACCTCTCCAAACAGTCTCTTACCGCACTTGACAGCATAAATAACTCTGCCTTCCTCGAAGTATCTCTTCCCTCTCTCAAACGTTTTCAAACCGTATAATTTAACAATCTCCTCGATCATCTTACAACTATTCCTGTAATTTTTCAGCCCTGCCTTCACTTAAGAACATATATATTTTCTTGGATGACGTTGGTTGTGGATAGAGGTGTTACTGTGTTGGTGGGCTTCATTTTAATGATGATGATTATGATAATATTTGTGACCATACTTCAGACTCAATACGTCCCTTCAATTGTAAGAGATGCCGAGATTGGACACATGAACAGGGTTACAAGGGAAATTATAGATTTGGATGACAGAATAGTGAGGGGTGAGAGTGGAACAGTTCCACTCGACATGGGCGTGGAGTATCCAAGACATCTGTTTTTGATGACACCTCAAACTGGAGCATGTTCAATCTCTGCATACGATTCATTTGTAAATGTCAGTGGAAAGGCTGGGGATTTTGAGTTCAAACTGAGATAC
>Ga0164311_10000934_pt1 | contig 13698 bp, 8 predicted proteins | sample GuaBasSedimGuay2_FD_121796 | JGI IMG/M metagenome (GOLD analysis project Ga0164311, IMG submission 121796) | Subseafloor sediment microbial communities from Guaymas Basin, Gulf of California, Mexico - Guay2, Core 4569-9, 9-12 cm | ecosystem: Environmental > Aquatic > Marine > Hydrothermal vents...
GGGCGGCCGCCCGATCGCCGACGCGGTAATAGAGTTCCATCAAGTAGCGGTAAGGTTCCTCGCGCAAGGGGTCGCGGGCCAGCAATCGCTGCGTCGTGTGAATCGCTCCGCGCAGGTCGCCCCGCGCCTTTTGGAGCGCGACGCGTTGCTCCAGGATGTGGACGTACCGCTGGCGCAGGCGCTCCCGCTCGGTCAGCACCCAATCGTCGTAGAATCCCTCCAGCAGGTCGTCGCGATAGCAATCCACGACCGCCGTCCACTGCTCCTCGCTCGCCGTCTCTCCGGTAAACCGGTCGAGCAACGCCACGTCCAGCCAATAAGCACCGTCTGGGTTCCATTGGAGCGTGCTGCGGGTCGCCAGGATCCAATCCGCATCCTGAGGAGGCGCGGGCAATTGCTTCCGCAACAGGTGCAGGTGACGGCGCAGATTGGCACGGGCCTCTGATTCGGACACGTCGGACCAGATGACGTAGGTGAGTTGCTCACGGGGGACGGGGTGCGCCCGCCTCAAGAGCAGATAAGCCCATAGCAGGAACGCTTTGGCCGGCGCTGGCAGAGGCAGCGGCTCGTCGCCGGCGAATATCTGGGGGATTCCGAGTAGATGGATGTGTAACATTTGAGATCGGCGTCTGTGCTCGTTCATTAGTAACCGTTCACCAGGAGCAAAGAAACCAGGTTTTTTCGCCAAATAACCGTTCTAACGCATTACGGTAAAAGTGACACATTTGTTACACAGAGAGCCTGAATGCTTTTCTTTGCAGCAATTCTCAATTTGAGGTGTCATTGCGAGCCCCGGACGTTTTTCCCGGGGCGAAGCAATCTCCCCCAGTCGCTTGGAGATTGCTTCGTCGCTACGCTCCTCGCAATGACACATGCGGCGTTGTTGTGCTGTATGCCTGAGTAGTTACTTCTACGAGACGACATTTTCATCTGACTCTGCGATCTCTGCGGTAAGAAAAATGACCCTACTTGAACGTTACGTCCATTATACTTTACGAGTGTGGGACTGACAAACTTTCCAGCACGGCGAACAAACTCAGGTTGCCCTCCCGTCCGCCAGCGCGAAAGGTCTCGCGCACGCGGAGGTCGCTTGCGGCGGCCAATCGCTTTATCTCCGCCTGGTCCACCAGATGGCAGTAGCGCCAGCCGCGCCCCTCCCGCTTCCAGTCGAGCAAATAGTCGCCCTCTTCCAGCGACTCTTGCGAGATGTCCGCTTTCGCCCAGTCCACGATCTTGCGGCGCATACGCTCGTTTTCGAGGAACTGCCAGGTGGAAAGGATCAGTCGCCCATCAGTCTCCAGCAGCCCAGCCAAGCCGCGCAGCACCCGCGCTCGCAGGTCAAAACCGGGGATGTGGTGCAAAACGGCCAGGCATACGACGCAGTCGAAGGGTGCGCTGGGGAGCGCGTTCTCCCAGCCGGGCCGGGCGACGTCGGCGACGTGGAACTTGACGTTCGCGAGTTGTCCGGCCTGGGCGTGAGCTGTTTCGATCAGCTCTGGCACCACGTCCACTCCCAGGTAGGTCGCGCCGGGCCGCTCCCGGTCGAGCAGCAGCGCCAGCCGCCCGTTGCCACAGCCTACGTCCAGCACCCTTGCGCGCTGTGGGATATAGGGTAGAATGGCCGTCAGTGCCGGATCCGATACCGGCCGGCTGGCGGCAAAGGGTTGGGCAAAGACGGCGTAGAACTCGCGGTTCAGAGCGAGCAGCTTTTCAACAATCTCTTTGTCCATAGAGAGATTATAGTCGAATGAGGCGATAGAAGCAACTGGGGCGTGAAACGTGAAACGTGATGATCTGGAGCAGCACAGCGACTTAATCTCCGCTATCCTGGGCGAGGTGGAAGCGGCAGCAAAGTGGCCGCAGCGGCGGTTGATGCGCATCCTGCGCCGTCACCCGAGGCCCGACGGCAGAGTGTTCTCCAAGAGCCAGATACTCAAAGGGTACGCCCAACTGTGCGAGCGCGAGGGGCGATTGCCCGATCCCAAGATCGTGCGGCGGCTGCGGGTCAAGCCGACGCGCACCATCTCCGGCGTGGCCCCAGTGACGGTGTTAACTGAGCCGTTCCCTTGTCCCGGCGAGTGCATCTTTTGCCCAGCGGTCGAGCGGATGCCCAAGAGCTATTTGCCCGATGAGCCGGGCGCGATGCGGGCTGCTTCCTACGAGTTCGATCCCTACGAGCAGACGGCCGGTCGCATCAACGTGATGGCCGATCTCGGCCACAATGTAGACAAGATCGAGTTGCTCATCCTGGGCGGGACGTGGTCGAGCTATCCGGAAGAGTACCAGGAGTGGTTCGCGCGCCGCTGCCTGGACGCAATGAACGGGGTCGAAGCGGAGACGCTGGAGGAAGCCCAGCGTCTCAACGAGCGCGCCGCCCACCGCAACGTCGGGCTGGTGGTAGAGACGCGGCCCGACTGCATCACGCCGGAGGAGGTGTACCGGCTGCGCTGGCTGGGCGTGACCAAAGTACAACTGGGCGTGCAGAGCCTCGATGACGATATCCTGGCCTGCAACCGGCGCGGCCACACCGTCGCCGAGACGCGGGTCGCGATGCGCCTGCTGCGGCTGGCGGGGTTCAAGATCGTCGTCCACTGGATGCCCAATCTGCTGGGAGCCACGCCGGAGAGCGATTTGGAGGACTTTGGCCGATTGTGGAAAGACCCAGCGCTGCGGCCCGACGAGTTGAAAATCTATCCCACCGCGCTGCTGGTGGATACAGAACTCTATGATCTCTGGCAGCGAGGCGAGTACCGACCCTACGACGAAGAGACGCTGGTCAAGTTGCTGGCCCAGTGCAAGACGCTCATCCCGCCCTATTGCCGCGTCAACCGACTGATGCGCGACATTCCTTCCCCCAACATCGTGGCCGGGGTAAAAAAGACCAACCTGCGCCAGATCGTCCAACAGCGTATGGCGCGGGAGGGACTGGTGTGTCGCTGCATCCGCTGCCGCGAGGTGCGCGGGCAGGAGGTGGACTCTGCCGCGCTCAAGTTGGAGCGGCTGGATTACGAGACCGATGCCACCCGCGAGTGCTTTCTGAGCTATGTCGCACCCGATGATCGTCTGGCGGGATTCCTGCGGCTGTCGTTGCCTCAGACTGACTCCTCGATTGACGAATTGACCGGCTGCGCCGTGGTGCGCGAGTTGCACGTCTACGGGCCGGCGTTAAAGTTGGGAGCCAGCCGAGAAGGGGCGGCGCAACACGCAGGGTTGGGCGCGCGGCTGTTGGACAAGGCCCGGCGCATCGCCCGCGCAGAGGGCTTTGACCGGCTGGCCATCATCGCGGCGGTCGGCACGCGGCCCTACTATCGGGAGCGGGGGTTCGAGCAGGGGGAGTTGTACGTGGCGCAGACCCTGGGGGTTTCAGAGAACTCTTAGGGTCGCGAGCGCCAGCCCAAATAGGAAACTGACCCCGTTCATCAGCAGGCTCAAAGCTGCGACGTGCTTGAGCGGCAGTAACCTGCGAGCGACCAGGTAGATAAGACCAGTTTCAAATAGTACAGCAAACGTTTCAGACAGAGCCACGGTCAACCCGGCAGAGAGCGGCAGTTGGGGAAAAACGAGCCAAACCACGGGCAAGGAAAGCAAGCTCGAAAGCGGAACCCAGCCCAACATCGCTCTGGGCAATCGGAAGAGGCTCAGGTAGGCGCTCGCGACCAGGGTCTCTATAACGAGGGTGAACAATAGCCCGGAACAACAACTGCCGGCGCCGCCGCGCACCTCCTCCACCTCCAGGCCCGTCTCCGACACAGTCACGCTGAAGGAGGCCTCCGATGCCTGTTTGGTAAAGATGTTGCTCTCCCGCGTTTGATCCTCAAACTCGATGATTAGTTTGTGGTAGGGCGCGTAGCCGTAGGCCAGAGAAGAGCACTCGTTTTCCGTACACGCAAAGTCCTGCGGCCCGACGGTCTCCAAAGGCTTGCCCGTTTCACACGCTGCATCCTCGCACTCGATCAATTGCCCCCCGACGATTGGAACCGGCTCAATCTCATACTCGAAGGAAAACTCCATCGAGGGCTTGGGGCCGATGTCGGCGCGAGCAGAGGCAACAGGGAGCAGCAATGCAACACCGGTGACTAGAGCAAAGCGAAGGATACTCGAGATGGAACGCTGCGATCTTTTCATTATCACGTCCGTTCTCCTGTTTTGCAGTCCCAGTAGATCCAAAATGTTACAACAACAAGACCTCGGAGGTCTCTCGAGAGCGCCTTTGCCGGTAAAAACGGATGCAATCTAAGCAATTTTGCTGCCAATGTCACCTTCCGAGACCTCCGAGGTCTGAAATTTGGATCTACTGAGTCCAGATAGACCTTGAGGGTCTCGGAAAACTCTCAAGGTCTCGACGAGTAAGCTATCCTCGGCGCAGCACAAAGCGCAAAAGGTCGCGCCGCCAGGCCCGTTTGCGGCCCAAATAGTCGAGAGATTCGGCCAGACGGCGCGGGTCAAAATCAAAGTGGCGCTGGATTGTTACCAGATTCGTCGCGCTGCCCACAGACAGGAGATCAAGCCACCAGGGCGGCGTTGGGGTGCGCGGCAGTAATGCATCGCAAAGCAGAATCGCGCCTTGTATTAAAGGCGTGCGCACGCGCACGATCCGCCGGCGCACTCCCGCCACTGCCAGTATCTGCGTCAGCAATTGCTCAAAGGTAAAGTGCTCCGGCCCGCCGAGCGGGATGGTCTGCCCGATCAAGTCGTCCCGGTCCAGCGCGGCCTCGATGCAGTGCGCCAGGTCTATGACCCACAGCGGCTGGAAGCGCACCAGGCCGGGGTCTGGAATGGGTAGGACGTAGGGAATCGCTTTGGCCAGCATCACCAGTAGATTGACGAACATGTCCTCTGGCCCATAGGTGATGGCTGTCTGCAGAATAGTGTAATCCAACTCGCTTTCGCGCACGAGCGCCTCGGCTTCTCCCAGGACGTGAAAGAGCGGATAAGCCGAGGCGCGATCGGCGCCCAGACGGCTCACATAGATGAAGCGACTCACTCCCGTCTCGCGCGCCGCCTCAATGAGGCTGGCTGTATCCTCAGCGTGGGTATGCAGCGCTCCTCCCTGTTCGAGATCGAACTCTCCCACCAGATGAACGATTGCCTCTACGCCCTGCATAGCCGAGCGTAAAGCGGGCAAATCGTCCATGCTGGCCGACACGGTGGAAAAGAGAAGGCCCGTAGGTAGCTGCTGCACGCGTCGAGATGGTCGCAGCAGGCAGCGCACCTCTCGCTGATTGACGGCCAAGCGACGCACCAGAGCGCGCCCCACGAACGTTGTGGCGTTATTGATCAGTATCATTGTCCCCCTTTCGCCTGGGAGATTATATTGGTGATTACCCACATGTTCAAATATGACTGCATTGACCCTGTTCTCTTTCACCGCAGAGGCCGCAAAGCACGCAGAGAAGGCCTTTTTGACTATCTCTGCGACCTCTGCGCGCTCAGCGGTGAGATGCGGGTAATCACCAGGAGATTATACCATTGACGGCACAGGAGGCCAAATCATCTCTCTCCAATCAGAATGCGCGGCAAGGTGACGCAGTTGTCTGCAATAACAGCGTCGCCAGAGATCGGCAACCGCTCACCCGTGCTCCAGGAGTAGAATCCAGTTGCCAAAACGTAGTTACCCGGCGAGGTTTGGGAATCAATGAGAAATTCGTAGGGATCTGCGATGACCTCGCCGGGGAGCCAACAGGTGGTCGGAGCGGCATCTCGGAGCGGCATGTTATCTTGCTGTCCTATCAGTTGGGCATCCGGCCCGACTAGATGGGTGAAGACGGTGTATGATTGAGTCATTGGTTTCAGTGCTTGCCAGTAGAGAGTCAGATGAAGCGTATCACCAGGAACGGGCGACTCGGGCTCCAGATCGTATCCCAAAAGGGCGATGGTATCTGTACCATCCACACTGAAGCGGGCATCCAGAGAATGAGTGATGTCTGGCCGCTTGAAAGCGTGGGCACGGGGGAGTGGATCAGTCAAGCCAGTGGTTATGACGCGTAGAAAGGTATTGAACGTGAGCAATTGCAAAGCCAAAAGGAAGGCTACCAGAGCAAATCCGCGCCGGCCAAGACGAAGCCGCGCTAGCCCGTGGGCAGCCACGAGGGTAGCAAAAGGCGTCAGGAAAGCCCACACCCGCGCCACCTCGCCCTGGTTTACCCCGGAGATATCGAGTATCAGTAACCCCAAGACAAAACCCAGAGTCAGTGCGTCAATGGTATGATGCGAACGGCAGGCAACAAGCCGAAGCAGGTTGCGCATTGCTCTTGCTGACACGATCAACAAGAGCAATGTCAGTGGGATGCCGAGGAAGACGAAGAAATCGTACAGATGATAAAACAACCAAGTCCAGTAACTCCGATCCAGGCCTAGGTGGTAGGACATCGAGACGCGCCAAATGTCGAGAAAGCCTATGCCAAAGGCTACCTGATAGACGATCCAGCACGATGCCAGCCCAGCGAGGAAAACGAAACACTCGACAATCAACTCCCGCCAGTGGCGCCGGTAGCGGTCTGGGTGAGCAATAAGCCAAAATAGGGCAAAGAGGCCCATCGGCAGGTACAGTGCTAGAACACTGAAATTCAGCAGGGAGGCAACGGACAGGGTAAGACCAGCAACCAACAACGCGGAGCGACGAGATTCAGTTAGGCCAACGTGGAAAAAGTACCAGGCGGCACATGTCAGGAGCGCATAGAACTGATATCAGCAGCCCCACCAGAGAGCAAAGGAAGGGACAATAGGGTAAAAAGCAACAGTCCAGGCGGCAGTGCGCGAGCCATAAACTCGCCGAGCTAGGCCGTAGAGTGGGAGCAGGGTGAGTCCGCTCATCAGCGGTAGGGCCATCTGAACAACAGCGCTACCAATAGTCGCATTGGAAAGACGCATCAAAGACATATCGTGACACTGGTAAAGGCGCAGACGGAAGCCCAAGGCATCGGCCAGCGCAGGAGCCTTTTCCAGAATGCGGCGAGCCAGGTAAAAGAGGAGCGGCAAGCCAGGAGGATAGCGCTGGGGATGAATAGGTAACGTCGGCATCAGCACTGGATAGCGACGCAAAAAGTCCCCGGCATCCTCAATGGTACTACCGACGGAGAAGACCCCACTAGCACTGGTCGAGACAGTACGATAGAAGAGTGGTCTGAATATGTCAATACCCAGCAGACTGACCTGAACAAGAGGAACGGTCAGCACCAAAGCGAATAACAACACTCGCCGTTGCCGGGTGGACACTCCTTCTCTTCTCGTAACCTGATTGACCCAAGTGAAGGCAAGCACCAAGTATGAGGAGAGCGTCAGTACTGGGCTCGCAAGAGAGCCAAGAGTGCCGGGGATTGCATAGGGCCAGCGCCACTCATCCGGACCACGGAGATAGGGGCTAAGGTTGATGGAGAGAGCAACAAGGAACAAGAGAGTGGTGAGAATAATCGCCCACTCGATACGAGTGACTTTGGAAAAGTGACGGCAGGCGCGTATGCAAAGCAATGAGCTTTTTGCCTTTGAAACTTGAGATTTGAGGGTGGAATCTTGTGATTTGTTCATAGAATAACCGTGTTATTGAGCAGCCGACTCTCCAGTACGGCGATCTCTGTCTCCTGCTCACAAGGCATTTGTCCTCCAAATATGCAGGATCAGCAATTCCGTTTTGTAGCCGCGATTTCCAAATCGCGTGTATTTTTCCGTGTAAAGCGCCCTGCGCGATTGCGAAATCGCGGCTACGACCTGACTTTTCCCCCATAACGGGAATTGCTGATGCAGGGTACATCGCGAGGCGCCCCTTCTACCACCCATCAGATACCGGCAAGAGAACACTGTCCTGGGTTGAGCCATCGGCAAGGATGCACTGCAAACGGACCAGGTTCTCCGGACGGTAGACGCCCACTCGCAACATTCCACGGGCGATATCAAATCCGGCCGGTATGGTCAAGCGATGAACGTCTACGACCACGTCGCCCTCCCGCCAATGGGTAGTCGGATAATAATCATGGGCAGGCGGGCCATCGTGCTGGCTGATCAGGGTGCCTCCTTGCAGCAAGTGGACAAAGAGGATGTAGTACCCTTCTGGATTTCGGTCAGCCTGCCAGCGGAGCCGCACTGCAAATGTTTCCGGATCGGGCCGCGCGAGGCGGTAATCGAGCAAGGAGATGCCATCCTCAAAGCGAGCCACGGGATCCAGGTCGGGGGGGCGTGTGGCTACGAAAACTGTATGCGGCTGGAACACAGGGCCGGCGCGTTGTTGGTCTCGCATCTTCGAGCCGAGGTAGACCTGAATCTGCCGTCTTGGCGGCAGGAGCTGAAGATAAGACGTTGAGCTTCCCGGTACCACCATCAGCATCCGCTCCTCATCTTTGGCGGCCGGCGGCGCTTGGGCCAGACGATGAACGCGGGGGTCGGGTTGCAATAAAAAGACAACGGTTTCACTAAAGTGCAGCAGGTCGCGGGCCACGCAGACACTGCGCGGAAGGCCTGATGGCGCGGGTAACGGCGGCAGATCGTCCCGGACGTAGCCGTGTTCCAGGAAACAGTTGATGTAGGACGCGATCTCTGTGGATGGTACTTCATAGGAGTAAAACGCGCTCTGACTTTGCGCGTAGTAGAGATAGTAGGTCATCACATTGTGGACGCCAGTTGCCGCGGTAGCTGCCAGCAGCAACAGGCTGGCGGTGACGCCTTTCCACTCGAGAAGCTGTCGCCAAAGCCAATCTGCGCCTAGAGCCGGAAGGAGCAGGAGCATGGGCGGCAAGCCAGACAGCCGCAGAAAGCTGTTACCTCCCCAGGCGAGGTAACTGGGAAGAAACATGATAACTATCCAACTTGACGCAAAAGACAAACGAGGACTGATGCGGCTTGTCGCGCCTTTGACCAGTCCGATGACGCACAGCAACGCGGTCAGTGGGGCGAGCATCGGTTTCCCCGGGACGTTGTGCCGGGGGAGAGAATCGCCCTCGAGGAAAACAGCTTTGGCATGCGCAATCGCTTGCTCGGCCAGCACCTTGAGCAATTGGCCCTGGTGGAGGCGCGGATCGAGAATGAGGAGTTGCCTAGGCCGGGCCAAGAAGAGATCAAGGTGAGCCAGAGCGTAAATAGCCAGCGGGAGGTCTACCAGCAGGATGCAAATTGCGAGCAGGAACAAATGACGGCCTAATCCCCGCCAGTGACGCCACGTGAGGAGCAAGCCCAGAACCAGGGCGACGGGTACGAAACGCGCTGCGGTGTAGGTGTATTGCGTCAGGCCAAGCAGCGCGCCGGCCAGAGCGAACCAGCGGCGCTGGCCAGTGTTGCGACCACGCCATAGCGCCGCCAGCCCCGCAGCGCTGACCACGGTCAACGAGCCGGCACGGAAGCCGGTGCGGCTTAGGCAAAGGAGCCAGATGTTGGATACGGCCATCAGCGCAGCCCACAACCCCACGCGCTCGTCGAACATCTCTTTGCCCAGCAGAAAGATGAGCGGGATCAGAAGCACCCCCAGAAACGCCGCCGCCGCTCGCACCCCGACTGGCGTCCTGCCAAAGAAACGCACAGTGATGCTCATCAGGTATATGTGCAACGGCTCGCGGCCATTGTTGGCCTCGAAGAAGATCGCGCGCCGTCCCTCATTGATAGCAAGCGCGTCGAGGCCATTGTAGGCTTCGTCATGGTACAACCCAGGCGGCAGGCGGTCTAGCCAGGGGAAACGAAGCAAGGCCGCCAGGAAAGTCAAACCCAACACCGTCAGGTAAATGAGTGGGCGTCTCTTCTTCAAGCGTCTCTTTGAATGTATCTCGAACGTCGAAAGTTGGGTCATTGCCCCCTCAGTTCTATCGTGGCAAGCGGTATGACGTCGCTGCCGTCTTGGACAGTGAGGCGGGAGCCATCTGGTTCGTAAAGCCCTGCGAAAAGAGTATATGGCCCAGGCAGAATGTCAGTTGGTAGAGTAAGCGTGTGTGTGTCGACGATGAACTCGCCGGGCAGCCAACCGGTAGTGGGACGGGTCCAATCGACGGGGATGCCGTCTGATTGGGCCGCCAACGCGCCGTCGGGAGCGGTCAGGTGCAGGAAGACGTTGTAGGAAGTATGGGTCTCTGCTTCTGCGCGCCAGGCCAGGGTTACGGTGAGGGTGTCCCCCGGCTGGATCGTCTCTGATTCCAGGTCAAAACCGACCAGCGTAGCCAACCCGCCAAGAGTAACGTCAATGGGATATTGGAGAGGCGGGGAGATGAAAGCGTGAAAAGGAGCAGTGACGTGGATGGGGGATGGCAGATTGATGGAGCGACCGGGCGGCAACAGGGTAATACGCCAAACATAATCACCGTCGTTCAGAGCAGCCGGGAGATGGAGCAAGTGCTGGCCGCGCCAAAAGTCGCCCACCTGCCAGGCAGAAGAGGGATGGGAGGTATTGGTAGGCGGCAGATCAAAGTCGGCGACGGAGACGCCATCCGAGTCGAGAAGCGAAAAGCGGGCGATCAGGTCTGCTTGGGGCGACTCGTCGGCAAGCCAGAAGAAGGTCGCGAGGAATGAATCCCCCGGAGCGGCCTCAGCGCGGTCCAGGTTGACGCCCAACAGCGTCAGCGACCCCAGGTCGACATTGAGGTGGTGCTGCATCTCTAGCTCGTCCGGGTCAACAAAAGTGGAGGGGCGTGCCACGTCGAGTTGGCCCAGCAGCAGGTCGGGCGGGCCAGGTTGCCCATCGCTCTCCAGAACACGCAGCGGTGACAAAGTTTCTTTATCAAAGAGGATAAGATACAGATCATAGGTACCGGGCGGGGTGCCAGGGAGAGTCTCGACATAGTGACTGTCTTGAGCATAAGTCCCGACAGGCCAGAGCCGCGTATCTGGCGGCCCGCGGAAACTGCGCGGCGGCCGGCTGTCCTGGCGGTTCCAGCGCAACCCGTCCGGCCCGACGAGCGCAATGGTAGCCTGGTAACTGCGCGATGGCGACTTCCGCGCTGTCCAGAACAGATCAAAACGGACGCGGTCGCCAGAGGGGATCGTAGTCCGCTCTTGATTGAAACCGAGCAGCGTCAGTTCCCCCTCAAATGATGTGTTGCTCGTCGCATCCAGGCCGGTGAGAGCGCCTCCTCGCAAGCCAGGATTGCGCAGCGGTGTGTTCACCCGCTGCAACAAAAGTACGATTCCCAAAAGCACCCCCCCCCACCCTCCCCAGGCGGGCGAAAGCCTATCCTCGGAAATTGGTGGTCGGGGCCGGCCACCTCTGACCGGCCAAAGCAGCAGGCCGACTGTCGCCAGCAGGCAGGCCAGGGAGACGTAATCGGCGGTGCGCCGGAGCGGGGTCTCGGTGAAACGAACAGACACGCGATGGCGGCCCTCCGGCACGGGAAAGGTGATGCGGCCATAGGGCGCGTCCGGGGTGATGGGAGCGGGCGCGCCATCTATCGTGACTCGCCAGCCGGGGTAATAGAAACTGTGGTAGACGGCCGTAAATGGCCGAGTCGCCGTGACGATCAGTTCATCTCCCACGGGAAGATCAGCCTGCTGCACGACTGCACTGCCAGGCGGGAGGCTGACCGGGTCCAGCGGCGACGGCGTTTCTTCGGGGATCGCCTCCACGATGCGCGGGACGTATTCTCCCTTACTCGTGGTGCAGACGAGGCCCGTGGCGCGCGCAAAAGCAGAGATACTCTCGACTGTATCGAACGTCTCCGCCCAGGGGCAGTAACGTGGGGTGTACCAGAACAGAGCGCTCAAGACCAGGATAAAAATGACGATGACCGTCAGGAGCGACCCGCGCCGGCCAGTGGGGAGCAACTCGGCAGCCGTCCCGGTCAGCATAGCCAGACACAGAGCGGCCGGCCCAAGCAATCGCCAGGGGAAATGGGTGTATTTGAGCAGCGGCAGGTTGTCCCAGACGATGCGGCTGCTGGGCAAAGTCAGCCAGCCGTAGAGGACGAGTGCGAGCAGGAAAAAGAGGATCAATGTACGCCGGGGTTTATCTCGAAATCGCCACAGGCCGACTATGGCCGGCAGTCCCATCAGAACCGGCAGCAATCCCAACCCGCGCGGCGGCGAAGGATTCAACAAATCAGGATGAACCACGCGGGGCAGGGCGAGGAGTTCTCGCAGGTCAATGAAATTGCTCCAGTATATAAAATCGGGTGGGAGGAGCAGGCGATCCATGTGAACGTAGGCTCGTTCGATCAGTGCGGGCAGCCAGAAAAAAGTCGCCAGGCCCGTCCCCAGGAGCAGCGCCGCCCCTGTAGCTATCAAGCGGCGAATACGGGATGGCGCTGGGGAGAGAGTGAGTACGGCTACCAGGGCATAAGCGGCCAGGAGCGGGCCGAAAGCGAGAGCAAAAACGTTGTGAGTCACCATGACGGCGGCAAAGGCAAGCGCCACAGCGATCAGGTAACGCCGGCCGCCCCGTTGCGCCAACCGCCCAATCGCCCCCATTGCCAGCGGAGGAAATACCCAGGCCAACGTCTCGGCCAGATTACCGCGGAAAAAGGCGTCGTAGCCCAGATAGGGGGCGTAGGCATAGGCCACGGCGACGACGAGCGCGCTGCGAGGGGAGAAATGTCCCCGCGCCAGCCAATAGGCGGCCAGCCCGGCCCCCACGATTGACAGGGCAAAGGTGAGGAGCATCGCTGACTGAATACCAATCCCCACCAGGCTAAAGGCCACGACGACGTAATAGGAAAGCGGCGTAAACACGCTGAACAGGGGACATCCATAGCCAAAGACCATATCCGGCGCCCAACGGCTGAACAGAACGCCCTGCCGGAGCAGCGATTCCAACTGTATCGCCCGTAGCAGGTGCAGGCTGAGATCATCGGTGCAGACGGCTTCCAACCTGAACCAGGGTCTGATGGCCGCCAGGCACAAGGCGATGACGCTCAAAAGCGGCACAAGAACGCGCCAGCGACGGATGGAATCGGTCATTTTACTTTCTCACTGTATCATCTCAAAAGTTCAGAGCGGGAGTAGGTCAGAATGGCATTCCGACTTACATTTCCACTTGGATCGGCGTGGGCAGCAAGATACGGTCACCGCCATCGGGCAGGCAAAGCCGCTCGCCGCTGGCGGGATCGTACATCCCCACTTCCAGGACGTACTCGCCCGGCGGGACGTCCAGGGTTGTGGTCAGCACAAAGGCGTCGCTGATGATCTCCCCCGGCAGCCAGCCGGTGGTGGGACGGGCGCCGGCGGCGGGCACGCGGTCGCTCTGGGCGTGGATGCGCTCGGCCCCATCAAGCAGGTGGGCGAAGGCGACGTAGCTCGTCCGCGCGGTGGCCTCGGCCCGCCAGTAGAGGGTAAGGGTAAGTGATTGGCCGGGCGCGATTGCGACGCGGGAGAGATCGTAACCCAGAAGCGTCGCCTGGCCGCTCAGTGTGGCCGAGATGGGGTGCTGCGCCGCCGGCAGGGCGAAACTGCGCTGCGGCGCGCTAACGGTCACGCGCAACAGGTCGGCGGATGGCCCCAGCGGCTCGCCGGTCGCGTCCAGAAGGTCGAGGCGTAGTGTGTAATTGCCGGAGGGGGTGGCGGCTGGGACAAGAAAGCTGCGCCCGTCCCGCACCACGTCCCCGGCGAGCCAGGCAGAGGTGGGGTAATCCGCCCGGCCGGGGACGGCGCGCTCCGAGGCCAGCAGCGCGCCATCGGAAGTGACGAGGGAGAGGCGCGCGCTATAGTCGCCGGGCAGGGCGGATGCGGCCTGCCAGTAGAGAGTGAGCGGGAGTTGGCCGCCCGCATCAACCTCGTCCGGCGGCGGGTCAAAGCCGAGCA
>Ga0164311_10000935_pt1 | contig 13696 bp, 14 predicted proteins | sample GuaBasSedimGuay2_FD_121796 | JGI IMG/M metagenome (GOLD analysis project Ga0164311, IMG submission 121796) | Subseafloor sediment microbial communities from Guaymas Basin, Gulf of California, Mexico - Guay2, Core 4569-9, 9-12 cm | ecosystem: Environmental > Aquatic > Marine > Hydrothermal vents...
GAGTTGCTTTTTTCTAAAAGGGAGCTTCAGTGCCACAATAAGCGTTAGGCGACACGAAAATATTTTTTTATGTGTCTTTGAAAACTTTTTTTCAACTAATTCTAACAATGTTTTAAACGTCAGATACTGTTATTATGGGATTATCCCACAGTTCTTAACGATGATTGTAAATAAAGTAGAAAAAATTGGAAAGACGATCGGGGGCAAGCAGGCAGTCTCGCCTGTCGTTGGCGTCCTCATACTGCTGGTGATTACAGTCATCATGGCGGCGACCATCGGCGTTTTCGTCCTCGGCATGAAGAAGCCAGAAGCGGCACCACAGGCTTCTATGGCAATCACGAACGTTGACGAAGCCAACGAGCGGATATACGTGGAACATCAGGGTGGTGACAGGATAAACCTGAACAAAGCAAAGGTCGTAGCGTGGGGCGAGGGGGACACGAGGCGTGAGTGGGACCCTGCCGACGACGCCGTCACGTGGTTTGAAGCTGGCGATCAACTGGAGCTCGACCTCGACCATGGTTGGATAAAGCTCAATGGTGCCACTCTACGTGACCTCTCCGACAACAATGGTTGCGATTTCGAGTCCGGCGACACGGTCTACGTCAGGATAATAGATAAGGATACGGGACAGTTGATAGCGTCGCTGGAGGCGACCGCTTAAGCTTGCTTGCCCTTTCCCCTATTTTTAGGGGGGTGTTTATGGGAGAGAAACTCATTCCGACTGGAATTTTATCGTTAGACACCGTTCTGGGCGGCGGGTTGCCAGCAGGCGCCTTCGTGCTGCTTCTCGGCGAAGACGGAGCTGGGCATCAGGAGTTCGCTTACACTTCCGCTTTGATGCTTTCGCAGCTCATCGAGAGTCCAGAGCTTGCGGCTGGCGGCGGTGCGGAGCTTCAGCTTCCTGAGAAGATATATTACATGTCGTTGACAAGGGCAGCGGAGGACGTTCTCAACGAGCTTAATATGTCGTTTTCTATCGCAAATAGCGCATTTTTAGAAAAAAACATGCGGTTCATGGATTTTTCGAGGGAGTATTTCAGGAAGTCCATAGTGCCGTATTCGTGGCTGTCGAGAGAGTTCACGATAGAGGATGTGGAAAGGTTGATGGCAGGCGAAAGGAGCTTGTTGGAGGCGCTTGCGGATGCGCTGAGCGAGGTTACGGAGCGATGCCTCATAATTTTCGACTCGCTGACGGCACTTGCGATGTGCCCTGATGGGATAAAATGGGAAGATTTGCTAGCATTTCTGCGAGGCGTGCAGCGAGCCTTAAAGCTCGGCGAGGGCGCCCGTCTGCTCTACGGGTTGCTCACAAAGGACGTTCTTAAAAAGAGTGGCGAGGAAGCGATTTCTGACTGCGCTGACGCCGTTTTCGTGTTCAAATGGGAAGCATTTGGAACGACGCAACGCCGAAGAGAAATGCACGTGCGCAAGCTCCGGGGGCTGATGCCGAAGCTCGAAAGCGAGGGCGTCGCAAACTTCGAAGTCAAAATAACGAGCAGGAGCGGCTTCGAGATAAGTAAGGTTAAAGAAGTTCTTGGCAGGTAGTTTGGGCGGTTCGTGGATTTGGTTGCGTTATGTGGTGGCGAAGCGTGATATGCAGCGGCTGAGCACAGGCATCGAAGGACTCGACGAAATGCTTGGCGGGGGCATTCCTAAAAGGCACATAGTTTGCGTCCTCGGCGCGTATGGCACCGGGAAAACGACTTTCGCCCTACAGTTCACGCACGCAGGCTTGGTGAATAACGAGAAGTGCATTTTCATAAGTTTCGAAAGCGGTGAGCGGGAGCTTGTGCTAAGCGGGAAAAACTACGGGTTGGACCTTGAAAAGTATTTGAGAGAGAGTTTCATGGTGGTGAAGCTAAGCCCCACGAGCTTCAAAGCATCAATAGAAAGGATTGAAAGCGAGTTGCCAGCCCTTATAACGGCTTTTGGTGCGCAGAGGCTGGTTGTTGATTCGATAACGCTTTTCGAGATGCTTTTCGATGACGACGCTGCTCGACGATCTGCGCTCTTTAGGTTCTGCGCAACGCTGAAAGAGCTGGGCGTGACAGCCGTGCTGACTGCGGAGGCGGACAAAGATAACCCGATGGTCTCAAAATACGGGCTTGTGGAGTATGCGGTGGACGGCGTCATCCTCCTGCGTTACATCCGTTCTGATGCCATGACCCCGACGACGCTCGCCATAGAAATTGTGAAGATGCGGAACACGTGGCATTCCAGAGAGATAAAACCCTACGACATAACTTCTGAAGGCATAAAGGTGCATACAGGCACTGAGGTATTTTAAGGCTCATGCCCTCTTTTCCTAAGTGCCTCCTTCACGATTTTAATGGCGCAAAGCTCGCCGCAGATTGAGCAAGCATCGCTCTGCGACGGGCGGTTTTTTCTGATGCTACGGGCTTTCTCGCTATCGATTGCGAGTTTAAACTGCGACTCCCAATCAAGATTACGCCTTGCGAGCGCCATTTCGTCGTCAAACTTCCTTGCACGTTCCCGCTGCCCGTTTTTGACGAGGTCGGCGACGTGCGCCGCGATTTTCGTGACGATGGTCCCTTCTTTTACGTCCTCGATGGTCGGAAGCGCTAAGTGTTCTGACGGCGAGACCATACAGAGAAAGTCTGCTCCGAACATCCCGGCGACGCTCCCGCCGATCGCACCGACAATATGGTCGTAGCCCGGGGCGATGTCAGTGACAAGCGGACCGAGGAGATAAAGCGGGGCGTGGTCGGTAACGCTCTTCATGACCTTGACGCCCGCCTCGATCTCGTCGAGCGGGACGTGTCCCGGACCCTCGACAATGACTTGGACGCCTGCCGTCCGAGCTCTCTCAACGAGCTCGCCGAGTAGAATGACCTCAGTGAACTTCGCACGGTCGGAAGCGTCAGAGATGCAGCCTGGTCGTAAGCCGTCGCCTAAACTCAAAGTCAGGTTGTAGTCTTTGGCGATTTCCAGCAGGTAATCGTAATTTTTGTAAAGGGGGTTTTCCTTCTCATTATGAATCATCCACGCGACGAGGAAAGAGCCACCACGGCTCACTACGTCGAGGATACGGCGGCTACGGCGCAGCCGCTCTAAGGAATTAAGATTCACGCCAGCATGTATCGTGACGAAGTCCACGCCGTCCTTTGCGTGTTTTATGATGGCGTTGAAAATGTCATCCTCGGTCATTTCCACGACGGGGCGTTTTTCACCTTCTAACGCCGCTTGGTATATCGGGACGGTGCCTATGGGCACGCTCAGCTCTTTTAAGAGCTGTCGTCGTGTTTCGTCGAGGTCGCCGCCCGTAGATAAGTCCATTATGGTGTCCGCTCCGTAGTTCACGGCGACCCTCGCCTTCTCCAGCTCCTCTTCGACGCTCACGTAATCCTTAGACGTGCCGACGTTCACGTTTACCTTCGTGCTCACGCATTCTCCCACCGCCTTCGGGCTGATCTCACGCTGGTAATTTCGCATGATAACGACTCTTCCAGAGCGAAGCAGCCTTAGCAGTTTCTCCGGCGGCACACTCTCCTCTGCAGAAACCGCCTTTATCTCTTTATCGTCAACGTCCACTCTCATCACTCTCAAAATAATTTCGACGCCCCTTAAAAAGGCACTTGCGCATGCCACTTTGGCGTAGGTGGTGCGAAACTACCTTGATTATTTTTCTAGGGCGCACTCCCACCGCCGCCCCGTCATGCTCGGTGTCAGCCTTCGCACTCGTTAAAATTTTAATGAATCCGAAACTGCCTCCTCTCATCTCGGGCGATTTTCACAACGCCGCATGTGAGGTCACTTGAACGTTAAAATGTTGTAATCTACCGCTAATTTCAAAACCTAAAGGTAAAAAGGAAAAAAAGAATCTATTTTCCTTTGAATTCCGGTCTTCTCTTCTCGAGGAACGCCTTAAGCCCCTCGACGGCGTCTTCGAGCGAGCGAGCGATGCCGAAGCACTCAGCCTCGTAGAAGAGGGCTTCTTCGAGCGGCATCTCGATGCCTTTGTTAACTGCGAGCTTAATGATGCCGAGCGTCGCGGCGCTCTTCGCCATGAGCGACTTAATGAGCTTGTTCGTGGCGTTATCGAGCTCCTCCGGCGGCACTACTTTGTTCAGAAGTCCGAATTGATACATTTCTTCAGCGGTGTAATGCTCGCCAGTCATATTAAGCTCCATCGATTTCGTCCGTCCGATGAGTCTTGTGAGGCGTTGCGTGCCGCCAGCTCCCGGAATAATGCCGAGGTTGACTTCAGGTTGTCCGAAGCGGGAGTTCGTTGAGGCGATGCGGAAGTCGCACGCCATCGCAAGCTCCAAGCCGCCACCCAAGCAAAAGCCGTTAATCTTTGCAATTATCGGCTTTTGCAGCCGTTCCATGTAGCGCAGGACATCCTTCAGCCATATCGAGTAAGTCCTTGCCTCAAAAGGACTCTTCTCCAGCAGCTCCGGAATGTCGGCGCCTGCTGAGAACGCCTTGTCGCCGGCGCCCGTGATGACGATGACGCGCACGCTCTCGTCGGCTTCGGCGTCCTGCAGGGCGTCCCAGATTTCCTTGAGGATGGAAGAGTTCAGGGCGTTCAGCACCTTCGGGCGGTTCAACGTAATTGTAGCGACACCGTCTTTCTTCTCATATATTATCAGTTCGTAGTGCTCAGTCATTTTTCCACCCCACTCCTTTTTTCCTTGCCTTTCTTAAAAATATCTCCTGAAACTTCATGCTGGACCAAAAAGAAAAAAAATGTTTTGTTTATTCTACGACTTTAAAGACCGGAACGACCCGCTCGCCAGCCGAATATTTGTCACCGGGCAGCGTCAGCCCCTCTTTGAGCTCTACGGTCTTGCCGAGGACTTCAGGTGTAAGCTTCGAGATGTCGTAGTCGAGCCTTGCGGGAATCCAAGGTCCTTCGGCGGTCTTCACCAAACAGACTATGTAGGGCCCCTCAAAGCCCTCGGGCGGCACGTTGATGACCGTAAGCGTCATTAGCTCGCCCTTCCCGCTCATTTCAATCTTCTCAAGCTCCTTGCTGCCACATCTCTGGCAGACCATCATCGGTGGGCACGTGACTTCACCACATGCCCCGCACCTCAGCCCAAGCAGCTTGCCCTCCTTGAGCGTCTTTTTGTATTCGTCCATCGTTAGCGGATATTTCGGGGCTTCCATCAATTCCTTCTCAGCTTCTTCGATTTCTATGCCTGCCATTTCCATTCCCTCCTACACTATTTCTTTCTTCTCGACCTTCCGAGGATTACGTGTGCGAGGGTTGCGCCGTCGCCGCCGAGGTTGTCAGTCATGCCGATTTCGGGAACGGGGTCTACCTGGTTACCCTTGACGGCTTTGCCGAGCAGCTGCTCCACGATGGCGTAGATTTGCGAGACGCCGGTGGCGCCGACCGGATGCCCCTTGCCGAGTAGCCCACCGGAAGGATTGGTCGGGATGACGCCGCCGATGTCCGTCTGCCCTTCCTCGGTAGCGTCCGCTGCCGTGCCCCAGTCGAAGAAGCCGCAGCACTCCAGCAGGATTATCTCCGCAATCGTAAAGCAGTCGTGCGCTTCGAGCACCTGAATGTCCTTCGGGCTAAGCCCCGCTTGCTTGAACGCCATCCTCGCTGACGCTACACGAGCAGGGAACTTCGTGTAATCTTCTTGCCTGCCGAGCGGCCCTCCTGAAGCTTGCCCTGTGCCGAGCACGTATATCGGCTCGTCGGTGAACTTGCGTGCGATGTCCGCTGAACAGAGGATTGCGGCAGTCCCTCCATCGGAGAACGGACAGCAGTCGAGCAGCGTCAGCGGATACGCTATCATCGGCGAATTCAGCACGTCTTCGACCTTTAAATTGCCATATTTCTTGTAGAACTGCGCCTTCGGGTTTATTGCGCCGTGCTTGTGGTTCTTGATTGAGACATGCGCCATCTTCTCTCTCAACTTGTCAAGTGGAATGCCATGGACCTTTGAGTAGAGCACGGCTGCCATCGCAAAGACGCCAGGGAACGTCAGTCCGGTCTGGCTTTCGAAGCGGTCGCTGCCCATTGCGAACGTCCTCGTTGCGAATGGCGTGCCCATGACGAGCGTGCGTTCGGTGCCGCCGGCGAGGACCATGTCGTAGGCGCCGGAGGCGACCCACATGTAGGCGTCTCTGAACGCCACAGTCGCAGAAGCGCAGGCGCCCTCGAACCTCGTCGCCGGAATCGTACCTAAGTTAAGCTCCCACGCAAGGAACGGAGCGATGTTCGCAACGCCCTCCGCCATGCCACCGAGGCAGTTGCCCACGAACAAGGCTTCGATGTCGCCTTTGCCGACGCCCGCCTCCTCCATCGCTTGTATCGCTGCCTCTGCGAAGAGTTCTATGTTGCCCTTTTCGGATTTACCAAATTTCGTGTGCCCAACGCCGATTACTGCAACATCTCTCATTTTTCCACCTTGCTTTGGTTTCCACAAAGAGACCTTATATAATTTTTCATTTCTGTGCAGAGGAGTGCCAAGGAAAGAAAGGTGGCAAAACTCCAGTGCATAATAAAAAGTCTTCTTGAAGCTATGAGAATCTCCAAAAAACTACATAGCTTTAGCGACGAAATTTTGTAAATGCAAAAACGCATCAAAGACTATACTGGGTAACTCGTGCAGCAAGAGGGGCACAGCGGCGCAAAGCGGTGTTTAGAAGCTCGCTGGAAGCATAGCGGGACGACTGCAGGACCTGTAACTGCCCGTGGTGTGCTACGAACATCGTTTAATGGAGGAGACTTGCTAATAACGGTCGTTGCGACCTTCATGACTACAACGCCGAGATCCGCCGCAGGTCCGCAACCACGTCGGGCAGGACTTCAAGCACGTATTTGACATCGTCGTCCGTAGTGTATCTTCCGAGGGTGAGGCGGAGCGAGCCTCTTGCGATTTCGGGTGGCACGCCGATCCCCAGAATTACATGCGAGATTTCCCGCTGCTCAGGGTCATGCGAGGAACATGCCGACGCCGTCGAGGCTGCGATGCCTGCAGCGTCGAGCCGCATGACCAAAGCTTCGCCGTCGAGCCGTGCGAAGCAGAAGTTTGCGTTGTTTGGCAGCCTTTTCGTCGGATGCCCGTTGAGCCTTGTGTCTTCGATTTCGAAAATGCCTTTTATTAGCATGTCCCTGAGCCTTGTGAGCCTCTCCTTCTCAGCCTCCAGCCCATAAATGGCAAGCTCCACCGCTTTCCCAAAGCCGACCGCTGCAGCCACGTTCTCGGTGCCGGAGCGCAGCCCCCGCTCGTGCCCGCCACCGTGCATTATCGCCTCTATTTTATCAAAGGCGTCCCTGCGGACGTAAAGGGCGCCGATGCCTTTTGGTCCGTAGATTTTGTGCGAGGAGATAGATAAAAAGTCCACGCCCAGCTTGCGGACGTCAACCTCAATTTTCCCGACGCTTTGAACGGCGTCGGTATGGAAGGGCACGCCATGCTCCGCCGCAATCTCCGCAAGCTCCGCAATCGGCTCGATGGTTCCAATCTCGTTGTTTGCGTGCATTATTGAGATGAGGCAAGTGTCCCCACGAATCGCTTCCTCAAGTTCCTCGGAACGCACGAGCCCGTATTCGTCCACCGGCAGGTAGGTGACCTCGAAGCCCAAAGCCTCAAGGTTCTCGCAGGGGCTGAGCACCGCATGATGTTCAATTCTGCTCGTTATGATGTGGCGTTTTGTGCTGTCATGCTTCTTTGCGGCGAGAGCTGCGCCTTTAATCACAAGGTTGTTGGACTCCGTGCCACCGGACGTGAAAAAGATTTCCGAGGCATCGGCGTTTATTCCTTTTGCTATTTTCTCTCTTGCATCTTCGAGGGCGTGCCGAGCCTCTCTGCCGAAACTGTGGATGCTCGAAGCGTTCCCGAACCTCTCTGAGAAATAAGGAAGCATTTCCTCCAAAACTTCAGGAGCAACAGGCGTCGTCGCTGCATAGTCCATGTAAATTCGGCGGACTGGCATCTTTTCCTTCATTTCCAGTTTAAGAGCTTGCATTTTCACCCCTCTTCTCCTAGAAACTCGCGCCTAAACTCCTCAAAAACCCCTGAGAGCGTTAAGTGTCTTAAAATTTCCTCACTCAGCCACGCCGTCGCCCGCTCGCACACGTATTCGTCGTGCTCGAAGCTCAAAGCGTGCTTGTCGTAATGCACTTCCCATAACACGAGCGCAAATGGCGGCGCCAACTCTATTTTGTCCTCGATTTCGAGCCGCAAAAGCCTCTCCAGCCACATAACGTCGCACTTCCCCCAGCCCACCCGCTTCAACGCACTCACTATTTTTCGAATCATCCCGTGCACGAAGGCGTTTGCGGCGATGTCTATAACCAAAAAGCGCCCTTGCTCGTGTATCTCTATTTTCTTGACCTCACGCACAGTGTTGCCCTGCGGCTTCACCGTAAAATTCCGGAAATCGTGTCTGCCCAAAAAGACTTCCGCCGCCTCCTGCATCCTCTCTACATCAAATCCCTCGTTCAGTAAAAAATACTTGTAGCGGCGGAGCGTTGCATCCCTACGGGCGTTAAAGTCGTTGGGAACTTCGGCGGCGGCTAGCACCCAAATATCGTCGGGCAACATGCTTGTTATCATCCTCGGAAGCATCTTGAGCTCCGCCTCGGAAAGCTCCCGCCGCAAGTCGAAAGCGACGACCTGTGAGAGCGCGTGCACGCCCCTGTCGGTGCGTCCCGCCGCCGAATATCGAGCGGCTCGTCTGTCCTCGAACAAGTTCAGCCTTTTGAGCGCCCTGAATAGCTCATCCTCAATCGTCGGGACGCCGGGTTGTGTCTGGGAGCCATGATACTTCGTGCCGATATATGCGAGCTTTAATGCAATTCGCATCTCTCAAACCTCTAGTGGAGGGAACCTTATAAGGCTTTAACAATTTTTTAATAAAGCACATAGAAAAGCAAAAAGAGCCTCATGACTACGAGTCGACAAATGCTTATTTACTATGAGACAAAAAAGGAAAAGGATGTATTTAGAAGAATGGCAAGCAAAAATTCAATCGGAATAGATTTTGATGATCGACTGCACAACTAGTGATTTAGCCTTAAATTAACGGTGAATGGCAACGCCAATGACTTTTCATCTAACAGCCGGGCATATATTCTTATAACTACAAAACTTGCACTTCCACCTATTTTTCCTCACAGGAACTGCATCTCTTCTTCCAAGCCAATAATCCAATGCCCATTTCATTTTTTGATCGAATAGCTTATGGTTAAATTCATATTCCTCCCTGTAAATTTCTTCGCCTGTTCCCTGGTAAATATACTTCAACTTTATCTTGTTTGATAGCTTGGGCAATTTAGCAATCTCTTTGAGTGCAGTTTTGATATCCATAATAAATGTACCTTCAAGAAATGCACTGGGAATTCCTAAGCTCATAGCGTATTCCTCGCTTATAGATATCCTGTTAGGGTCAATTTCAAAAGCAGAGCAGACTTCTTCTATGCTTATGCCTCTACTTATCATTGAACTCAATCCATACCAGTATATCATTCCTTGCATCTTGTCACAATACACTTGTGAGGGAGAGGGATGTCTCTTAGTCATTCGCGTCTTTGTTTCTACTACTTGAGTCAGGTATATACCTCCCCTCCCCGTTTTTGCTATTTCATCAATAAAGCCTAGAATAAATACATGATCAAATTTAAAAAGGACAGGGAGTTCACGAGTTATTCCCTTTCTTTTATATTGTTCTGTCCCTACTATGATGTTATGGACGATAACATGTAATTTATCTGCAGGTGTTTCGACCCTCACAGGTATTACTTCACTAATTTCGAGGAGCAGACTCTCATGAATCTCACTACCCCTCTTCATTTCTGGAGTCCTAACATCACCATACTTACGTCTAAGGTCCACTTGCATCTCGCACCAAAACTGACGCGCAATGGATGACGCGGGTACTATTGTCATGTGTCCTCCTCCTTACATGGGGCACGCAGTCCAGTACGCATACAGCCCTTTTACTCAAAGGTAGCTGGCATTGCGTTAATTAATAATCTTGCCTCAACTGGTATTGTGTGAAGCCGTTGTCAAGCCCGTTCTCCTCATTGCGTTAATTAATAATCTTGCCTCAACTCAAAAAACACCTTAAGTAAACTGAACAACCCTGAGGAAAATGACCTCCGACACCGCACAGCTCCCGGGGCTGAGGCGTTGTGCCGAAGCCGTCGTCGAGATTCGAAGCGACAGAGTCTTCAAAACCCGCATCTCGAAGGGCTACCGCATAAAAGAGTTGGATGAGCGGCTCCGCCGTGAGCGGACGAGGATGGAAGCCAAAATCATCGCCGACGCACGGAAAGCAGGCGTCCCTACCCCGATAATCCTCGACGTTGACGACGTTGAGTTCAGAATTACGATGGAACGAGTTCGTGGCGAGGTCGTCAGGGACGTCTTGGAGCGGCTTCCGCTGCCGGAGCGCATCAAGCTCTGCGAGAGAATAGGCGAAACGGTCGGAAAGCTGCACGACGCCGGCATCGTCCATGGCGACCTTACCACCTCAAACATGATTCTCAGCGATGATGGCAGGCTTTACCTCATAGACTTCGGGCTTGCGTTCTACGAACGAAGCGTCGAAGCTCGTGGCGTGGACGTCCACGTCTTCTTCCAGACGCTCGTCGGCACGCACGAACACCACGAGACGCTCTCAGAGGCTTTCGCAAGAGGATACAAGAGGACATTCCCAAAAGCCGAGGAGGTGCTGAAAAGGGCGAGGGAAATAGAGACACGCGGGCGGTTCGTGGAACGACGCTTGACCCAAACGTGACCTAACCACCATGCTTTGAGCTGTGGTTGCTGCTTAGCGTTAATCCTGCCCTAAAGCCTCCTTGCCCGCCCTCACGATTTTAGTCAGCTCCACGACTCTCTTCGCCACGGCTTTTGCGCCCCGCAGCCCGAAGTCGTCTTTTAAAGCAAGGAGTCTATCTTCAGGGTCAAATTTCCCGACGCCGTGCAAGCTGGAGACAACGCCCGCGCCAAAGAGGTTTCCGGTGTCGTGGACGCTCACCGGTATCATCTCAAGCGCAAGCATCCAGTAACCAATGCTAAGGAGCGAGGTTTCGATGCCACCATGCCGCAGCCAGCCGACGGCGATTGCGCCGCCGACCTTATCCTTCATGCACCGCCGATAAGCCTTGCCGAAAACTAACACACGAGTTCTATCCATGAAGTTTGCGAGCTGCCCTGAAATTCGTGCGAAATATACGGGCGTCGCCACAATTAAAGCATCGGCTGCCACAAGCTTCGGGAAGATTTCTCTCATATCATCATCTTGCGAGCAGAACTTCTCGGCGGTCTGCTTGAGCAGACACCAGTTGCAGTGCTTGCAACCTTTTATCTCCCTACCTGCAAGCGTCACAAGTTCCGTTTCGGCGCCTTCTTCGCTCGCTGCTTCCAACGCCGTCCTCAAAACATTCTCCACATTTCCGCCCTTCACAGGGCTTCCACAAATGCCCAAAACCTTCATGCTATCACCTTTTGTTCCATTCGCAGCTCATGAAGCCTCCCCAGCCCGCCGCCTCGTTATTAGTTTCCTCAAATCCTCCAAAATTCTGCGCAATATTTCTCTCTCCCGCTTAAGTTTGAAATCGCCAAGCTCGCTCTCCACGTAAAGCTCACGGACGCCCCTAAAAATCTTGTAAAACTCCTCATCGTCGTCATATCTTACCACAAGTCCCTTCATCTCCCGGTATGCTTCCCTGATGACGTCCAGATATTCCCTGTAATACTCATCTGGTGGCGCTCCTCTGCTTAACGCCTCGCCGACCCTTCCAAGAAGACGCTCCGCCGTCAGGAGCAAATCCTCAACCTCCTCAAGTAAGGGCGCACTCACGCATGCCCTCTCGGGGTAAAACCTTCGCACAAAGGGCTCTCTCACCGTGACGATACCGACGAGCTGCTTCCCGCCTTCGAGCACGGGGAGTCGTCTCACGCCTTTCTCTTTCATAAGTTCGATAGCTTCGCTCACGGACTTCTCTGCATCTATGGTAATAAGCGGAGCTGACATGATATTCCTCAAAATAACATCGCTTGGCTTCTTGTTTTCAGCAAGAGCCTTTGTTATTAAGTCACGTTCCGTTACGATACCGACGGGCATGCCCTTCTCTATGACCACCAAACTCCCCACGTTTCTATCTCGCATCAGTCGTGCCGCCGCTTCGGCGCTCGCATCCGCTCCGACGGTCACGACGGACTTGCTCATGATGTCCTTTACCTTCATTGTTCGCCTATTTTCGAAGCTTTTATAAAAAGCTGCGGCTCGGAACGCCACACGAACGTAAGGAATGAGAAAAATAGAAGCAGAATATTCAGAAGCGGAATTATCAAGAGCGAGGGGTCGCCGTCAGGGATGAAGCTCTTCGCATTCAAAACACGCAGCACATAACATAAGTTGAAAAAGAAAGTAACGGTCAGCCCAGCATAAATCGCCCATGACGCCCGCCGCCACAGTGCGAGCGCAAGGAACGCGAACGCCGGGAACAAATACCGCTCATGCATCCTCGTCATCGTCATAAAAAATGAGAAAAACATGAGAAACGTCGAAAATGCAAGAATTTCAACTTCTGCAGGCTTTTCGTCCTCATCCTTCGGAAGTCGACGCCAGAGCGAGAAAAGCACAATGACTACAAGCATGCAGAACATCAGAACGCCGTAAGTCCTGTAGGAGAGCCACAGGAACTTCTGACCATCGGGCCTCCAAAAGCCCCCGAGGAAGAGTGCCCAGATGTTGTAAGCGTTTATTGAGGTGTAGGGGTAGCACTCGTAGCCCTCCGTGTAAATCTCGTTGAGAAACTCAGGGACGTTTGCGAGGCGATCTGCGAGACGTCCGCTGCCGTGCGGCGGCACGAACGGCACGACTAGCAAGAGACATACTGCAACAAAAACAAACGCCGAAAGTGTCAGCCGCAACACAAACTTCCGCCTTCGAGCCACGCTGAAAAAGCGTCTCGCAACGTAAATAAGCAGCGGCGGCAGTGCGACCACGCTTTGCGGCTTCGTGAGGACTGCAACAGCAAAGCTCGCCGCTGAGAGCTCAAGCCGTCCCTTTAGCACCAAAAAAAACGAAAGTACAGCAAAGAACGTGTAAATTGCATCCATCTGCCCCCAAACCGCAGCCTCAAAAATAATTGCTGGGTTAAAGGCATAGGCAGCAGTCGCAAATACAGCAAGCCGTTCGTCGTCGGAGGAACGCCGCAACATCGCAAATATCAGGGCGGCAGTCGCAACGTCGAAAATGTTCGCGGGCAACTTCACCACAAAGTGTGGCAAGCCCCAGAGGTTCAAAGCGGCGGCGATGCTCCCGAAAAGCCAGAAAACGTAGACGTTAAACGGAGGATAATCGCTCCACGTCCGCTCGTAGAACGAAAACGGGTGCTCAGCGGCGACATGAAACCAGATCTTGAAGTCGTTCATATCGATATAGTAGCCATCGAACGGGAAGAGAAACAGCCTCAACGCAAAAGAGCACGCCAAAATCGGCATCAAAAAACGCAAGCCGCCTTTGCCAACGGAAAGCCGCAAACGCATAAGCACGCACCGAATGCACACACGCCGCCCGCTACTCTTCCAGCCCGAAGCCTTTCCAAACGCCCTTAATCTCGATGCCAACATTTGCCTTCAGCATGTTCAGCCCCTCAAGCAGCTTCTTCGTCGAGTGACCTCCTCCCCGAGTCGGGGCTTCCACCGTGAAGCTTAAGAGGTTGGGGAGTGTGCAGGACGAACCTGCGCTCCCC
>Ga0164311_10000936_pt1 | contig 13693 bp, 16 predicted proteins | sample GuaBasSedimGuay2_FD_121796 | JGI IMG/M metagenome (GOLD analysis project Ga0164311, IMG submission 121796) | Subseafloor sediment microbial communities from Guaymas Basin, Gulf of California, Mexico - Guay2, Core 4569-9, 9-12 cm | ecosystem: Environmental > Aquatic > Marine > Hydrothermal vents...
ACCGTAGCAGCACTAAAGGGGCATATAGAGACTGTTTATATAACCTTCTATGAAGACTACGAAAAATCCAAAATAAATTTCTTTGAATTCCACCAACTTCCTAAACTTGAAAATCTTAAAGTCACAGATTACAAAGAGTGGAGAGAAGACTCTTTAAAGGCTTTTATCGAACTTGTTGGCATAGATAAACCACGTTCAGCAAGTTTTTGGATGCCAGTACACTGGGTCTTGTGTAGCCCTCAAGACCAGCATCATCAAATGAACATAACCATAGAATTAGTTTACTTTAATAGTACTGTTTACAAGAAGCTTGTTTATCCATTTAGGCTTGAAGTGACGCCGGATAACAATGATAGTTTCCAAACAGCAACAGAAATAGCCCTAAACAAAACTTACTCCAAACTATATTTAGGCATTCAAGATTCAGATGATTATTACAAAATTTATGTAAGTAACAATGCAACAATTGTCATACAAGTAGAGGCTGCCTCTTCACCAAAACCTGCTTGCTATCTGTATCTTTATAATCCAGAGGGAGAATTGAAAGCCAGCTCATCTAAATGGGACTACTCTCATACGATTGTGTACACGATTGACTTAACAGGATACTGGTACATACATATACAAGCATACAAAAATTTCGGATTCTACAACCTAACGGTCACCGAAGAAAATGATTATAAATGAAAAGCCGCTGTTAACCTTAACATCGTTTTTCTGTTAATGCGATAATTTCTTAAGACCAAGAACCGAGTTATTGCTAGGAATGATTCATGGCGAAGCTTCAAGCATGTGCGTTGACGATTGCAGGCTCAGATAGTGGAGCTGGCGCAGGAGTACAAGCTGATCTGAAAACTTTTTCGGCGCTTGGAGTTTATGGAACAACAGTAATAACTGCTCTAACAGCTCAGAATACGCAAGGTGTAAAGGAGATATTTCCCTTACCAGCAAGTTTTGTTAAAAGACAGATTGAAGCAATAATGGACGACATAAAAATAGAAGTGGCGAAAACGGGAATGCTTTATTCAAGCGAAATAATGCAAGTAGTAGCGGAAGCAGCTGAAAAATATGGTTTGAGGCTTGTTGTCGACCCTGTTTTTAGAGCTGGCTCAGGCGACCTCCTAATCAAAGAAGAGAACAAAGAAACACTTATTCGCTTATTAATTCCGAAAGCCCACATTGTAATTCCCAATAGATTTGAGGCTGAAGACATCGCGGGAATGAAAATAGAGAATCTAGATGAAATGAAGAAAGCTGCAGAAAAAATTGCTGAATTAGGCGTCAAAGCAGTAATTATAAAGGGAGGACACCTAGACGAGAAATCTAAGACCGTAACCGACATTTTATATCATAACGGAGAATTCAGAATTTTCACAAAACCAAGAGTAGATGTCAAACCTCATGGCGGAGGATGCAGCTTTTCATCGGCAATCGCGGCATATCTGGCGTATGGAAACTCCATTTCTCAGGCTGTGGAGAAAGCTGAAAAATTTATTGGAGAAGCATTAAAGTTTGCATTAAAAGTTGGTAGAGGTCGAGCGCCAGTAAATCCTATGGCGACCCTATACAATGAGGCTGAAAAGTTTCGAGTTTTAGAAGATGTTTACGCCGCGGCAAAGATGATAGAAGAAAGCTCTGAACTGTTATTGCCTTATGCAGCCGAGGTTGGAACTCAAGTTGCAATGGCTCTGTCCTACGCTTCAAATAAGTGGCATGTAGCCGCCGTTGAGGGAAGAATCGTCAAGGTTGGAAGCAAGCTTAGGAGAGTTGGATGTGTTCGTTTCGGAGCTTCAAACCATCTCGCCCGCATAATTTTAACTGCAATGAAGTATGATTCTAGTATGAGGGCGGCTCTAAATCTTCATTACAGCCCAGAGCTTGTTGAGGCATTTCGAAAAGCCGAATTTACAGTTTCAAGTTTTGACCGAAAACAAGAACCAATAGAACAGAAAATCATTGAAGGTAAAACTTTAAGCTGGGGAACAGAACAGGCAATCAAAAAACTTGGAAAAGTCCCAGACATCATCTATGACTTAGGAGAGCCCGGAAAAGAGGCCATGATAAGAGTTTTAGACAAATCAGCAACAAAAACAGTTGAAAAAACGCTTGCAGCAATAAAAAGCTTGCAAAACCCGAGTTAACCAAACACTTATCCTTTTAAGGAACAATTGTCAACCTTAAATTGAAATGAACAAATCCAATCCGATTGAAAGGCTTTCCACGGGAATCCCAGAAGTAGACCGCATGATAGCAGGAGGAATCCCAAGAGGCTTCCTTGTGGCATGCACAGGCGAGCCTGGAACAGGAAAAACGATATTTTCCATACACTTCATCGGCCAAGGAATTCGTGAAAGAGACGTCTGCATATTTGTAACTACTGAGGAAAGTAGGGATTCCATAATTGCTCAAGCAGCCCAGTTTGGATTTGACTTTAAACGAGCAATTGAGAACAGTAAACTCATAATAATTGACGCATTGATGGGCTTGGAGGATAAATGGTCTCTACGCAGCTTGGATTTAGAAGAGCTTGTAGACAAGATTATTGAGGCAAAAAAGACTTTAGGCTATGGACGCGCCCGCTTAGTAATTGACTCTCTATCAGCTTTCTGGCTTGACAAACCCGCCATGGCAAGAAAATACTCCTACTTCATAAAGAAGGTGTTGTCAAAATGGGACTTCACAATAATAGTTACAAGCCAATATGCCATTACAACCAGCGATGCCTTCGGCTTCGGCGTTGAACATATTGCGGATGGAATCCTACGCTTCAGAAGATTTGTTAGAAACGGCGTGTTAAGGAGATATTTACTTGTTGAAAAGATGAGGCAAACACCCCACAGCCTAGTGATGCACGAAATAACAATTGTTGACGGAAGAGGCTTGGTGGTTCTTGGTCCAACTAGAGAAAGAAAAGAGGACATAACTTTGCCTAGACAGGTAACTGAAAGAATAGTCAAAGCTCAGAAAACGAAAGAGGCCGAACTCGAAGACGGCTAAGTGAATACTCTGTTCATCTACAGAGTTGAGGTCTGCTTCCACATGCCCCACTTTCTGCTGGTGGATCGGCCACTATTTCAAATAGGGCAAATACGTTACATCCTTGCGTATCTTTAACAATGTACGTTCCTGGTTTAACAAATTTGTTCTCAAATTCGTCGTATTGGTTCCATACAAAGACATCGCCTTGACCAGGCTCTAAGCTCCAAGCTAGAAAAGCGAATATTTTTGGAAAAACAGGTTTTTCTTCTGGATAGGTAAGTATCTGCCATGCTGGATATCCGCCAATATCGACTGTGCGGTTACCTATATTTTCAAGAATTATTGTTATGTTCTCTCCTAGAAGATAGATGTATTTGTCGGTTTTTAACCTAAGAGACGAAACAGGCTTGACAGTAACATTGAAGGGTCCGCACATCTGACCAGTATATATGCATACGCCGTATAATTGGTAGGTTCCAGGTCTTGGTGGATAATATTCTCCATTTTCATATCGATATAAATTCCATTCTATAGTTGTAGAGTAGTTTTCACCGGGGCGAAGTGTTAGTCTCAAAAACACTTGGATGAAGACTTTATCATCGGACCATTTATAACGATATCCATCCGGAGAACAGCAAATTATGTCAAATAATGGAGGAGTGTAGTCTATTGTAACTGTTTGATTGCCAACATTTCTCAAAGAAAGCGTAATTTCGACGTTTTCTCCTACAATAATAGAGCGTTTATTAACTTCCATTTCAAACTTTATTTCGCCCATGCTGAAACTGGAAAATGAAATGGAAGTCATAATCAACAAAAACGTTAACAGCAGCGCCATGAAGAATCTAGTAAAACCGAACATTCCCATCCAAATTGAACCATTCCTTTCCTTGTATAAAAGCTTTGCCAATACCGCTAAAATGAATCAATACCGATTCCAGAGAAAAATAGTTATTTTTATATTTGAGTTTTGATTTTTTCGTTTTAGTTTTTCACATGTTCGGAGGTGGGCTTTGTTGGCGTCCATCCGGGAGGTTCCGGGTGGCGTAAGCCGTTTTGAACGTATAGGCGCCCACACTCACATTAAAGGCTTAGGACTAGATGAAAACGGGAAAGCAGTTAAAATTAAGGACGGAATGGTTGGGCAGGAAAAAGCTAGAGAGGCAGCAGGCCTAGTCGTTCAGATGATTAAGGAGGGAAAGCTCAGCGGAAAATGCATAATATTGGCTGGGCCTCCCGGAACTGGAAAAACAGCCATTGCTGTTGCAATTTCGAAGGAGCTAGGGCCAAACGTCCCATTCATTCAAATGAGTGGAAGCGAAATTTATAGCACCGAAAAGAAGAAAACAGAGATTCTAATTGAGGCAATTCGCAAATGCATCGGCGTAGAAATACATGAAATGCGAAAGGTCTACGAAGGCGAAGTTACCAATGTAAACATAATTACGGCGCCGCATCCCTATAATCCCTATCAGAAAGTTCCGGAAAGCGTTCGAATAACCCTTAAAACAACTGAAGAAGAGAAAACAATTGAAGCCGGAGCAAGCATAGCCCAACAAGTAATTGCGCAGGGCATATCAGAAGGTCACGTAATACAGATAGACGCTGAAACTGGCAGAGTAGCAAGTTTAGGGTTGAGCCTAGAAAGCAAAAAGGGAAAAACCTACGATGTAGACACGAGCAGAAAGGTTCCTAGGCCTTCTGGCAAAGTTTTAAAGGAAAAAGAATTCGTATACATGATGACTCTAGCGGACTTGGACGAGTTAAACGCTAAAAGCCGTTCAGGCGGGTTTTTCTCGCTGCTTTTCGGCGGACCGGAAACGAAGGAGATTGACACTGAAGTTAGAATGATGGTTGACCAACAAGTGAAGGAGTGGGTTGACCAAGGAAAGGCATTCATTCATCCAGGCGTCCTCTTCATAGACGACTCGCATCTACTAGACCTAGAAGCCTTCAGCTTCCTTGGAAGAGCAATGGAAAGCGAGCTTGTCCCAATCATAATACTTGCAACAAACCGCGGAATAGCTACAATACGCGGAACAGACATTAAAAGTCCGCTTGGATTCCCAATAGACCTTATAGACCGAGCTGTAATAATTGCAACTCAGCCCTATGACAGAGAAAGCATAAAGGAAATACTAAAAATAAGGGCAATAGAAGAGAAAATCGAAATAAAAGATGAAGCTCTAGAAAAACTGACTGACGTTGGCGAAAGAAGCTCCTTAAGGTATGCGGTTCAGCTTCTCAGTCTAGCAGCCCAAAACGCAAAAAGAATGAAAAGAGAAAAAGTCGAAGTTGAAGACGTTGAACGTGTAAGCGTACTCTTCATGGACATAAACGAAGCAGCAGACTACTTGAGAAAATACGAGGAGAAACTGTTAACGCATTAAACGCAACGCACACCTAAAACTGCAAAAAATTGTCTAAGAACTGTGAAACATACTTCCGCAGATGCTGACGGGTTAATGAACCTTTTGATGATGGATATTAATTATAAATTAACAAGCTTTAATTCTTCTTTCCTCTTTTTACCTTAAGGGATTAAAATGCGTAAGAAGAAAAAGAGTTTACACGGTTTATCTCCAAGTTTTCAAGTTGAAGAAGACGTTAGCTTCATAGTGGAGACCGAGCCGGAACCTCTAGAAGTGGGAAGTGCATGTTCTTTCTCCCTAAACTATGATGACAAGGGTGTTCCACTAATTCATGTCAAAACTTACGGAAACGTAGACGTATCTAAACTAAGACAAATGATACTGAAGAGATATCCCGAAGCGAGACTAAAAGTTTTAGAAATGCCCGCTATCGAGTTGCGTAAGCCACCAAAACCCAGAAGAAAGAAAAGAAAAAAGCAGACAAAAAGAGAAAAAAAGAGAAAATAGAACCGCAAAATCCATAAAAACCTCAAAAATTTTTCACCCAAAATTCAATTTTCATGTCCGAGATTAAAATAGAAGGCATAATAGTTATTTATAAATTTTCTCTTGACATCTTCCTTTAACCTAATTAACCTCCTCAATCATTTTCTATACGGGCATAATCAAATGAGTGTAAAAGTGATACTTATCACAGGAACCCCTTGCGTTGGAAAAACAACAATTTCGAAAACTCTTGCAACAAAAATTAACGCGGTACATATTGACGTAGCGGAACTTGTAAAAAGAGAAAGGCTCTACAGCAAGATAGATAAGGAAAGAAATTCCCTCATCGCGGACCTAGACAAAGTTTCTAAAAGAATCGGAGAAATGATCAAAAAAAGTGAGAAAAACATTATTATTGATGGCCACTACGCGGTTCACATAGTAAATCCAGAAGACGTAAACTTTGTTTTTGTGCTTAGAAAAGACCCGGAAAATCTTAAGACGTTAATGGAAAAGCGAGGATATGCTGGTAGAAAGTTATGGGAAAATTTAGAAGCAGAAATCCTTGATGTATGCTTATTGGAAGCAATTGAAATTTGCGGCAAAAACAAAGTTTGCGAGATTGACACAACAGATAAGTCAATTGATGAAATCGTAAACGAGATTGTGGACATTATTGCTGGAAAGGGCAGATGCAATATCGGAATTGTAGATTGGATTAGTAAACTTGAGGAAAAGGGAATTTTAGACAGTTTTCTCAAGAATTTACCTTAAATAACGCATTATCTCCCTTTTAGTTAGCAATGTTATGCCCCTTCTGTTAGCATAGGCTTTTGCATGTCCGCTGAACTTGTCTGAAACTATTATTGGCCGAACAAGCCCCACATCAGCTGAAGCCTTATCTATGCTTATAACGATATTCACGCCTACTGTTCTGTTCCAATCCTTTATCCAAACTATTCTGCGCTCGCTTCCACGCTGGATTAACAGGTCAAATTTTCTCGTTAGACCAGAAAAACCTTCTAAGGAAATATTCTGTTCTACTTTATACCCCTTCTTTTTAAAATATTTCATAGCAAGTTCTGTCAGTGAGCGCTCCATAAGGTTTCCCTGCTGTAATTAAGCCTTTATTAGAAGCTTATGAAAAAGCTTTTCTCTAAATTTGAATGCTAATCATAAATGATGTACCTAATCATTGTATGCCAAAACTGCGGGAGACTTCTAATTGCCAACTCAAATCAGAAAACAAGAACATGCCCATACTGTCAAAAAAGGATAACAGTTTTTAAGGCAATTAAAGTTGCTAAAGCTAGGACAGCACGCGAAGCATCCATTATCGTTCAAAAATTAAAGAGAAAAGAAACGTAAGAGAGAATTATTTATGCTAAATAATGTTTGATAATACAGAAATTTTAAAATCAAATTGACTTGAAATTGTTGGCGGAGGAGTTTAGATTGAATAAAACGGAAATTTCAGGACTGACTATTCTCTTCGTTGGCGTAGCTCTTCTAATATTCACCTTCTTAAACGCCTACTGGTTCCTGACTCAAAATTTAAGTTTAATATCCACAAGCGACCTCGTTGAAGCATTTGGAAAAGCCTTGGCGCCATTAATAGCCACTTGCATACGAATTATGTACCTTGGAATCATGGGTTGGATAGGCTCACTGCTTACTCTTAGAGGAATATCGCTTCTAAGACAAAGGGAAGTAACAAAACCAGCAGATGCAGGAAAAAAATCTCAACAGAAGGCGCCAGCTCCTATCAAAAAGATAGAGAAAGCTCCCAGCAGCTCGCAACCACAAACTAAGGCTGAACCGCAAAAAATTGAGAAAACAGTAGAAAGCCCGCCGTCCCCGCCACCACCCTCACCATCATCAGAAATTAAAAATGTTAATCAGCCAGTTCAAGAAGCTCCGAAAACTTCTGGGCAGTTTATGGAAAAGAAGGAAGAAGAAGAAAAGTCGTCAGAGAATGCTGATGCAAAGCAAGAAGTATCCGGTCCGTAGATTGCAACAATGTAAATTAATCTATTAGGGAGAACTGATGAGATACTCTTTAAGAGCTCTAAGATGGGCGAGCATAGTATTATGGATATGCTTCTTCCTCATCATCGTAACAGTTGTTTACTCAGCATTCAATATCAAAGTTGAAGTTGGTGACTTCCAAATCCTCGCAGAAAACGAAAATATAGTTTGGGCTCAACCTTTCGTAATTGATAATGCTGGCTTTTATGACGTTTCCGACCTAAATATAACCACAATTCTAAAAGATACTAATGGAACAATATTAATTAAAGGTTCCAGCCATATAGACGAAATCCCTAAGAAAGAATGTTCGACAGTATGGCATAATGTCTCAATAAACTTAGAAGAAATACCTAATTATCAAATATACTTGACTAACGATGCAATTTTCACCATAGAACAGATAATATACTTAAATTTCGCAAAAATTCTTCCATTCAGTGTCAAGGTTAACTCAACAATGGCATGGGGTGCCCCATTATACAATCTGTCAATAAGCCGACCGTCAGTTCAGCATATAAACTCAACCCATTCAAATGTATCCCTGAATGTAAGCTTTGAGAATCATTCTCCTATTAGCTTGGAGGGAACTGTAAAAATAGAAATTTTAAATGAATATGGAGAAAAAATCGGTGTGGAAGAAAAATCAATTAGTGTTCTTAATAATTCGCCTTATGAGGAAACTATGGAAATTTTAGTTGATGCGAGTAAAATTACCAGTTATATAACGGTAAAAGTCTCCTTTGAAACTTCACTTTTCAGTTATGAAACGGAGGTCCAATATGGAGGCTATTAAACTTTCAAAGAAAAGCTTAACGGTAAGAATCGTGAAGGCAGGCGTTAAGGCCTTAATTGTCTACATAGCTTATTTCATTTTTACACTTATAACTCAGCCAATATACGAGTCCATTGGACATTATGCCCAAGTGATAAACATATTTTTCATTGTGATGGTATGTTTCGCCTTTCTCATAGAATTCTTCTCCAAGACAATCTTTAAGTATATGCTTGAATTTGCCAGAGGGCTCTTCATAATATTCTATTTTATAACCGCACTGAACGGCGGCATAATTAAAATGAACGTGGAAGGCATAAATGTAATCGCTGATCTGCGTTTCTTCCTGCTTATGTTAACTTTAATAATGGTAGTTGGGATAGCGAGAACCGTTCTTTCTGCGGTTGACTTTTTACATGAAAAGTCTGAGGAGGAAGCGACTTAAAGTTTAGCCGTTAGCATTCAGAATAAGTTCTCCATAAGAAGATTTCATAAGATTCTGGGGTTTAATTTCTAATTTTTCCATAAGTTTCTTCAAAAATTTTTTAGTTTCTTCAATTTCCGAGAGCGAAGTTTCCTTTTCAAATTCTATAAAGAAACCAAGTTTCTTAACGGAGTCTAAATGGATTTTTGTTCCTTTATAGAAATAGATTTCCCTAATCTTTTCGACTACGGATTTTATTTCAAGAATTTTTTCAGTTTTTTCCTTAAACTCTTCTGGTTTTGAAATTTCTAGAATGAACACTTCACTTTTCTTCGGCACAGCGACATTTTCTCTTTCATAGTAGATTAGTTGGGCAGAAGGGTTACCTTCAACTTCTCTAAGTTTGAGTCTACCCTTTGGGACATCAAAGTAAGTATCGATTTGACGGAACTTTCCAACAAATTTGGCATTCAATTTCAAAATTTTCTCTCTTACCTCATCAATGTCGTCTATTTTTGCTTTTAACTCTACAAGGGTTTTTTTCTCAGTCATTCTGGTTTCACTCGAAGGGAAGCTTCCTCGCCATTAAGTAGGCGTCCTCTCCATCCATATAGTAATGCTTTATAACTTTGACTATTTGGAAACCAAGCTTTCTATACAGATTTATCGCCGGCTGATTTGATACTCTGACTTCTAAAAAGCATTCTTTCGCGTTATACTTTTCCATGTTTTTCATTGCTTCCTTCATTAGGCTATAGCCTATTCCCTTCTTTCTATGTTCGGGTAGGACGGCTATTGAGACTACATGTCCCTTCTTTATCAGGCCGAAAAAACCGAAGTTTGGAAGCCCAGTTTCTATTCTGCACATTATATATCCGACTATTTCGCCGTTCTCCTCGGCTACAAGAAATGTTAATGGAAAACGTTTATGCAAATCTAGAAAGAAGAAGCTTGTATAGTTTTCCGGCAGGCATGTTCGATTAATATGCATTACCTTTTGTAGGTCTGAGGGTTGAAAGAGTCGCAGAGTAAATGTTTTCTGCAATTTCTTCGCCAATGCTAAATTACCAATTTTAAAGTTAAACCTTTCTTATGAGCTGCTGGTTTTAAGAATTGGCTGGGTGATGTTTCCGTATGGAATCGCCCATACTTTAGCGTTTTTGCCGGCAATTCTGAACGCTTCATCTAATGCTTCGTTAACTGACCTCGCAGTTTTAAGTTTAAAGACATCCACAGCATAATAGTCAGGCATAACTGAAACCAGTATTATCTTAACTCTTTCGAGGGTTCTAAGCAGATAATAGGCTTTATGTCCTCCAAGTTCGAACTTTCTTTTGATGGCCCTTTCAATATCCTTTAAGGTTTTATATTTCCTCATCCAATCAAAGAAAACTTGATTTCCATAGCCTTCTGAGCATTCGGCTACCCAGACGATTACTCCTCCTCTTTTAACTATTTCTAGCGCCCCATCCACTGCCTTGTAGGCTTGATAGAGATTTATGTCGAATGGATGCCCGCCGCAGCTTACGAGGACAATATCAGCCTTTCTCTCTACTGGAACCTTGTACATTTCGTCAACAAGTTTTACTCCTTCATAGAATGCCTTTTTCCAGTCTCCCGCAAAGGCTCGGACTATTTCTCCTTTGCTGTTCGTTACGACGTTTAGTATGAAATCTATTTTTGCAAGTTCAGCTGCTTCCATCATATCTTCATGAACCGGGTTTCCTTCAAGGATTCCTGTGCGTGCCCTTGGATGCAGGAGCATGGCGTGATTTTGTTGAATTGTCTTCCTTCCGGAAACTCCGGGCACAACGCTTTTTCTTCCCCCTCCATATCCAGCGTAATAGTGAAGCGAAACATCCCCAGTCAAAATTTTGACATCTGCCTCTGCGTATATTCGATTGATATAAACATCTGTTCCATAAGTTCTGGTTTTACCTACATATACCAAATCTTCGGCATCACAATTGTGGCTTACATACCTTATTCTTTTGGCAACTTCCTCGCCTAACAGCATTTTCGCTTCTTGATCAGTTACTGCGCGATGAGTTCCGGATGCAAAAATAATGGTTATATCATCATCCTTTACGCCAGCCCTGTTCAGTTCTTCAAGTATGGGTGGGACCATTAGGTGGCTTGGAGCTCGCCGCGTAAAATCATCAACAACTATTGCAACCTTGTCGCCAGCCTTTGCTATCTCGCTTAATCGTTTCGTTCCTATAGGTCTCTGGAGTGCACTCTTTATCTCGACAATAGGGTCCGAAGCGCCAGGCTTTTCTTTAGGCTCTACTGTTCCGAGAAAGTTTTGAGCCGGAATTCTAGCGCAAACTTCTGTTTTTCCATAGGGAAGCCATACATCAACCATTTATTAGGCCTCTTAGAGAGACAAGTCTGCTTCTCGGTTAAATAAAAGTAGCGATTTAAAACCTAGCCAAGCACAAGTTCTTTAAACCTAAACATATCATAACTTTTCACTGGAGGGTTTGGAATGTCGGTTGATATTGAACCAAAAAGCGGCGAAGTAGCCTTCAAATGGTTTAACAACTATGCCGGAGTAACCATAAGAACCCCCAGCAAAATAATAGTCATAGACCCAGCGGATATCAGCCCAAGGGAATTTTCAAATGTGGACGTTCTTCTGATAACGCATGAACATTACGATCATCTAGACCACGCCGTTATCCGCGAGATATACAAGCAGACAGGCTGTAAAGTTTACGCCGATCCAACTTCTGCGAGAAGGTTGAGAAGTGTAGTTGACCCGGAAAAGCTTGAAGAGGTAAATGTTGGTGAGGAAATCGAGTTTGAGGGAGTTAAGATTAGAGTTGAAAAGTGTAATCATCCTCCTGCGGCGACACCAATAACCTTTCTGATAACTACTGAGGATGGCGTGAAGATCTATCATACAGCAGACAGCCTTCCCTTCCCAGAAATGGAGAAAATAGGCCAAGAATACAAGCCTGACCTAGTATTCTGCACTGTAGGAATAGCCCCTGGCTGCTCGCCTGAAACTGGAGTGGAAATAGCCAAATTAATAAAGCCTAAAGTTGCCGTTCCCTATCATACAGCTTCCAGACATGACTTAGAAAGATTTTGCGAAAAAATTTCGAATGAACTTCCAGATGTAAAATGTTTGTTAATTGAGAAGGGAAAATCCTACAAATATCCATGAGGCACACATTTTGACATCAAAAGAAACGGAAAATATGAAAACAGAATTCTGTAGATTGCTAAATAAGATAGGTGCAATAGAGTTTGGAATATTCAGATTGACAAGCGGAAAGATAAGCCCCTACTATATAGACCTAAGAATTGTTCCAAGCTTCCCAGATGCCTTCCGAAAAATCTGTGACCTCTACATAAAATTGGTTGATACCAAAGTTGGAAGAGAAAATTTTGAAAGAATAGCTGGAATTCCAACGGCGGGAATAAGTTTCGCTTCAGTAATCGCCTACCACTTCAAAAAACCATTCCTATATGTGAGAAAAGAGGAGAAGCTCCATGGAAGACAAAGAAAAATTGAAGGAATACTGATGCCAGGTGACCGGGTACTGCTTCTCGACGACCTAATCACTACGGGAAAATCTCTAATAAACGCCGCAAAAGCCATAAGGGCAGAGGGAGGAATTGTAGAAAACGCTATTGTACTCTTAGACCGCGAAGAAGGCGGTAAAGAAAATCTGGAGAAGGAAGGAATAAAACTTCACGCATTGATGAAAGCAAGTGAGGCGGCAACTAAACTTTACGAAATAGGCGCAATAGATGAAGAACAATATAGAACCATTATAAAACAGATTAGAAAAAGTTAGGGGCGGCTGTCTAGTCGTAATAGATTAGATTCTTTTCTTCAAGTATTTCATGCAGCTTATTTACTGCCTCATATACGTCTTGCTCCTTTTTCGCGCCAGTACAGACCAATTTTCCGCTTGCAAATAACAGAATAACCACTTTCGGCTCATCCATTCTATAGATTAAACCTGGAAATTGTTCAGGTTCATACATCGTCTTTCCTAGCTCGAACGCCGCCCTCTCTAGGTCTATTGTTCCGCCAAGACTTGCAGAAGCCACTATATTTTGAATTTTAAGTTCAGGCTTACTAATGATTATTATTCCGCCCTTCTTTAATTCTTTAATAATCTTCATAACAGCTCTTTTTGCTTCCTTTTCAGATTTTGCGCCTGTGCAGACCATTTTTCCAGAATTAAAAATCAAGGTCGCTGTTTTAGGCTTTTTAAGTCTAAAGACCAGTCCTGGAAACTGTTCAGGTCGATACTCGACTCCTGGATAGCTCTTAACAACGGCGTTTAGGTCAACTTTTTGTTTCAAGGTTGCCGAGGCAACCACATTTTCTATATTAATTACAGCCTTCACCTTCGGCATATATGCAAACCTCTTAAATATTAGCGAACGTATCCCTTTATAAATACGTTCAACATTTAAATCTTGCCTTTTAAAATCAAGATTTCGGCCTAAAGGCTGAATCTCTTCTGAAGAGTTGGAGTTTTAATATCATCCAAATGTTGACTAATATAAGAATTAAAATTGAGAATTGCGCCCAAGAGAAAGTTGGCACGCCAGTGCGGATGTATCCCAGCTTCATTTCGCAGTCAATTTTGTATGTGAATAACC
>Ga0164311_10000937_pt1 | contig 13691 bp, 16 predicted proteins | sample GuaBasSedimGuay2_FD_121796 | JGI IMG/M metagenome (GOLD analysis project Ga0164311, IMG submission 121796) | Subseafloor sediment microbial communities from Guaymas Basin, Gulf of California, Mexico - Guay2, Core 4569-9, 9-12 cm | ecosystem: Environmental > Aquatic > Marine > Hydrothermal vents...
AAATTTAATATCTACCTTCAGGAATTAAATTACCATGTCAGAAAAAAGCATTATGTCTTTACAGAAAATTCGTGAAGTTATAAAGGAACGGATGAAGAACATTAAATACAAAATAATGGTTTTAAGCGGAAAAGGAGGAGTAGGTAAAAGCATGGTTACTGCAAATCTAGCTGTAGCATTATCATTAAAAGGCTATGATGTTGCTATTTTAGACGCTGACCTTCATGGCCCTACAATCCCGAAAATGTTTGGTATAGAAAATAAAAAAATAACAGGTTTTTCTGCGGGAATAATTCCTGTTACCACTGGAAATAAGATAAGTATAGTTTCAATTGATTTTATACTACCTAGTGAAGATACTCCAGTTGTTTGGCGTGGTCCTATTAAAACTAAAGCTATAATAGAATTTCTCAGCTCAGTTGTATGGGGTTATAAAGATTTTTTATTGATAGACTTACCTCCAGGTACTGGTGATGAAGCGTTAAGTATTGCTCAATTTATACCAAACGTAGATGGGGTTGTTATAGTAACTATTCCATCTTTAGTTTCTCAACACGTGGTTAGGAAAGCCATATCCTTCGCTCAAAAACTGGATATACCGATACTAGGCATTATTGAAAATATGTCGTATTTTCGATGCCCTCAATGTGGCCAAATTCATCACATATTTGGCGAGAAAGGAGGAGAAGCTATCGCAGAAGAAATGAACATCGATTTCCTAGGTGCTATTCCCATAGACCGTAGAATCGCTGAATGCTCTGATAAAGGAGAATCGTTTCTAGTTAAATACTCGGATTCCGAAATTGTTAAAAGTTTTATGAAAATTGCTGAACAAATCATCAAGAAAGTAGAAAATAGAAAAAATAGATACTCGCATCGTCCCGCGGGAAAACGCGAATAGTATAGCTGTCAAAGACATAAATTTATATTTTTCTTTGCAGCTCTACGGCATTTCTTGTAATACTATTCTTTCAGAAATATAGGCATAAATCCCACATATGCTGAAGCACGCATTATATTGTATAATGTATAAATTTATAGTATGACAATAATTATAGCGGTGGTATGATTGAAGATTAGAGTTAGGCGAAGAATTACTATAGAGGAGTTGTGGAAGATTATTAATGAGTATGAGTATTCTTTCGGTACTCCCGACAGGCTAAGACGTGAACTCTTAGTTTCACAAGATGAAGAACTAAAGGGCAAGTTAGACGAATGGATCAATGCATTAAATGCTCTTAGAGAATATGAGGAAGATGGAGAGGAGAATTTTATTAAAGAAGAAGTAGTAGATCCTGCTGTAGTTAGAAGGCTATTGACCGATAATATGGTTAAGCTTTTGAAAGAGATTGAAAATGGAGTTACTTCGATAAGCGAATTAGCTAGGAAAGTTGGACGTTCAGTTCCCAATGTGTACAGTGATCTTCAGTTTCTGTATAGAAATGGATTTTTAGGTTTTCAGAAAAGAGGGAAGCATGTAGTACCCTATCTGCTATTAGAGGAAGTTATAATAGACTTTCGCTAAAATGAACTGCAAGCCGTTAGAATTATATGTGTGTTAATAGTTTAATCCGTGGTTGAAATTGTGAAAAAAGGGGAAGTTGCTCACAAGATTAGTGATTTTCTGAGTAAAATGAATTTGCGCTATAATCATGATGAGAAAAATAGCAATTTTGCAGTACATTTTGATATTAAGTTTGGAGAGGAGATTCTTCATTTCCAGGTTTTTGTGTTTTATAGTAAGGATTGGATATCTATCGTGGCCCCCCTCATAAGAGAGAATGATTTACCGAAAGAAGTTGATAAATTAGAGTTTTATAAGAAATTGCTTAGGGAGACGTATTACCTAAATGAGGTTACATATGGATTAACCAAAAACGATGATGTTGTCGTTCATGCGGAGAGCGCTACACAAGCTTTAGATTTTGAGAATTTTAAAATTGAGTTCTATAGCGTAATATATGGTATAGAGCATTTTTTAAATGAAGTTATACCGAGCGTATTCGCGGCTGGCGAATAAACTCTACATTTTTTATATATAATGGCAGTACTTAGTTTACTTAGTGAAGGAGTTGAATCATGAGTAGCTTTGAGTCGAGAAGAGAGAGAATAATTGAAGTCCTGAAAAATAGTAGCCGACCTTTAAGTGTAGATGAAATAGCTGTATTGATAGGTTTAAATCCGAGAGAGTCTAAACATGTTTATGAGGATTTGAAACATGCAGCGAAAACTTTATACAGGAAGAGTGGAGGGAGGGAGTATATAGCTATGATTCCTCCAAAGTGTCTAAACTGCGGCTTTGTATTTAAAAAATTGAACAGGATAAGGAAACCGTCCAAGTGTCCTAAATGTAGAAGCGAGCGAATAGCTCCTCCCTCTTTTATCTATGTGGTAGAATAGTTAATAAGGGATCGAGCTTGACCATAAAGATCGATCCCGCCCTCTGCGCTAAATGTAAGGGTTCTAGAAGACTATGTGGTAGGTCTAGATGCCCTATTCTAGTCAGACTCTCGGCTTCATACAGAATTACAAGCAAGATTCCACGGAGAGAAATATATGGTTCTACGCCTCCCTCTATCCTCGTGGGGGAATGGGGGTATCCCAGTATCAGACTTGGAGCTAATATTCCGCTCATAGTAGGGGCTAAAGCTAGAGAATACGATTTTCCGGAAGGTTGGTGGGGTAGGAAGAGTTTAGAAGACATTATAGCGCTTAGATCCTCTATGGTATATTCCGGTTTTCGCGCCAATGCTAAGATAAATGCTAGAACCTTTAGAAATAAGCTGCTAATGGAGCTTCAAAATATAGCTCTCTCACAACTACCAGTTGATACCGAGGCTATGTTTAAAAAGCCTCCAGTGTTGAGCCTCAAATTTGATGGCGTTGTCGCGCCCGTAGGGCCAAGGGCGGATGTCCTTGACATTAAAATTGTTGGCAGTCCTAGTGTACCTAGAAGAGTTGATTATATAGTCTCAGATACTGATGTGGATGCTAGAACTGCTTCAACAGAACTTTATGAGCATGGAATTTCGTTTTATCATATAGTAAGGCTTTTTAGTCTGGGATTGCTAGGCGAGCATAGGTTTCGTAGGATAGTTCCGACTCGATGGGCTATTACGGCTGTTGATAAAGTTTTAGGCAATAGATTGCTGAGCAGAGTTAGAGGCTATAAGGAGTATGAAAAATATGCTGTTTTTTATACGGAGTATGTAGGAAATAAGTATCTACTCCTCTTTGTTCCCGGAGATTGGAGCTTTGAAATGCTGGAGATTTGGCTTCCTCGAAGCGTATGGGTGAGAAAAGATGAGGCTTTAATAATAAGTAATTACGAGTATTTCGATGGTAAAGCTAGGCTCTCAGACGTAGATGGAGGTTATTACGCTATAAGGTTTCCAGTTCTTGAGTACTTGTCGAGAATTAAACGTAAGGCTGTTATAGTTGCTTTTAGGGAGATTACGCCCGACTATTATGCGCCTATAGGTTCTTGGCAAATAAGAGAAAGTGTTAGAAACGCGCTTAAAAATAACCCCATAGTGTTCGATTCTCTAGGACAGGCTTTAAAGTACATATCCTCGAAGCTCTTAGAGGATTTTAAGAGGATTTTCTTAAAATCTACTCTATTAAAAACATTGGTAGTACAAGAGAAGATAACCAAGTATCTAAAAAAGGATCCTAGACAGTCTAGATAGGCTGGAAAGCAGTAGTTTAGGAGTATCCTCAACGTCTAAGTACAGTTTTGCGATCATCTCCCTCATCTTCGGATCTTTTAGTAATCCGCCCGATGTCATTTTACCTTTTTCGAATATTCTTAATATGAACTTCTCTAATTTAAATCTTCTATAGAAACTCTTTTGGAGTTTAGACAGGTAGCGTTTTCCTACGTCGCGGAGCGGTATACTCCCGCGCAGGTAAGTAATTACAGTTTCAGCGGCCATCCCCCGGCTAAAAGCGCGAATTTTATACCTTCTCCCGTAAGCGGCGATACATGTCCCGCGGAATCTCCAGCTAATAATATCCTATTCATGGCTACCTTCTTCACGGGACCTGTAAGTGGTACTGGAGCGTGCCTAGCCTCAGATGTTTTTTCTAAATCGTAGTATTTTAGTACTTTCGCTAGGTAATTTTTCAAATCTACGCCTTTGGTTCGAGAGGCTAAAGCCCCCAAACCAGCGTCTACATAGTTCTTTTTAGGAAAAATCCAGGCATAGCCGAAAGGAGAGAAATCGCTTCTTAGGAATACTATGTTAAGATTGGAATATATTTCTGAAAGTGTTTTGCTATGGTGCGCTTTTACTTGTGTGGCTAGACCGAGTTCGTTGCTCTTAAATCTCCCTCTAATTATGCTTCCTATCTTAGAGTAGGCTCCGTCGGCGGCTATTATGATCTTGGCTTTGTAAACTTCTCTATCCTCGCCAACTCGAACTATGATTGCTTCTTCTCTTTCCTCGATATCTACTACAGCTGTATTTGTTATAACTTCTCCGCCGCTTTTCTTTACTTTGTTGGCTAGATATTCAGCTAGTCTCGTTCTATCGAGGTTGTACCCTACGACGTTTTTAAACTTGATAGTCCACTCCGATTTCTTAGTTATGATTTTTAATCCTTTGACTGGGTAATCCGCTATGGAGGTTGGAATTTCGAACTGGTTAAATACTGCTAGCGGTAAATAGCCAGCGCAGAGCTTCTCGTAGTTGGGTTTTGCTTCTTTTTCGAAAACAACTACCCTAAATCCATCTTCTGCCAATTGTTGAGCACTGGAAAGACCCGCTGGGCCAGCCCCTATTACTACCATGTCTAGGAGCTCGCCATACTATAGTCCTTTTATCTCGTAGTTTTTAGGACAAATCCGCCTAGATTCGCTACACAGTTTTTCTGCAAGTTTGATCTCTCCTCTGAGTCGTGCTTCAGCGCTGGCTTTGCAGAGCTCCGATTCTCTATGGCATATGGGGTTTGGACTTTTTATACAAAGAGTAGATATATAAAGGCATATTTCTGCGGCTTTTTCGTTATCTCCTTTAGCCACAAGTTCTCTAGCTGTTTTACAAAGTCTGAGCGCTCTATCGCAGTATAATAAAGCTATTTTTAATGCTGGTCTATTAGCCATTTGAATCGATAAGTCTATACTAGCAAGGTGTAAATAAGAGTTACTTAGTTTTAGTTTTTAAAACCTGCCTCTTATACAGCTTATACGCAATATAGGCTAAACCCCCTAAAGCGATTAATGGCGTGAGAGCAAATACTACCACTATAAGAGCGGAGATGACAGCGTACATAGCCGCTAATCCCTTAGCAATAACCTCTAAGAAATTGAAGGAAGGCCATTCAATCTCCACTTTCTCAGGCTCTATGAATTCAACCGTAATGGTGGAATATTCTATTCTATTTTCTAAGTATCTCAATCTAGCAGTAAGTCTTTCAATTTCCTCTCTAATCATCTTGAGTTGAGCCTCAACTTTTAGTATCTCCTCTACTGTAGCCGCTTTATCTAATAACGCCAGTAAGCGCTTCTCAACGTTCTTCGAATTATTTAGTCTGGCAGCGAGATCGATATATTCCTCGGTCACGTCTATAGCTCTTATATTTTCGTCTTCGAGTTCTCCAAGCTTTCTCAAGTCGTTAATCGCCGAGTAGAAGTCTTCTGTTGGAATTCTAAGCACTATTCTAGCCCTACCCTTGCTTATCTGCAAGTTGCCTACATAACCGTTGTATTTTAAAGCTATACTCTCCGCCTCTCGAACTTTTTCCTCAGAATCTTCAACTTTCAGCCTGAGATAAGCCTCGTACACTATTTTCCTATACGGCGTTTCTTGTGTCTGAATGAGCGTAAATTCCTCGCCAGCACTTATTTCACTCTCCTCAGTTTTTCTAATAGATGGCAGTGGCGAGGGGATTTCCGGTTTCGCAGCTTCTGGAGGTATCAGAGGTTCTGTATATGAAATTACAGGTTTATAGTATCCCATTATTAGATTCCCTAGAAACGCTACGAAGGTTAGAAACAATATTCCAGTAAGGAGAACAGCGATTAATACTAGTAGGGTTGACTTTCTTACCATAGGAGAAAATGCGCGTATATGGGATAAATTTTTTCCCGTGTTCAAAATTTTTAACGATTATATTTTAAGTTGTCCTAAAATTTTCTTAACTATATGCTCGTCAAAGCCTAAGTTTATTATGGCCGTATAGACCTCGCTCTTCTCCAGACCCTTCAATCTCATCTTTTTGACTAAGTGGCTTATGGTTTCCATCTGTTCGTATGGGAAAACTATCCACTTATCTGTCTTTTTTACATAGTAGTCGATACTGGCTTTACACCAAGGTTTTACATATACTACCGCTATCTTCACTGACCGAGGATTATCCTCTAATACATGTTTCTTGACGAGTTCAATGGTTTCTCCGGTATCGGCTACGTCGTCTACTATTAGGACTTTTTGATCTCTAACGGTCACAGATAGAGGCTGTGTTATTTCTGGCTTTAAGTCTCGTACGCCGACGTCTTTATAGAATCGAACTCCTATACTGGCTACTTTGCTGACTTCTAGAAGATCGGAGATTATCCTTCCTACAACCCATCCTCCTCTAGCGATTGCGATTAATATATCTGGTTTATAGCTTTCTTCTATTTTCCTCCCTAAGTCGAAAATATCCCAGTAGAACTCGTCCCAGGATAGTATTAGGAATTTATCTTTCTCCATATTTAAGTGAACGATGTGAGGGTTAAAAGCTTAACTCCTACTCTATCAGATTAAGTAGTTTATCCGCAGCTTTAAGCCCAAATCCTGTGAGAGGCATGAGAACTTTTTCCTTAGGCTTTAGGATTCCCTTATCTCTTAATTTTTCAAAAGCCGATAAGATAGTCGCGGAAGTTGGTTCTACAAAAAGACCCCACTTAGCTAATCTATTTAATGCTCGAATTATTTCCTCATTATTTACCACGACTATATCTCCGCCAGTTTTCTTTATTTCATCAGCTATCTGATGTTTTCTGGGAGGATCCGGAACTGCGATTCCATCTGCTAGAATTTTCTCCGGCTTTCTAGTTTTATAGTTTGGGTGTAGGATTTGGTAAACCGCTGTAAAACCTTCTGCTTGAACTCCGTATATTCTGGGCATTTCCTCTATAGCACCCATGCTGAGCAAGTCTTTAAATCCTTTACATATGCTTAGGGCTAACCCTCCGCTTCCTACTGGAATTATTACAGCGTCTACGCCTCCTATCTGTTCGAAGGATTCATATACTATCGTTTTTAAGCCTTCTGTAAAGAAAGGATTCCACAGATGGCCAGCATAGAAGCTTTTCTCAGCTGCTTTCAATGCTTCCTTATTGACCTGTTCTCTATTTCCCCCTACTCGGACAACTTCTGCGCCATAGCTTCTTATCTGTAGGATTTTAGCTTTAGGAGCTTTCTCTGGTACATATATACGGCATTTTATTCCTGCTGCCGCTGAGTACGCCGCTATGGCGGCTCCAGCGTTGCCCGATGAATCTTCAACAATTTCGTTAATCCCTATGCTTGTTAAGTGGGATATGAGCGCTGAGGCTCCTCTATCCTTAAATGAGCCAGTCGGGTTTAAGTAGTCTAATTTAAAGTAGAGCGTTATATTTCGATAGTCTTTAGCTATTATCGGAGTCCATCCCTCTCCGATAGAGATTAAGTATTTTTTATCTATGGGTAAGAGTTCCCAGTACCTCCACATACTGTGTATGCGATTTTTTATTCTTTCAAAATAATCCACGCTCTCTTCTATAACAGTTAAAATGTCTAAGAAGTTTCCACATGAACATTTCCATATCTTTGATTTTAGTGAGTATTCTTTTCCGCATTTAGGACATAGGAGTTTGAAAGATGCCATATAATGTATTTTAGATTACAGTCTAATATTAGCATCTTCGAGAAGGACATACGCTGACATAGAGGAGAGTGCCGTTTTCTAGTAGTCTATAAGTGAAAGCACAACCTATCACCTTGTCTTCCTTCTCCAAATTTATGGTGTTGCCAGTAAGATTCCAATACAGCTTCCTGACTTTAATTAACCCTATATCGCTGGGTTTTTCGCCTAATGCGAATCTAGCTGCTTGTATCTCTGCGCATTTCCAAGCTTCTATGCTATACCTTAGAAATATAAATCTCGAGTTTATGTAAAGGAAAAGCATAGAGGTTAACGCTATAACAAAGATCAGCACTGTGGCTAAGGCATCTAGCCTCAAACTGCTACACCCAGTAAGCCCGGTGTTAGCGCTCGCGCTAAGTTAAATGCTATCAACATCAATAGAGAGATGAATGGCAGATATAGGAAAGAATACAGAGGATTGCCCTCCCTGCTCGATGATGTAGAGATCGAGAGAGAAGACGCATTTAAAGCCAGTACGATATCTAAAACTTCTTCTAATCTCTTCACGATGCTTCTGCTTGGAATATAAATTCCAGCATATCCAAAGGTAGGGAGTGAGGCGAAATACTCGAGAACCACGAGTATTATCCCGTAAATTAGTGCTACTACCCCGGCTTCGATGAAAGCATAGATTAACATTACCAGCGTTTTAGACCGGAGTTTTTTAAAAGCTTCATAGTACCTGTTTATGAAATTTTCTAGTCTTTGGACGTATTCTCTAACTCTACTTCCGCTGTACACGGCTAGAAAGTAGAGAGCTGTAGTAGCGGCCGCTGCTATACCATACCATTCTTCGCTTAGGAGGTAGTCTGGATCATCTATTCCTAAACACTTAAAAATGTTAAATGGACAGGCGGCAGCTTTTCTAACTAGAAGTAAAGCCTCTTCTAAAACGCCCCTCAGTTTTCTGATATCTAAGTATAACAATACAGAGAGAGGAAGGGAGAAGATCAACGACGATAGTGCTGGCTTATCGAAGTTGAGATAGCTAAGTATGATATATCCGAGTGGAATTAGGAGAATTAGGAGAAACTTATGTTTGTGACGTATAGGTAAATGCATTTCTAGCGGGTAAATGGTTAGTCCTATAAAGCTTGCTGGTAATGCTAGGAGTGAAAAAGTAATAAGCGATATTAAGGCTGCTTCTCCGTTGGTGAAGAAGAGTACACTTGCTATGATACTGGGCATTAACGTAGTGAAAACAGATATGAATTGATAGAATTGAGATATATTATAATCCGCCAGTTCGAGGCCCACTTCTACATCTTTTAATTCTTGTTCGAAACTCCGTACAAGTATTTCTCTATCTCCAGAGATTTGAGACTCATAAGCGGCTTTTAGAACCTTTCTAAGACGATTGCTATAACCTTTTTCCGATCCTTCTCCAAGAATAGAATCTAAATCCCTTATGTAATTCAGTCTTCCCATATTCTTCAACTTGTATAAAGTCGTGAGAGGAGGAAGAGGAGAAGATGCCAAAAGAATATAGAGAGGAAGGGCTTCACTCTCGCTTCTAAGCCATTCAGAAATTTTTAAAAAAATAGACATTTTAAAATCACCTTAGCCTAGAACTTCAACTGTTATTTTCTGTTCTCCATCCGGTGTTCTGACTATTCCAGGAATACTCTCGCCCACGGTGAAAACTCCGCCCGTCAGGTCAATTATCACGTTTATTGCTTCGCCTTTGGCTATTGATACGGTTTGGCTGCCCGTGGCGCCGTTAGCCAGTACAACGGTTATCGTTCCACTGAAATCTTTAGTTCCGTCGTTGCGTAGAGTCATGTAGAGACTTGAGCCTACTACGTAGGCTCCTGGCTCTGCGTATATGAGTGGTTTTTTTACGGCGCTGCTCGTTGTAGCTATGACATACCAGGATACGAGAGCCGCTGATACTAGAAAGGCTACTATGACGAGAACTACTACTATTGGCGGGACTCCGCCTTTTTTATTCATTATTTCACCGAAAATCGAGTTCATTAAAATATAAAAGCAAAGCTAAAGTTCGGATTTTTGGATTTTTCTCTTTAAGAATTGATATGTCATGTTAAAATCTCCAACCATTATTCTTTCGGAGAAGAAGCTCTTAAACTTCTCCTCCGACGCGTGAATTCCTCTCTTGTATATGGCGATAAGTTTATCGTCGTAAGTGAAGTAGACACCTTCTACCTCTCTGCGGATAGCTCCTCCTATTAAAAACTTCTTCATAACTATAATGCAATCTATAAGCTGCATCACGGTCTCTATAGTCGCATCGTGAATATTCTGCCTCATCAACTCAGCCATGCTAAAGACCGCCTTTTTAGCATCTGGAGAATGATAAGTGGTGAGAGCAGCTATTCCCAGTCTTCCGGCTTCAACCCAGCTCCATATTTCCTCTCCTCTCAGCTCCCCCAATACTAAAATATCAGGTCTTTCATAGCGCATACTTTGTCTAATAAGCATAGTAATTGAGGTATTTGGGCCTGCTTTACTATAGGCAATATTGCTTGCATTTTCTATGCAGATTTCCCTTACCTGTTCGATTATCGAGATTCTTAAGTGAGGGAAGAAAGCTATCATCTCCTTCAGCAGGCTTGATAAGAGGGTGGTCTTGCCCGATCCCGCTGGACCAACTATCGCCACGACGCTTGGCTTTAATACTATTGTCAGCAATCTAGCCGCCAAGATCGGATCAACAATCTCATAAAGCCTCGGTGTACTTACGATTTTCGTAGCTGTCATTTCTATATCGCCGCTGATTAATGGAAGCTTGAAGTAGAGTCTCCAGCCGTCTATTTCAGCTTCAGATTGTGGTTTAGAATAATCTATCTGAGCCCCGGACTTAATAACTAGTTTATTAATGGTCTTTTCGGGCTCGAAGTTTTTTATGTACACTTTAAACCTCTTGCCTCCTATCGTAGCCCAGACTCTGTCTCCTCTGACAAAGATTTCCTGAGTTTCGGGAAGTTCTACTATAGGAGCTAACGTACCCCATACGAGGTTTTTTTCTAAAGGGTATACGTAAATAGCATCTTCGTTAAAGACTAATTTCCCGCTCTTACTCGTAATTATTTTCATGTATTCTTTAACATCCAAGGTTTCTTCTAGATAGAAGTTGTTCTCACCATCTATCCTAATGCTTCTTCTTTTTAATCTCACCTTGATTTTATCTTTTCCCTCATTCTCTATCTTCGCTAGCTGTTTCTTCAATAATTCGAAAGATTTCAACATAGTCAGCGCCTCAAAATAGTACCTATTTTGAATAAATTCTTTGAAATTCTAGATTTCTTGCTTGAGCTTTTAGGCTTTAGAATTTCAAGCGCCAATTCGACCAAACTTTCTTGAGTCTTTCGGGAGAGATTTAGGAGAACAGTTGTCAGATTTTCTGGAGAAAGTAGTGGAAGATAAGGGTCAAACGGCATTACCAGATATTTATCATGAAATTCTCCCACCAAACTCCGGTACTTCTCAATTCCTAAATCCTTGTTTAATAGAGGTATGATCCTACACTTTCCTACGTAAGCTTTACTCACCGAACGTATAGCTATGCTATTAGGGTTATACACTAAGATGGCTATATCGCAAACATCGATAAACAGGTTATATTCTCCGTTTTGATACGCTGGAATATCTAAAATTGCTATATCGAAAAAATTTTCAATTTTTTTGAAAGCTTTTTCCACAATACCTATTGAGATTCCCTGTAAATCTCCATTATTCGGTATTAAGTAAAAGCTTAAGTTTCTATCTTTAAGAGCTACTTCGCATTTTAGTATAGCCTCTGTTATAGATCCTTTATGTAAGACATCTCGAAGATAGGGGGGTGGAGGCGCGCTTAATATCATGTGAGAGCTATTTCCTTGAACGCCTGTATCCACCAGTATCACTCTCTTCCCTACTCCCGCATAGAGAACCGTCAACAGTATTGATATTGTTGATTTTCCGGTTCCACCTTTACATCCTGAGGTTAAACATACCCTAAGCATTCTCTCTTACGATATGTGAAGAATGGTAAATAAGCTAGGTAAATTATGCTTGGCTTAAATTATGTTCTTCACAAGCTTGATGAGAATATGAAGAAATACGTAGTAATCGTTTTGCTCATAGTTATACTGTCATTCATGCTGAGAATGGAGGAGACGAAGATCAAGGAAAGGGGGAATACAGAGATTACTCAGATAAATTATAAACCGATTTTTTGCCAATTGAGAATGCATTTTAAAGGTAAGGGAGTTGTTAGTGTTAATAATGTAAACTATACAGAGGATACGACGTTAAACTTTACAATAAATTCTCATGTAAACTTGCTAGCACATAATATTGGAAATTCGTCTCATACAGTAATTTTTGAAAAATGGATAATTAATGGTAGGGAAATAAACAAAAATCCGCTAATACTACGCTGTAACAGTACATTTGAAATAATACCTATTTTTGAGATTATCACTCGAAAAAAGGCTTGTAGCAAACCGCTTCTCGAATTTCTCGATCTAAAAAATATGGTTTCAGTTGTTGAGCTTGAAGGAGACTATGTAGAGTTGAGAAATGGGTATATAGAATTCAAGCGCGGATATATTTTCATACCGCTAGAAAAGCCGCTGCCGCTATTTGATAAAGAATGTAATGGTTGGATTAAAATCTCTCATATTAAAGCTAGTGTATCTTCTACCGCACGAGGAGAAGAAGGAATTATGGAGGATTTTATGTTATTCTTAGTGTTAGATAAAGGCGTTGTCATAAGAGATATTCTCGAGAGCCCCATAGTGGCTATCGGCTATTGGTACTCCGGGATAGGTGGAAGTGGATACATCGTAAAGAAATTTCTTTTTTATGATGGAAGAGAAAATCCTAGATTAGAATACTTAGCCATTCTTCGTAAGAATAGATTAGACAGTAATATCATAGTTGATGTACGGGAGGTATTGTCTCAAAATTTTCTCCCTTTGAAATTATTCCGCGATAGGCGTATAGTGGGCATCTATGTTTTCGGGTATGATGAGGGATTTGTAGACTTTAAGAAAGCGATAGTGGAATATGGGGGTGGTTAAGATTAAGAAAGTGGTATTTTTAATTACCTTTCTAGTACTATTTTCTTTATTCACGGGTATTACACCGTCTCTTACCAGTTTACACGTCCATGCATACACTCCTAATTATGAAGATCACACAGATATTACAGTGCGACCCATAACAGTAGATGGATTAGAGCCTAACTCAACTTACAGAGTTACATTTAGATATGTAGCGGAAGTCCAATATAGTGTATATAGTGAAAATGGCTACGTAGCCGCGGGATGGTTTGATACGAGATTTCTACGTCGTAGCGGTATACAGATAGATAAGCGAGAGACCATAAGCGGCACATTCTCTCTGACAGGATACACTGGCAATGCAAGGATTTTAACTTTTGAGATAGAGTTATGGGCTGAAGCCGACGGTGGGGAACTTTACAGCTACGACATGGCAGTTATCGACGTTGCTGCTGAAGTCGAAGTGCATTCTATTGAAAAAATTAGTAATGATGGCGATAATGGTGGTGGAGGCGGCGGGGGAGGTAAAAAAACTAAGTATAGCGGTTTAAAAGTTAAAGCAGCAAATGAAAAAGGCCAACAATTATATCATGTTCCAATAAGCGTTTCAGGTTATCGAGAAGGTACTTATGAGACTCCATTTCTCATTTTTAAGAAAAGCTCTGTTGACAGCAGTTTCTCAGTCATTCTTACAGCCCCCCAAAAGTTCGTCTTTGGAAGTAAGATTAGATATTTCATAAATTGGAGTATTAGGTCTCTATCATCTAGGCAAATTAGATGGTATCAGAA
>Ga0164311_10000939_pt1 | contig 13687 bp, 19 predicted proteins | sample GuaBasSedimGuay2_FD_121796 | JGI IMG/M metagenome (GOLD analysis project Ga0164311, IMG submission 121796) | Subseafloor sediment microbial communities from Guaymas Basin, Gulf of California, Mexico - Guay2, Core 4569-9, 9-12 cm | ecosystem: Environmental > Aquatic > Marine > Hydrothermal vents...
ATATAAATAATTTTCTCCTTACTTACACCCTTTTTTAATAATTTTTTAATAGTTGAATACAACAAATAGGTTTTTCCCGACCTCCTCGGACCAATTACTGATACTATTTTTCCACTAGTCAACGGAACTGCAATCTGCCTTTGTTTTAATTCTGGCCACTCCCTATTTTGACCATCAACTATCATAGTTTTTATCAAATCTTTCTTTCTCATAAAGCAACTTTACCACACTTCTTTCTTTCTGTCAAAGCAACTTTGACAAAAAATAAAGTATTCGTCGCTACTAGACTTCTAAAAAAATCGTAGCAACCCAAACCAAGTCATTGCGAGGAGTGAAACGACCTGGCAACCTGCCTGCCGACAGGCAGGTCCCATCGAAACTAAACTAACCCTTTTTTAATCAACTTAATCAACTACTTTTTATCTTCATTTACTCATACACCACCTTCTTCCCCTCCCCATACCTTGGCACTTTGGTATCAGGTTCATCACAAACCCAACATCTTAACAAAAAAATTTATTCAAACAACTTCCTTACTATCTCCATCTCACCCAACATCACATTCCAATCATATTTCTCCCTAAACTTTTTTTCAAATTCTGCAGATGACAACAATTTAGAATTAGACAAACGCAAGATATTCAAATATCCGTCATTTGTTCTTTTTACAACCAAACCTTTCATCTGTAAAAACAAACTAGTTATTTTATCTAACAACCTTTCATCCCCATTGTTCACCTCTACTTCAATAAAAACCCCTGCATCAACGACATAATCTAGACTAATCGTACACAAATTATCTCTATCCTGATAATTAGTTCTCTCTTTCTTCAAAACTATCGCTCTTATCAATCCCAAAGACTCCAAATATTCCGCAATACTACTATCCTTAACCACAATATCAGCCTGTATATTTAAGTCTAATTTGTGTCTTTTAACTAAAATTTCTTTCAATCTGTCCAGTCTTAAATACCCATTGTCCAACAAATCCACCTCTTCTACAACCAACTTACCAAACTTATTAGAAAACAATGACTTGTATTCAAAACTTATTTTACCCGCAGAATCACGCAATCTAAGACCTCGCTTTAAGTTAACAATACTGTAATTAGGAACATCATAATACACATCGTCTTGCGTCTCTTTCGATTGAAATAGATATCCATTCTCTTTTAAAAAACGACCAATGTCTTCAGCCGAAGTACTAGACAATACCATGAACTTAATTTCAATTTCTATATTTTTCACAATATTAATTATAACTCACTAAAAGCATTCATTTCAGAATAACAAATATCTGACAGCTCCTTATTAGAATACTCCGCCAATTGAGCGGTATTCATATATCCATCTCGAGACGCCACAACAGGATTCATTCCATTAACGATTAACAATCTTACACGAGGAGCACTATAATGTCCCAAATCTTCCTCTGTATGACCATGAGCAATCGCCATATCCCACAAAGCTGTTCCAGGATACACCTTCACAGGAAACAACGCCACCTCCCCTAACCCAAATTTTTTCAATGAATGCATAAAATCCACAGTCTGGCGTGTTTCACTAACCGTCTCTCCAGGTAATCCAAGCATAAGAAAACCTTTTGTTGCAATTCCTTCTTCTCTACATGCATTTAAGCCACTCAATATGTTATCAGGATTATACTTAGGATCGAGTTTTCCATTTCTATTAGAAACCATCAAACACCCTCTTTCATACCCTGTCTCTATCCCCAAAGAAATTCTCTCTAAACCAGCACTTTTTAATTTTGAAAGAATTCCCAGACGGCCGAATCTTGCAATTGTGTCCGGTCTAATTAAACAATTAAATGTTACTTTCCCCGCCAAACCAGCCTCCTCCCATAGCGATAAAAATAAATTGGCTCTTTTGGGGTGAGGAATCATTTCGTCATCAATGAATTGTATATGATTAACTCCATGTTCCTCAACCAAACTCTTACACTCTTCAACTACCAATCGCATATCACGAAATCTAACCCTTTTTATACCACCTGTTTTCATAATCTCCCATTGTGCAGGAGTGATACAAAAAGCACAACGCCCGCCACAACCATAACTAGAAACTACCGTCATCGCCATCCTACCATGCTTTTCAAATGGTTCGTTAGCAAAGATACTCCTGTCAATCACAGGAAAAGTGTTTACATCGTGAATAGCATTAACTCTTTGACCACTTGGACAAACCACCTCTCCATTATCGTATACATATGTCCCAGGAATATCTTCCAAAGGAACACGCCTTACAAGTTTAGGAATAACACCCAAACCATCTCCCGACACAACAACTGCACTGGGAACATATTCCAAAATTGACCCAGGGTCTAATGTCGCATGTGGTCCTCCAAAAACAATCGTAGTATCCCCATAACGCTCTACTATTCTTCGTGCTAATATCATAGTCGAAGAAAAAATCGGTGTAATCACATTCAAACCAATTATTGTTGGCCTATTATTTCACGTCTCAACAGAAATTCTGTCAAGAATATCTTCTATTGAAAGTCCAGCAAATTCTGTATCGACAAAACTAACTCTATCATAACCAAGTTCTCTGATAGAATCCATAGCAACCAAACCAACACCATAGGGAGTCAAAACACGCTCTCCTTCTGATCTGGGATCAAACCCATAGTCCCTACTAGGACTATTTAAAATTAATACATCTTTCATGTTTGTACATATCTAATATGTTAACTAAATTAATTAACATATTGACATAATAATAATATATTATCAACCCCTCTTTCCTACTCATACACCACCTTCTTCCCCTCCCCATACCTTGGCACTTTAGTCTCAGGCTCATCAAACCAGTCTTTCAAAATATCCCCCGCAATCGGAGCCGCTTCATCACTTCCCTCTCCGCCTCTCTCCACCAACACCGTAATTGATATTTCCGGATCATCAGCTGGAGCAAAAGCCGTCAGCCAAGCCTGACTATCTCCACTTCCATCTCCTACTTGAGCCGTCCCCGTTTTACAAGCCAATTCTGTTTTGAAATTAAACAACGGCCAAGCCGTCCCTCCTTTATGACAAGCCCCTTTCATTCCCTTAACCACCAAATCCAAATTTTCTTTTTTAATTCCCAAATCCTGACAATCCTTTTTCTTATCCTTCAACAAAGTCATTTGACACTTTTTACCTCCACTAGCTATTACATTAGTCATTCTATTGATTTCCAAAGGCGTCACCGACAACCCCCCCTGTCCTATAGCTAAATGAAAAGTATTACCCAAATACCACTTTTCACCTTCCTGTTCCAATTTCCACTTTTCGTCTGGTACTATTCCTTTTAACTCTCCTTTTAACTCCACCCCCGTTTTATCCTCCAAACCAAACTTTTTAGCCCAACTCTTAATTCCATCTACTCCTACCCTTTCCCCTAACCTATAAAAAAATATATCATTAGATCTTTTAATTGCCTTAACCACATCAACCTGTCCATCCGTCTGCCCTCTCTTATTCCACAACCAATTACTATAAGAATAATCACCTATCCTTATCACCCCCGTATCCTCAATCAAACTATTTCCATTTATCTTGCCCATTTCTAAACCAGCCGTAGCCACTACCATTTTAAAAACCGAACCTGGTTGATATCTGGCCAACACTACTCTATTCAACATCGGCAAATTTTCCTTATCATTTAACAATTCCTTAATTTTTTTATTATCTTTTTCAAAAGAAAATAAATTGGGATCAAAAGCCGGACTAGACACTAAAGCTATAATTTTCCCATCTTTAGGCTGGCTCATCACCACCACCGCCTTTCTGCCTTTCAATAATCCATAAATCTTTTTTTGCCAATAAGCATCCAAACTCAAATGTACATCTTCACCTCTTTGGGGGTCAACTCTACCTAATTCTCTAACATAATCACCTTTAGCATCCACCTCCACCAACCTTTTTCCATCAATACCTCTCAACTGACAATCAAAATATTCCTCCACCCCACCTCTACCCACTAAACTCTTATTGCTTATACCTTTATGACAATTCCTCTGCTTCCAATCTTTCAACTCATCAGCTCTCAGTTCTCCCAAATAACCAGACACTGTCGATAAACTTTCTCCATAAGAATATTTTCTTTTTAACTCATAAGCCAAATCTTTACCCTCAAAACGCAAACCATCAAACCCGCCTATCTTGTCAAACACCTTACTACCTTCCACTAAATGGAAATAAGCATAAATGCTTTTGGCAATTACTCTACCTTTCCTGTCGTAAATCTCAGCCCTACCAGCTGGCACCCTCAACTCTCTTACCTTATTATCTCTAGCTAAATTTTTATAATAATCAGACTTTACCACCATCAAATCCATCGAAGCCGTTATTAACAACAAAAAGCTAGCCAAAATCACAAAAATCATCAACCAATATTGCCAATCTTTACTTCTACCTACTCCCATATTTAATTATTTATAGCCCAAACTTTGACCTTTTCCAGAAAATCACCATCTTTAATTAACTTTTCGCAACCCCTAATTACTCCCAACTCAGCTCCTTTAATCAAACCAGTCGGTACTCCGCTCTCTTTTTCTATTAATTTATCTAAACCTCTTAATTTTGCCCCACCTCCCACCAATCTAATTCCATTGTTCAATACATCATCACTAACCTCTTCCGGCATTTGGTCTAATAATTCTTTAACTAAAGCCACCATCCTCATAGCCAACATCATCAAGGCCTCTTTAACCTCAGACTCTCTCAACCTCAAACTTCTAGGCAAGGCCGTCCCCAAATCCCTACCTCTAACCACCGACACTTTTTCTTTTCCTTCTTTTCTTTCCCAAACACAACCAATTTCCCTTTTCACTTTTTCAGCCCTACCTCTACTAATCAACATTCCATATTTCATTTTTAAAAAAGATACAATCGCATCATCCCAATCATCTCCGCCAAACTTCAAACTCTTAGTTAGCACCATTCCCTCTGAAGACACTATAGAGGCTTCGGTTTTGGCTCCTCCCACATCAACTATTAATAAAGCCGAAGAACTTTTAGTTGACAAACCCATACCTATACCTGCCAACAATGATTGCTCCACCAAAAACAACTTCTTCACCCCCAATGCCAAAAAAACTGACCGCACCGCCCTTCTTTCTACATCAGTCAAACTACCAGGCACACCCACAATAATTCTCGGTTTGAACAATTTTAATCCTCTGCTAGGTATCTCATAAATTAACTTCAAATAATAATCCAAGTAGTTCTCCAAGGCCTCCAAATCCGACACTACTCCTCTCTTCATCAATCTAATTACTTCTATCTGCTTGGCCTCTCTGTCCACCATCTCCCTGGCTCGCTGACCATAAGCTATTATTCTAACTTTCTTTCTAGTTGGAGCCGATAAACCCGTCCATCTTTTTAACTTCCTCCTAGCCAATAAACTAGCCTCTTCGATCACAATTCCCTTATCTTTTAAATAAAACAATGTGTTACTCGTTCCCAAATCCACCCCAATATCCACTGAAAACCTGGACAAAAATTCATCAATTTTTTGTTTTAAACTAAACCTTCTCACATCAAAATTATACCCCGCTTCTTTCCAAAAAACCTTTTACCTTCTTCGCAAACTCCTTCAAACTCTCTACATCACTATTCAAGTCTTTGTAAGCAATTCTATAATCAAACTCTGTATATTTATGCACTATTATATTTCTCAATCCAACTGCCTCTCCCATCTTCAAAGCTAACTTTTCAAAAATTATTTTTTTATCAGCTAATTTTTTAAACAATCCAGCATATGTCTCTCTCTTACCTAATTTCAGGCTTAATTTCTACCATACTTATTTTATTTGTTGTCTAACTACAACAACTGGACCAACAGCAATATCTTTTTTCTCAGCCTCACTCCTCAACAAATCAACTATTGCTCTTTCATCTAATCCTGGATTTACCCCATCAGCCAAAACATCCAATATACTAGCCTTATTACTACCTACTAAACCATCCTAATAACACTCATGTCATCTGGTTTAGCTCTCTCGTTATTACTCCGAGATATATCTCTAGCCACTTTAACTAAATAAGCAGGTAAACCGGCAGGATCCTCTTTATTCTCCACAAACATTTCAGAAATACCAAGAACATGATCAGGAACAAGGTTGTCGGTAATTCCGTCAGACATAACTACAACAGACCAACCGGGTGGCAAAGCATGTACCTTCAACGCAATAAATTCTTTCAATTCCTCATCTGTATTCTCTCTTTCATTTAAAACATCACCTAAAGATCGATAGCAAATATTTCTACGATAATCAGTCAACGCCCCCTCTGCTGTTATAATCCCCGCCTCAACAAGCTTTCTTACCAAAGAATGTTCCTTAGAAACAACAACCAAATCTCCTGTTTTGTCATTTCGCAAATAAGTCGTCGCATCTCCAATATTGGCTGTAACCACCTTTCTTTCTTTTGTTTTATCTTTGCCAACTATTACAGCCATATTAAGAGTAGTGTCAGCTCCTCTATTCACTTTTTCCTTTAAATCTTTTTCCTCCCAAGCTTGACGAACAGCAGTAGAACCAGTTACAAAAGCTTTTCTCATCATTTCAATAGCCTTATCAACATTACCATCCTTAAAACCATCAGGGTTCAATTCTTTACAAACCCGAACAATCGCATCCCTAACAATCCCTACTACTTTCCAATCATGTCCTCCACCTTCTCCAGCCATTCCATCTTCCAACGCAACTCCCCCTCTAATTGGAAAAATACAATCTCCCGATCCTTCTATAACAGGTCTACCATCTTTGCCAAGCAAAGCATGTTGAGATACCACACCTCCAACAGAATCTTCACATTCAAACACTTCTATTTCCCTCTCGCGGTCTTGTCTTTCTAAATCATTAATTATCAACAAATCACTCAATGGAACAGGAAAAGTACCGTATTTATTATCGGTTTCACCAAGCAATACCACATTGGCCACATTATCTTGAGAATCAAAACCTTTTGGACACACCGTAACAATCTCTCCTTCTCCAGTTACCCATTTCCAATTCTGCTCCGGCAATGGTGGTCTTCCAACTTCTCCAACACCAGCAAAATGACTTAATCCAAGAGCTATATCATCATACAAAACAACTTTTACATTCGATCCTAATAATTCACTCTTAAGTTCATAACCATCACACGTACCCTCCCTATACACCACCCTTCTACCCTTTTCCTCCTCTCTCAAGAGGTAGCCAACTCGCATCACCCCCAATTTATCAACAAACTCCACTTTTTGACCAAGTCCACCCCCAGACAAAGTCTCTTTTTTCACAGGAACATCTAAACCACGTTCCCTACCAATCCAATTGTCTTCTCCACTCACATTTCCACTTTACCACGCTATACTACTCCTATGCAACCCACTTCTAAACTCACCAAACTCATTTGTACTAGTTACATTATCCTTTTTCTTCTCTCCCCTCTCCTCATTTCCACTCACACCTCCGAATTATTCGAATTTCCCAAGATCCTTTTTGTCTATGCTTCAACCATAATTATCACCACCATCCATCTTTTTAATATTACCAAAAAATCCCAACCTATCTTCAAAAAACACCCTCTCAACCTACCTCTACTTCTTTTCCTCCTATCTCAAACCATTTCCACTCTTTGGTCCATCGATCCCCACACCTCTATTTATGGTTATTATTCCCGCTTCAATGGTGGACTTCTATCCTTAATTTGCTACGCCCTCCTATTTTTAATTCTCAATGTCTACATCACCCCACAATTCAAAACTAAAATTATCAATACTTCCCTAGTTTCTGGTTTTATTGTTTCTGCCTATGCCATTCTTCAACATTTCGGCATCGATAAAAATTTTTGGGTTCAAGATGTCCAACAACGAGTTTTTTCCACCCTAGGCCAACCCAACTGGTTATCTGCCTACCTCTGTATTCTCACCCCCTTAGCCATCAATCGCTTTTTGAAATCAAAAAACACATCCTCAAAACTCCTATATTTTCACCTCAGTCTTGTCTTTTTTATTGCCAGTCTTTTCACTAAATCTAAATCCGGTCTAATTGCTTTACCCATCTCCTTACTAATCTATTTTATTCTCAACCTAAAACAACATTCCAAACAATTACTACCTCTTTTTGGACTTCTAACCATTCTAGCCTTAACTATTCCCAACCCCATCAAATCCAAAATTTTCCCTACTTCAACTCTCAACGACTCCAACCACACCATCCCCTCAACTATTAATATTACTCCCTCTCAAGACATTAGAAAAATTGTTTGGCAGGGAGCCATCAAACTCTGGCAACAATACCCACTCTTTGGAACTGGCACCGAAACATTTGCCTATTCTTACTATTGGACTAGACCAGCTAAACATAATCTTACCTCGGAATGGGATTTCATTTACAACAAAGCACACAACGAATATCTTAACTTTTTGGCCACAACTGGCAGTTTCGGCTTCCTCACTTATTTTCTACTTATTTTAATTAGTCTATTTCAACTTATTCACCATCGACAATATCACCTTTTAGCCTCCTTTATCTCAATTTTAATTACCAACCTAGCCGGCTTCTCCGTCGTTATTACTTCTCTTTATTTCTTTTTGATTCCAACTCTTGCTAAACCAAATCAAACTACCGACACCAATCCACCCCAACCAACCAACTTTCTCTTCAAACTGATTATTCCCATTGTTTCTTTTTATCTACTCAAGCAAACCTGGAACTATTATCAAGCCGACTTGTCCTACAACCAAGCCCAACAATATCAACAGAACCAACAACTCCAAACAGCTCAACAACATCTTCAACAAGCTGTCAAACTTCGACCTTCAGAGACTATTTACATCTCTCAACTAGCTTCTGTCCAGGCCAAACTAGCCCTTAGCCAATCAAAGACTAATCAACAGTTTTCTCAACAACTAGTTCAACAAAGTCTTGATAATATCCATAGCCTCGACAAGCTATCCCCCTACAACCTCAATATTCTCAAAGTTAAAGCCCAAACTTATTATTATCTGTCGGCTATTGATAAAAAATACTTTTCTTCAGCCATTGAAAGTCTGGTTCAGGCCAGTCTCTTAGCCCCCACCGATGCCAAAACTTTCTATCTTTTAGCTAAATTTTGGCAAGTCGGGGGTAACTCAAATCAAGCTATCAAAAATTATTTACAAGCCATCAAATTAAAATCCAACTATGATCACGCCTGTTTTGAATTAGCCCAAATCTATCTCCACCAAAAACAAAATAAATTAGCTAAACAATATCTACAACAAACCCTCCAAATCGCCCCCAACAACACCCAGGCTCAACAACTCCTCCAACAAATTAAACCGTAAACTCAGCTACTGTCTCATCCCATTCATCCAAACGCCACTGTGTCTGCGCATTCAATCCTGCCCTCTTCGACACTTCCTCCACCACACCTCCCTCAAGTGAACACCTTGGTCTTATTGTCATCAAACCAGCCTTGGGTCCTCTTAAGTTTTTGGCAGCCACCGCTAAAGTATGAATTTCATCAACCTCACCAAAATAATTACCCATTTCCATAAACCAATATCTACCCCCATTCCGAACAATCCTCCCAACCTCAACTGATACTCCCTCTGTACCATCTGGACCAATCGAAACCACCTCCCTATGACAAATTAAATAATATTTGCCTTCCCTGCCTTCCTTAGTCACTACACCCACAGGCACCCACTCGTTTAGTTCTGGTCCCTCTTTTTCCATATCATATTATAACACACTCTCTACTTTCCACTCAATCATCTTACCAGCTACCGATTTATAAAGTTTACCTCCATCTCTTTTAATATGGTCAATAAACAAAATCCCATTCAAATGATCTAACTCATGTTGGAAAATCACCGCCTCAAAACCTTCCAACACCTCTGTCTTTTTTCTCAATTCTTCGCCTTTCAATTCAGCCCACTCAGCTTCAATTTTTGCCCATCTTTTAACTGTCCCAAAAAAATCCGGCACCGACAAACAACCCTCCAAAAAATCTTCCTCTGATAAATCCCCTTTTTCAATCTTCAAATAAGTTTTTTTACCTATGGTTTTAATAATCTTAGGATTAATCACCATACCTCTCTTTTTACTCATCATAAAAAATCTTTTCTTAATTCCTATCTGAATTGCCGGCAAACCAGCCCCATTATCAGTTTTTCTCAACACCTCTTCCACCTCCTCAATCTCTTGTTTCAACTTTTTATCAACTTTCAACACTTCCTGACTCTTTTGTCGCAAAATCTTGCTAGGATATATCACAATCTGCCTCATTTTCTAATTATACCTCATTTCACCTTTTACCTCTTTTTCAACTATAATCAACCTATGCCAACCATTCCTAATTTAATCTTTTTCGGCGCTTCTACCTATTCCAATATTGTTCTCCAATCTCTTCTATCTCAAAACCATTTTCATCTATCAACCGTCGTCACCAAAAACGACCAACCTCTAGGTCGACACCATATTTTAACCCCCAACCCCGTTGCTCTTTTTGCTCAACAACACCAATTATCTCTCATCAAAACCAACCAATTCGACTCAGACTTCCGCTCCAAACTCCAATCGCTTAAGTCTCATATTATTTTGGTTGTCGCCTACGGACCACCATTTTTTGATCAACAATTAATTGATCTACCTCAACACAAAATAGTCAACATCCACCCCTCGCCTCTACCTAAATATCGAGGCGCCACCCCCGGACCTTGGCAAATCATCAATCAAGAAAAAACATCGGCTGTTACCTTTTTTCAAATCGATTCCAAACCAGATCACGGACCTATTATTGTCCAAATTCCCTTTGATATTTCTCCTACCGCCACCTCCCAAGACTTTTATCAACAAGCCTTTCAATTAGCCTCCCAACACTTAATTCAAATTTTGGATAATTATATTAAACAGCCTCAACAAATCAGCCCCCAAGACCATTCACAAGCTACTTATTTTCCTAAATTAAACAAACAACAAGCCCAAATCGATTGGTCTTGGCCTGTTTCCAAAATTGAAGCCTTTGTTAGAGCCATGCAACCATGGCCTATTGCTTGGACTACAGTCAAAAATCGCCAATCCAACCAACAACTAAAAATGAAAATTCTAACTGCCACCATCGACAACAATCAACTTATACCTCAACAAGTTCAACTAGAATCCAAAAACCCCACCTCCTGGCCCCAAATCCAAAAATACTATCAAATTATTAAGTAAAAACTACTTCTTCCTATCCTCTTCCGTCTTCTTCATCCTTTTAATACACTTAGTACAAAAATTTCCACTCACTTTCTTACCCCCCAAACTCAAAGTCACCTTTTGTATATTGGCCCTAAAAGTTCTACTGCTCCTATTTTGAGCATGAGATCTATTTCTGCCAATTCTAGTTTTTTTGCTACAAGCATCACATTTCCGCATGGGATATACTATAACACATGTCAACAATTATCTCCATCATATCTTTAATCATAGCCATCACTATTCACGAATTTAGCCATGCTTTAATGGCTGATCATCTCGGTGATCCAACTCCCCGCTCTCAAGACAGGTTATCTCTCAACCCCCTCAAACATCTCGATCCTTTAGGCACTTTTATGTTAATTTTCGCTAAATTTGGTTGGGGCAAACCCGTTCCCATTGACCCCTACAACCTCAAAAATCCCCGCCGAGATGAATTACTTATCGCCCTAGCCGGCCCTGCATCCAACATCATTTTAGCCATTTTAGTTTCAATTTTATCCCGCTTTCTTCCCATTCCTCTCCTCATTTCCTATATTTTAATTGCCACTAACCTATCTCTAGCCATTTTTAATCTTCTGCCTATTCCTCCTTTAGACGGCTCCAAAATCTTTCTCAATTTACTCCCATATCAACAATCACTTCAACGGCAATCAGCCCTTAACCAATATGGTAATTTTATCCTCATCGCCATGCTCTTTTTACCTTTCCATGGCTCCAATATGATTAACATTATCATCGGTCCCATTATCCAACTCCTCCTCAAGTTACTCATTTAGTTTAATCCTTACAACAAATCTATCTAAATGGGCATTTCTAAAATCTTAAACAACAAATTTCTGATCTTGAGTATTGTTGGCACCCATGCTGAAGAAAACCTATCTAACATTTTTAATCGAAAGATAAATGAAATCAACAACACAAGTTACACCTTTTGGTTAATTAAATCTTTTCGAGCCAAAACGGAACAGATTCAACAAATGGCTCAAAGTTCTCTTAACACTTCACAAAAAATCTATTGTTTCTTCATTTCCCCATCTCAAAAAAACGGCGCTCAACCAACTAAAATTGTCTCCTTGGCACAACAATTCTCTAATGACAACATTAATTGGTTAAAAATTCCAAAACAAATCAAAGTAACTGGTAAAATAGACAACCATACTACTGGTCTTGTCTTTGATAAAATCAGTCTAACCAAAAATACCCAAATTGACCTGTGGCAATATTCAAATTTTTTTGATCAATCAAAACCAATAAAAATGTCACAAGGAGCATCTACTGTCTGCGCTATCAAAAAATATAATCAAGGAATGAAATCAAGATACAGACAAATACTCGCTATCGGTAGACTCAAACATCCTTACGCTGTTTTCTTAAGATAAACAACCTAACTCTTCACCAATTTAACCCTCTCACTTTCGTAAATTTTCTTAAAATTCTTAACAAAATTAACCAACCATTTTTGATCTTTGAACAGAGGTCTTAAGTCCTCCATCAAATAAGCCTCCTTAACCAAACCCACCTTTTTATCTAATTGTCTAACAACTTCACTCCTTGTTTTGATTCCAGCCAATTCTTTTATCATCTTCCAATTAGGTTTAACCCCTCTATCCAAAAACCACCACAAATCAAAGTAATCCCTACCTTTAAAATTAACCTTCTTACCCTTTTTAAAACTCCTTCTCAAAATAGCCACAATTTTCGAAGCCATCAAGTCCGATAAAGAATATCTCCTCAAAATAAAATTAAAATCATAAGTTGACTTAACTGACAATTCTTCCTCATAACTTTTTGACAAAACCGGAGATAAATCTATCCTCAAAAACAAGATATCGGTTTCACTTTTAGGATTTTTCACCAAACCCAAATCAGCCAATACTGAAAATTTCAAAAAAATTTGATGTCCATTTCCTGCTACCTTTGTTTTTATCTTTTTAAATTGCCATTTTTTAACAAAATAATTTTCAATATCTTTAGCCACTTCCTGAGATACAGACGCCGAATAGTTTTTAACATCAAAATCCAAATCTTCCGACAGTCTAGGTAAATCAAAACAAAATCTTAAGCAAGTTCCTCCTTTAAACAACAACCTTTCTGCCCACTTGGAAGAAAATAAAAAATCTAACACATAATACTGTAAATTTTCTTTTAACAAATTTCGCACCAAACTAAAATTTTTTCCCACCTGATTTTCTTCAACTATTTTTTTTAAACTACTTAGCAACATTTTTTATTTTTTTAACAATCAACCATATTTTTTTCATCTTTATTTTCCTCGAAAAATTACAATAACCCCCAAACTCTCTCAATATCTTGTTATCTAGATTATCCCAATTTATTCTCAAACCAAATTTTAACTCCTTTTCTAAATCAGCTAACTTTCTCTTCAAATACAAAAAATCAAACAAAGCCTTGGCAGTAGTCGCCACCCTTATTTTATATCCATCTACAATCACCTCCTCGTAACCCCTA
>Ga0164311_10000940_pt1 | contig 13684 bp, 11 predicted proteins | sample GuaBasSedimGuay2_FD_121796 | JGI IMG/M metagenome (GOLD analysis project Ga0164311, IMG submission 121796) | Subseafloor sediment microbial communities from Guaymas Basin, Gulf of California, Mexico - Guay2, Core 4569-9, 9-12 cm | ecosystem: Environmental > Aquatic > Marine > Hydrothermal vents...
CACCCGTTCTGGCACGCCGGAAAGAGGAGAAACGCAGACGGTGACGAAGATTCAATAATGCTCATCCTGGACACATTGCTAAATTTCTCAAGAAAATATCTCCCCGAGGAGAGGGGTGGGAAGATGGATGCCCCCCTCGTTATAACCACGATCCTCGATCCGAAGGAGATCGATGACGAAGCCCACAAGATGGAGATCGTTGACAGGTATCCATTGGAGTTCTATGAAAAAACCTGGCAGCGGGTAAATCCATCCGATATTAACATCCCCACCGTTAGTTCAATCTTAGATAAAAACCCATACTCCGGTCTCAAATTTACTCATGAGAGTTCAGACATAACTGGATCCGTTCTCAAATCAAAATACGTAACCCTAAGGACAATGAGAGAAAAGGTTGATGCACAGCTAAGGGTTGCGGAGAAGATAAGGGCAATTGATGAGGCGAGGGTAGCCGAGTTGGTTATAAATTCTCATTTTCTCCGAGACATATATGGAAATCTACGCGCTTTTTCGAGACAGAAATTCCGATGCGTGAAATGCAATGCATCCTACCGGAGGATCCCACTGGTTGGAAAGTGTACCAGATGTGGTGGAAAGCTCCTTTTAACGGTTTCTGAGAATACAGTTAGAAAATATTTAGACATATCCCTAGATTTGGTCGATAGGTACAACATATCGAGTTATCTAAAACAGAGACTACAGCTTTTGCAAAGAGAGATAGACTCCGTTTTCACGAACGAATTGTCCAGGCAGGTAAGCCTGTCAGATTTTATGTAGCTCGCTAAATCTCCTCCCTTTATAACTTCCCACTCTAATAATTAATATCTTCTAAATTAAATACAATGGTTAATGATTAAAATGAAAACGACGGTAAGTTTGATAAAGGCAGATATAGGAAGTATTGGTGGACACATAAGGACCTCGGATGAGATTTTAGACTTGTGTAAGAAAAAGCTTCAGGAAGAGAAGGGAAAACTGTTGATCGATTTTTATGTCACCCGCTGTGGTGACGACGTAGAGCTCTTGATGACACACGAAAGTGGCGTGGATGCGAAGGAGATACATTCATTGGCCTGGGATACCTTCAAGGAAGGAGCGGAGCTTGCGAAGGAGCAGGGTTTATATGGAGCGGGACAGGATCTTCTGTCTGACGCATTTTCTGGAAACGTCAGGGGGATGGGCCCGGGTATCTGTGAAATGGAATTTGAGGAAAGACCAGCAGAGGTTATCATTGCCTTTATGGCGGATAAGACGGAAGCCTCTGCCTTTAACCTTCCATTGTATGAGATGTTCGCCAACCCCTTCAATACGGCGGGATTGGTTCTCGACCCCAAACTGCATGATGGTTTTAAATTTGAGGTACACGATGTGAAGGGCAGTAGAAAGATAATCCTGGATACCCCGGAGGAGTCCTATGATCTGCTGGCATTAATCGGTCTAACTGATATATACGCAGTAAAACGCGTTTACAGGAAATCGGGGGAGATCAGCGCTGTTGCAAGTACGGAGAAGGTCAATATGATCGCTGGCAGATACGTTGGAAAGGATGATCCGGCTATGTTAGTCAGGGCGCAGTCTGGCTATCCCGCAACTGGCGAGATAGTGAATCCCTTTGCAAGACCCTTCTTCATCGCTGGATGGATGCGAGGGAGTCACAGGGGGCCAATAATGCCCGTAGCCGAGAAGGATGCAAATCCCTCCAGATTTGACGGTCCCCCGAGGATAATCTGTCTCTCATTCTCAATGAAGAACGGGGTTTTAAGCACCCCGGTGGATGTCTTCAGTGATGTCTCCTTCGACAATGCAAGAAGACAGGCGAATGAGATGGCAGACTACATGAGAAGACATGGACCATTCCAGCCTCATCTACTTCCTCCGGGGGAAATGGAGTATACTACCTTGCCAGAGGTAATGAAGAAATTAGAGAGCAGGTTTGAGAAATTGTAAAGATCCGGGCGGGGCCAGTGATGCCCCACTCCAGCTTTTACCCTATAACTGCATTCGTTTTCTTTATTATGTCTCTCGTCATCTCTGCTGCTATGTCTGCATCCCGCTGGGTTTTTGCCCCCGTAACGATGATCTTTCCGGACCTGAAGATGAGCATTACAGTCTTTGGTTCGTCCAGTCTGAAGATTAAACCGGGAAACTGCTCTGGTTCATATTCGGTGTTTTCACACTCTATCGCCAATACATCCAGATTTACCCTGAAATTCAGATTGGAGGATGCCACAATATTCTGAATCTCGATCTTTGGTTTAGCCGCCATTATAATACCTGCTTTTCTGAATTTCTTCAATAATTTCTGTACCCCCATCTCAATATCCTCTCTGGATCTGGCACCGCTGCATATTACCTTTCCCGTACGGAATATCAACATGGCGAGTTTCGGCTGACTCGTCCTGAAGATAACCCCTGGAAACCTCTTGGGGTTTTCTATCCCCTCTACGGAACTTGCAAACTCCTCCAGATCTATATCCTGTCCCAGGAGTATAGAGGAAACTATATTTTCGATTTTTGCCTTCATTTTAACCGAATAGAAGGGTTTCACCCCTTTCTAAACCCCTGGAATTTGGAGCTACAGCTTCACTGTACTGCCCGACAACAAAGTTGTCGGTTGCAGAGCAAAATTCAAACTCAGGGGTTACAGTATAATATATTCTTCACGGTTATTAAAATACCGATGTATATCAGGGGTTACAGTATAAGTTACAGTATAATATATTCTTCACGGTTATTAAAATACCGATGTATAAATAAGGATGATTGTCCAAATTATATGACACCACAAGTTAAAATGGCAATCGGAGGAATCGAGGGTATGCTCCTTTTGTGGGACATAGGTCTCATCATATTGGTATCGACAGTATTTGCATTTTTCGCCAGGGTATTCAGACAACCATTGATTTTAGCCTATGTTTTAGCGGGGATCGTGATAGGTCCGTTTGGACCCTTCCCCCTGATTACGAACAAGGACATAATAACAACACTTGCGGAGTTGGGAATTACCTTTCTGTTGTTCATGGTTGGTCTGGAATTGGATATTAAACGATTAAAAGATGTCGGTAAGGTCTCTGCGGGATGTGGTCTGGGACAGATAATAATAACATTCATCTTCGGATTTTTATTGGCCAGTCTACTCGGATTTTCCCAACTGGAATCATTCTATATCGCCTTTGCCCTGACGATCAGCAGTACAATGATCGTTGTTAAACTCCTGTCCGACAAAGGCGAATTATATACCTTACACGGAAAGATCGTTTTGGGAACCCTTTTGATTCAGGATGTGGTGACGATTATGGCATTAGCCATTCTAGCTACATTGGATGTCTTCTCGGTATCTTCTTTCTTTGTGTCTATACTGACTGGGTTTGGTTTGGTTTTTATTGCCATAGTCAGTGGAAGATTCATACTACCGCCATTTCTCAGGTTTGCCGCAGAATCCGTCGAGCTGTTGTTCTTAACTGCACTGGCCTGGTGCTTCGTCTTTTCGGCATTTTCTTATCTGGCATTTTCCCATCTCCTCGGTCTTGATGCAACATCACTTCTTACAGTTGGGGCATTCCTCGCCGGGGTGAGTCTGGCGTCTTTTCCATACAACCTGGAGATAGTGGGTAGAATAAGATCGCTGAAAGACTTCTTTGCAACGATATTCTTCGTATCCCTGGGAATGCAGGTCCCCTTACAAATTCCCTTAATTCAACCGGTGCTTATATTCTCTTTGTTCGTTTTAATCGGAACACCCCTGATTATGATGACGATATCCAGCCTGTTTGGATACGGAAAGAGGACATCCCTTTTGACCGCACTTTCACTGGCCCAGATATCCGAATTCTCATTTATTCTCGCAACGGAGGGTATCTCTCTTGGGCATATAAGCTCTGATGTATTCTCTCTGATAATATGGATTGCGTTGGTAACGATCACTGTAAGTTCCTATTTCATAATTCACAGCGATCAGATCTATACCCGACTATTACCCTCTCTGAAAATATTTGAGAAGATTTCAAAGGGCAGGGAACTGGAGGGCATACCAAAAAAGTCAGAGAGACACGTAATAGTTTTTGGCTGTCACAGGATGGGCAGCGTTATCATTAAAACGCTCCAGGACATGAAAAGAGATTTTCTGGTCGTGGACATCAATCCCGAGATCATTAAATCACTGATGGAACAGAGGATCCCCTCCATCTATGGGGACATGGGGGACATCGAGATCCTGGAGAGAATTAATCTGAGAGATGCGGACGTGGTGATCTCAACGATCCCCCACCTCAATGACAACCTTCTGATGATAAAAGAAACAAGAAAGCGCAACCCAGATGCCCTGATCATTATTACTGCGAGTAATACAGATAACGCACTTACACTCTATAACGCTGGTGCAGATTATGTCATACTCCCGAATATGCTCGGTGGTGAACGGGTTTCCGAGTTTCTCAGGGATTATATGTTCAGTAAAGAGGAATTTAAGAGCATAAAGAAAAAGCACATCCTACAGCTGGAAAACCAAAGGAGACTGGAATTATTGACGAGTTATGAGCCCTCATTCCTCGGAGTGTTGGAGAGAAAATTCAATCACAACAGGGGAGGTAAGCTATAACTCCTTTAGAAACCGAGCATCGGTTTACGCTGGGTGTGACGTGTGTAGGAACCTGGCCTCCACACATGTCTGAGCCGTGGGCTCAGTCACTTAAAGGAGGTATTTCGAAGAAATACCTACTGATGGCTAACCTTTCTGAAGGTTAATTCAATCACAACAGGGGAGGTAAGCTATAACTCTTCCAGAGGGTCATTATACATGGTTTTTTTGATAGGCAACCCCTCACCTCTAAGTCTGTCCCTTCTTACCTTGTCTATCGATCTTTTCGTAATCCTTTTTTTCCCAGATTTTCTCTTTTCCCCCTTCCTTAGACCCATGAGACCCCTGGATTTTCTGGATTTCTGCTGTCTCGCCATTAGGTAGAGAGAAGCAACGAGCAGGGCGAGGACAATCAGGATAAGTATCACGATTAGAATGTACAGGAGATTTGAGCCGATCGCATCAGATATTCTGTCGATCGGATTTCCAGTATCCTCTTTACTTATCCTATCTATCAATGAATTTATTTTGAGGAGCTCTTCTCTGTATCTGCTATCTTCGTATTTCTCTCCAGAGATGTTCCCCGCCAGGATCCCCACGTCCCTGATCTCTGCGTTATCGGGATCACATCCGATGCCAATAGATGACGATTTATTCTCCAGACAGAGGTATATGTAGAGGGATTTCTGAATAAATATGCTCGCGTTTTTAAAATCTTTAACCCTGCAATGTGTTTCAGCCAGTTTGTAGTATATCCTTGCCAGAAGTTCATCCACCTTTAGGACACTTTCCTCGTCTCTGAGCCACCCATAGCCCTCTCTCGCCCTCTCTGCGTATATAAGTGCAAGTTCATAGTCCCCTTTACCATAACTATCGCTGGAATTTTGCAGATATCTCCGGGATTCGATCTCAAGGAATCTATTGGAATTATTTATGAGTTCATTGCACTTTTCAACGGCCTCGTGATTCTTGAGATAACTGTATTTGTATTTTGCCTTTTGAGCGTACTTGCTTGCATTTATATAATCTCCGGCAAGATAGGAATCCACCGATTTATTGTAATAGATATCAGCTTGTGACTCTTCCTGGTTAAGTCTCTTAGAATCGCTTTCGATCTTTGAGATCAACGTTTCGGTGTCCCTTAAACCCTTTTCATTTTCAACTTCAGAGTAAAGCTCCTTTGCTTTCAGGGCATATCTCATTGCCTCGTCAAAATCCTTTTTATTGTAATACCTTTCTGCTATTCTGTAATTTTTATTGGCCTCCTCTTCTTTTGCATACGTCTCTGACTGGAAGAGGTAGAGGGTTTTATCCGCAGAGCCCAGGGCAAGTTCAAAATAGCCATCATCCTCCAGGTCACCCACAGAAACGGCATTCACAACCCCGCTGGTAGTATATTCCCAGAGAGTCTCTCCATCACTATCAAGTATATAAGCAGAATCAGAACCAACGATGATCTCTTTCAAACCGTCCTTGTTTAAATCCATAACCATCAGGTCATAGACCTCGGGCCCCACTGCGTTCTTCCAGTCAAGATCTCCATCACTCGTTACTGCATAGATGTCATTTGAGGCCAGAATTATCTCCTTCTCTGTATCGTTATCTATATCATCCAAGATTATCTTCCTTATGAGTCCATTTGTCGAGTACTGCCAGAGGTCATTGCCCCCATTATCCAGCACATAGAGATCCCGATAGGTCCCCACAAGGATCTCCTTCATCCCATCTGAATTGATATCATCAACGAGTATTGATGCAACCCCTCTCTTGGTAGTATACTTAAATCTCTCCTCTCCAGTGCTATTAAATACATACATCATGGCCTGACTATTATAGGTCCCGCCCCTGCCATAGCAACCAATTAAGACCTCCTTGGGACCATTGCCATCAAGGTCATCCGAAGCTATTGAATGGATCTCTCCCCTCACATATACCGACCAGAGGATTTTGCCGGTAGAACTTATAACGAATAGCTCATCACGGATACGTGAGGTCTTGGGACCGGCGCCAACAAGGATCTCTTTTATACCATCGCCATCGAGATCATCAACATAGATCTCCCTGATATTATAACCATATCTGGGTGACATATCCCATTTTTTCTTGCCGTCTTTATCCAGAACATGAATCCTTGAGAAGACCGATGCCATAATCTCTCTTTCTCCATCATTTTCAAGATCTGCGACAACCATGGCGGTAAGGGGTCCGGGCAGAGGATACTGACTCCTACAATTACCGTCCTTTTCCAGTATGTTAATCCAACCGGCTCCACCAGAGAACATAAACTCACGGGACCCTATGATTATCTCCCGATTACCGTCGTTTTCGAGATCTTTGGTATCAACAAAAACAACCCCTCCTTCCGCAGAAAATTTCCAGTTAAGACTGAAGTAATCATCGGATTCGGCACAAACCAGATTGATACATAAAACTATACTGATAAACAGCAAAATGACTCTCTTTTCCATCAGTTAAGATATTGGTAATGACGCTTTTATATGGCTATTTATTGGCTATCCTGGATATATTGCTCCTTCTTCACCTCTCTATCGCTATCCTTTACTCGAACATGGCCTTTTAACAGCTGTTCTGTTATCAACATACTGTGGAATGTATACCTTTCCAACAACTTCTCCAAAACAAAAAGCAGATCTGCCTTTGCCAAATAGACTAATGGCGTAGCATTGCTTACAATGATCATGAGACATCCATATCTTTCTTCGGCACCCTCCATGAATCAGAAACCTATACTCTCCCAAAAGAATTCCCTCCCCCAATTAAATCGCCATCAATAACCAATAGATCAGCATAGAGAGTAATGCAGCAGTAATCGGCGTTAGAATCCATCCGATGAGTACATGCTCTGTTGTTTTTATATTAACGGTCCTGATACCCTTGGTTAATCCGATACCGATTATACTCCCGACTACTGCCTGTGTTGTGGATACGGGGATGCCCATGACCGTGAAGATATAGATTACTATACCGGCAGAGAGCTGCGAGGTAAATGCCATTACGGGACCCATACTCGTTATCTCTTTACCGACCGTTTCTACAACACTCCCGCTAAAGGCTCTCACACCCAAACCCATTGAAATTCCTACAAGAATTATAAGTATCGTCTGACTGCCAATTGCATTGGAACCAATAACTGGACCCACGGCATTTCCTATATTATTGGCCCCCAGGCAGTATGAAAGAAAGATCGCCCCCACGATAATTAATATCTGAAATACCCTATTGAAGGTTAATATATCCATCTCTCCGGATAGTGGGATCATCAGATACCTGTAGATCATTAGCGCAAAAATTATCGCCGCTATGGGTGTTGAGATCCATGAGATAAATATCCTGAGCAATAGGGATGTATCCATCCTGCTCATCAGTCCAGCGGCAATCATAACACCCACAATCGCACCTATCATCGTATGGCTTATCGCCACGGGTATGCTGAGGATTGTAGCAGCACTGACAAATATCAGAGCAGCAAGTAGGGCAGATAGTGCCAGCTCCTTGTTATCTTCCAGATAGTTTACTTCCTTACCAGTTCCTATTTTCTCACATACAGATTTTTCCGTATTACAGTAATCCAGTCCTGGGTTCGGGCAATCTCCATCATTACTGCACTCTTTTACGGGAATCAGGTCATTTCCAATGGTCCTTATGACCCCTCCTCCCCCCAGGAGGGCCCCCAGTAACATGGAGATAGATATGATAAGGGTTGCCCTTCTGAAAGATAGAATATTTGACCCCACGATAATCCCGATCGCACTGGCAGCACTATTGGCCCCTATATTCAATCCCACGAGGATGGCCGCTATAACTATCAATAGTGAAATTAATTCCATATCTATACCCGATTACGCCCTGTGTAACAATATGATCAGAGACAGAGCATCCGTTGCATCTTCAGCCTTATCGGATATGTTACCTATGTATGTTATCAGCTTCGATACCAGCAGTACCGTTATGGGATCCTTAACGTTTCTATAGAGCGTTGAATATATCTTATTTGCTATCTCGTCGGCTTCGTGTTCCTTCCTCCTTACTCTTCTTATCGCGAGCCTCAGCTCATCAACATTCCTGAGATCACTGATGCTCCTTCTGAGAATATCTATGGTGTCCAATCCATCTTTAAGTTCGAGCTCAAGAAGATCAAACATATCCTTCGATATCTCCCTGTCCTCCAGAAAGATCAGTATCCGCGCAGCATCCTGGGCGGCGTCGGCAACATCATCAATCCTCTCTGCAAAGTTAAGGATTATCCTTCTACTCCCGGGCAGGAATGCCCCAGAGTACATCTTTTCCTCGATCTCTCTTCTCAGATCGTCTGCTCTGGATTCAAGGGAGGAAACCCTATCTACCTTTTCCTTTAAGGTCATGAAATCTTTTTTCTCGAGCGCACTGAAGGCATTTTTAAATTCACAAACAACCCGATAGGTCATATCCGCGTGCTCCTTTATCAATCGAATAGTTTCCTTCTCCCTCTCACCGGCCAATGCGGGTATTAGGTTAAATAATTTCATTTTATCCCTCCGTCTCTTTAGGAAATTACGAATGAGGAAATAAGAATATTAAACCCCGTGTGAACAATCATAGATATAGAAAACCCCCTTGTATCTATCCCGAAATTTCATTGCAGGTTTGCAGTTTTCTTCCAGGTAGTATCTAACTTCCTTCATAGAATATATTCCTGTTCTCCCCCTCCCTATAAAAAATTTGAAGTTCTCCGTTGCTTTGAGTTGATTCAGAACCGAATTTATATCTGTAACATTGGACCTGAATCTCATCACATTTGTGTCAATACAATCCAGTGCAATATACCTCTCAGAGAGGAGGGCGATCAATGGAGTGCTTGCAGAATCGCCAAATATGGTCTGACCTGTATCGGAATTCTGCCTAACATAACTGCTTATCTCGTCGGCCTTCTCGAAGAAACGTCCTTCGTGCATATTATACCTCTCGATTGTCGGTATGTAGGATATCAGTAACAGAATCACTATCACTCCATAGATTCTACCATTGACTTCCGAAAGCCCATTCAGGGAATAAGAGCCCAGAATAGCGAGGTAAGGGAATGCGAGGATAAAGTAAAAATCGTACACCTTGCTGAGGGTGACAAGGAATAATAAATACAGGATTGCGATCGAGAGATTCAGAATTAATTTTTTATTCAATTTCCTCACGAAAAAGACAATCAATACTGCCGTTAGGAAAACCTGATAATTCATCCCCAAAACCCTTGAGAATACTGCCGCATTATGAGATGGGTTTCCGGGTTTGAGTCCATGATATTCATATACTGGGATTAGATAGTTGTCTCCATAGAGGAATAAGAGGGTAAGGTTTACTATGCCGAACACGAGGATGAATGAAAAAATGAATGATTTCATACCTTCCCTATCCTTCAGAAGGAGATAGATGAAAAATGGGGGAAACAAAATCAGGGAATACAAGCCGGAAATGCCGGCAAGACCGAGAAAGAATCCGCTCTTCAGATATCTATCAGAAAAAAAGAGATATGTGGAGATCATCATGAACATGAGGGTTACACTAACGCCGGTTGGATGCGTGCTCGCCCTCAGTAGATCGTAGGAGAACAGAAAGAGCATAACAGCTAAAATAGATTCTCTCTTTCCCATATTCTCTCGAACAGTGCCATATAAAAAGATGGAGGATACCGTAATGGCTATTATCGAGACCGATTTAAGGAGGAGAAAATTAAATCCAAAGATCTTGAAAATTATGGCAAAAAGGAGAAGTGGGAGGGGGGGATGAGCATAAAAGAAATCGCCGTAGGGCATCTTTCCTTCCGCAATCAGCTTTCCCATATAAAAGTAGATATTCTCATCACCAACCGCATATCTAAGCCCATGTGTCTTTAGAAATAGAAAGAAAAGCACTATCGGGATGAAAGCAATATTGTAGCCATCCCACGCAGTGGTTTTTAATCTTATCCTCAAGACAACCATCTTTTGTATCTATATAGAAAAGATCGGCGAGTTCCTAAGGCAGGGGGAAGATAGTCCTGTTCTTCTCATTGGAGTGGAATTTTTCTCTGATGCAGTCGGCAAATTTGTCTACGATCCACCAGTAATAAGGTTCTGGCATCTTCTCCCTCACAATCTCGGGTGTATCATTAAAGGCATCGATAATAAATGCCTTTCTGTCCTCTGTTATGCACCACTCTACGGCATTAAAATCCAGGTCTATAGATGAGTTCAGCTTGATAGTTTTTTCGATGATGCTATCCTTTAGATCCTCTATCTGCTTCAAATCCGTGTATATGCTCTCACCCATGTCGAAGGGCTTTGGATTCCACTTCACCAACAGAACATCCCTCTTGTTGATGCAAAATACCCTGTAGTAATCCACATAGCTTATTAATTCCTGAACGAGCAATATATGCCTGAATTTCATGGCATCATAGAGGTTTTTTAATTCGTCCACTGAATTAACCTTATATACATTGTCCCAGGCATACCCATCAAAGGGCTTCAGGATACACGGAAATGATATCTCCTCGCAGATTCTATTCCAGTCTGGCTCACCGACCAGCTCATTGAAGTCGTACAGCTCATTTATCCTCGGCAGTACTATCGTCTTTGGATGTGATATCCCCAATGAGTCAAAATGCTTCGTATTGGATATCTTGTCTATCTCGGCAGACGAGAATGGATTATTTATAATGTAGGTTCCATTCAGTGCTAAATTCTTCATCAGCTCCCTCAGATAGGGGTCCATAAAACCCAATCTGTCAACTATAACCCTGTAGTCGGAGCCCACTGGGGCAGACTGTTCTCTGAAGAACACAAATTCTATCTCAAATTCACCCAATTTGGACATGACATCCCGGATGAATTGATCGTCCTTGTACTCCACTATACCTATCTTCATCTTAAATAGAAAACTCGCATTCTTAGCATAAAAATGTTTGAGGCAATAATTAGATCAGAATCTGAATCCCATCACATAGACCACCAGATATAATAGGAGGACTATTACCATCAGGAGTATGGTCAGGCCTATACCTATCTGTTCGTGCCTTTCCAGATGTCTTATCTTCTGTTCTTCCAGCTTTATTGCCAACTCCACGGCGTGTTCGGCCTTTATTAATTCCAGATAGAACAAATGAAATTTGTAGGAGATATACCTCATTGCCCCCATGGGATTTCTACAAAACCAAAGAAAAGCATTGGCCGCTTTTATCGCTACCTTATCCATCGTCGATGCAAATTTCGTCATTGGCTCTTTGCAGAACCATAAGAATAATCTTGCAGATTTTCTGTAGAGATAATCGAAGTCATAAGTGATCCTATCATGGGGCTTGAATAAATGTAAGCCAAGCAAAAAGATAATACCCGTCACTATAAGTAGCATTGATGTTCCAAGAACATGCTCCAGAGAGAAGGGATGATATTCTACAGGATTCGGGAGTATCTTAAATATTAGATCTGGATATGTTCCAATAGCAACGCATAGAAAAGCGGTGATCGACATGGCGATGAGCATAACCCCGGGGGCCTCTTTTACCTCAACCTCCTTTTTCCTGAAGAATCCATAATAACCAAGCTTCAGAAACGACAAAAATGTTCCTACAGATGCCAACTCAAGTAACAGCCACAGAAGCGGCAGGGAACGAGCTGCTTCTATCACCATGCCTTTGCTTATGAATCCATTAAATCCAACAACTCCGGAAATGGACAGCGCCGCTATTACAAATGTGACAGTAGTTATCGGCATCTTTTTCGCTAAACCTCCTAGTTCAGTCAGTTTATTTCTTCCAGTTCTGCAAATTACCGCACCTGCACACATAAAGAGCAATGCTTTGTACAGAATATGGTTAAATAGGTGTGCCATCCCTCCGTTAACCCCCAAGGTGGTTCCTATACCAATACCTGCAACCATATATCCAACCTGGCTGACGATATGATATGAAAGTAATTTCCTTACATCATTCTGTAACAAGGCGAAGGTAACGCCATAGAGTGCCATTATTCCTCCCATATATGCTACCGCTTCAACTCCCGGAAAGGTTCTTGCCAGGACATACACGCCGGTCTTTGTGGTATATACTGATAGGAATACTGCCCCAGGGATAGTCGCTTTTGGATACGCATCTGGTAACCATGTGTGAAGCGGAATAAACACGGTATTAAGTCCTACACCTATCAAAATCAGAATGTAGGAAAGACCAAAATCCATTGAAGTAATTTCAATTGAATTTGTTGTCCAGTAATGGATAACTATCCCTGCTAACAGACAGCCTCCTCCAAAGAGGTGCATCAGTACATATCTAAATCCAGCATCTATGGATTCCTTCTTTTTTCGATACCAGATCAAAAATAAGGAAGAGATTGCCATTAGCTCCCAGAAGAACAACAGGGTGAAGAAGTCTCCCGCAAAAACCACCCCCATGGAACTGCCGATATACCAGAACGCAGACAGGTGCTGTCCATTCTCCTTTACATTGAGGGAGTAAAGAATGCCTAAAAATCCTATTATGGCGAAGATATAGCCCACAAACAGACTCAACCTGTCTGCCTGAAGGAAGACGAGATCCATATCCTGAAATGAGAGGGTATAGCTAATTTGTGGTTCAATTAAAACCAAGTCTATAAGGGCAAGGAAAGGGATTAACAAGAGATAAATCTGTCTTACTCTCCCTTTAAGGAACGGTATCAGAAATGCCCCCAATAGAAATATTATTGCAGGTGGTACTGCATCCATTAAGGCACCTCCCTTTGGATAATCCGTAAAACCTTAATGGCTGTGATGAAATAAGCACAACCAGTAATTGCAAGCACCATACTGTATCCTGGAAAACACAGCACTTCATGCACCTGTCCTTCATCTCCATGCCCTTCATCTGTGTGCCCTTCGTACACATGTACTAATTCCGCACCCAATGTAAGTAGTGCGGCAAAAATCAAAATCAAGACTATGTTAAATTTCCATTTTTCCATTTCTATACCCCCACATTATTAATCATCTCTGTTGCTATTTGTAAAAACGGATTAAATGTTTCCGGTGCTATACATAGTATTATAGAGATTATTGCAGTGATCACTAATGGAATTAAGATAAAGGAGGGTGCTTCCTCAACCC
>Ga0164311_10000945_pt1 | contig 13646 bp, 14 predicted proteins | sample GuaBasSedimGuay2_FD_121796 | JGI IMG/M metagenome (GOLD analysis project Ga0164311, IMG submission 121796) | Subseafloor sediment microbial communities from Guaymas Basin, Gulf of California, Mexico - Guay2, Core 4569-9, 9-12 cm | ecosystem: Environmental > Aquatic > Marine > Hydrothermal vents...
CTCAGGCGCGGTTTCAACCGCTGGCCTGAGTAGTAACACCAAATCTACCTAATGAGGTGAAAACCTCCCGCAAGTTTCTCGCCGAACCTGCGGGAGGGACAGCACCCCAGGCGCGATTCGAACGCGCGACCCACTGCTTAGAAGGCAGTTGCTCTGTCCGGCTGAGCTACTGGGGCACAAATCACTGCGTGTTATATTTTATCACCCTGACCACGTTTTGGCAAATCCCGCCAGGTGCGACGCATTTCTCAAGTGCGTCGCACCTCAGACGACGCTTGCCAAATTCCCTACTTTATGCTATCATTAGCGCCGTTGTTGCTATGAGACGTGGGGAGGCCATACTTACGTCTGAGACTCCTGACGTCTCACGTTCTTTCTGCTTCCGGCTGGATTCCAGACCGGGGGCAATCCCGTGGAAAGGAGGACAACTGAGCGAGATGCGCAATTATGAACTGACTGTCATCGTGTCTCCGGAGGTCGAAGAAGAAGCTCTCGAGGGCGCGATAGACAAAGTCAAGCAGTTCGTTGCCGCTGGAGGTGGCCAGGTGACCAACGTGGACATCTGGGGCCGGCGTCGCCTGGCGTATCCCATCCGCAAACATCTGGAAGGGTACTACGCGGTGATACAGGTCCAGATTTCACAAGAAGCTCTGCCCGAGCTGGAACGAAACCTGAAACTTTCGGAAGACGTAATTCGCTATCTGCTGGTGCGACTGGATGCGTAGGCAAAACGGGACTAAGGGATCTCACTGACAAGGAGTGTGCTGAGATGGCGAGAGGCTTGAACAAGGTAATGGTTATAGGCTACCTGGGGCGGGATCCTGAGATGCGCTACACTCCAAGCGGCCGGCCGGTGACGTCGTTCAGCGTGGCCACCAGCCGAAGTTGGGTTGCGGCCAACGGGGAGCGCCGTGAGGAAACGGAATGGTTCAACGTCGTGGCCTGGGGCAGCCTGGCGGAGATATGTAAACAACACCTCTCCAAGGGACAGCAAGTCTACGTGGAGGGGCGCTTGCAGACGCGGGGCTGGGAAGGCGCAAACGGCAAGAAACACTATCGCACCGAGTTGGTGGCGAATGAGATGATCATACTTGGAAACCGCAAGGGGGTAGAGATCCCGGTCGAGGACGCGGTGGAGGGTATGGCTGGCGAGGAGGAATTCCCCTTCTAGGCAGGCATCAGGTCTCGCGCCAATCCATCAACGTGAGAGCGTGATGGCAGGCCCGCCATTCAGGGTTGTCGTCTATCTCAGCGACGTGGTGATAACAATGCTCCGACGGAGCGTGTGAGAGTTTTTAAGGAGGGTATCTTGGCAGAAGGTTCAAATTTCAATAACGATGCCGGCGGGAGGGAGGATCGCGCACCGCGCCGGCGCCCCCGGCGCCAGCGATATGGACGACGTCCCAAGGTCTGTGCTTTTTGCGTGGATCACGTGGATCGCATTGATTACAAGGACGCGAGTATGCTGCGCCGCTATCTGACCGATCGTGGAAAAATAAAGCCGCGCCGGCAGACTGGCACGTGCGCCAAGCATCAACGGCGTCTGGCAGTGGCCATCAAGCGGGCGCGCCATCTGGCACTCCTGCCCTTTGCCGCCGAGCACGTGCGGCGTTACGGCTAAAGTAAACTGACCCGCGTTTGTGAACGACGGGGCATAGGATACATTGCGATCCTATGCCCTTTACATACCTGGCTCCACTGAAAAAGTCTTTTCGGTGGAGGAAAAAGAGGGGTACGTTTTTGTGAAATCTGCGAAAGTACTGACCTGGTTTCAGTGGATCAGCACAGAGCCGGAGGATAACGCATGGCGAAAGGCAAGAAGGCTAAAAAGGCAAAGAAGCCGGTTACTCTGACTAAAAAACAGATCGCGCGCGGCCGCAGGGTTAAACGTCAGCTCAGGATGATCTGGATCGGCGTGGGGATCGTGATTGCACTGATCGTGGGAGTGCTGGCTTTCGGGGTGTATCAAGAAAAAGTGGCCAAGCCGGCCGCGCCGATAGCTGTAGTCAATGGGGTGCCCATCCGCACCGACTACTATCAGCGAGTCGCTCGCTATACGGGTGACGCTTCAAAGCAACTCGTGGATCGTCTGATTGATGGCGAGTTGATCCGCCAGTACGCCGCACAAAACGGAATCACTGTCACTGCTGATGAAGTCCAGACGACCATCGAGGAGGAATTTGGCTACTACCGCACGCCGCTGCCTACGCCGACACCTGTTCCCCAGGAGACGATCACCGACGCCACTCCCGTGCCGATACCCACTCCGATGACGGAGGCGCAGTTCCAACAGGCATACACCGATTTCTTGAAGCGGATGAAGGAACAGTCGGGTCTCTCTGAGGAGGAATTCCGGCGTAACGTGCAGAGTATCCTTTTACGCCAGAAGGTTCAGGAGTTGGTGGCAAAGGATGTGCCGACCGAGGAAGAGCAAGCTCGCGTGCGTCACATCCTTATCAAGGTGGCCACGGACGCAGACGAGCAGACAGTACAGGCAGCGGAAGCCAAAGCGCGTGATCTGGTAGAGCAACTGCGCAACGGTGCGGATTTCGCTACCCTGGCTGCCCAATTTTCCGAGGACCCTGGCTCGAGCGCGAACGGAGGGGATGTGGGTTGGGTAGCGCGGGACGGAGGGATGGTGCCCGAATTTGAAGAGGCAGCTTTTTCCCTGCCGGTGGGGGAGATAAGCGATCCCATACGCACTTACTACGGGTTCCACATCATCCAGGTGACGGAGAGAAAGGTGCGAGAGCTCGATCCCAGCACCCTGGCTAAGCGGAAAAACGATGCCTTTCAGAAGTGGCTGGCTGACCTACGTGCTAAGGCGCAGGTGGAGGAGTACTGGACACCGGATAAGGTGCCGCCGGAGTTGCTGCAACAGCAGACAGGATAGGCAATCCAGCGGTTAATCGCGTTCGTCAAAAGAGGCCCGCGGGGACAAGTCCCGTTGGCCTCTTTTGTGTGGGCATGGCCAAATTGGCCACACTCATTTACGGCAACCCAACCAGGCTCATCCCCTGCGGGTGCTCGACGGTGAAGTCGAAACGCACGACCTGCCTCTCGCCCGCAGCCAGAGTGAGTTCCCAATCCAGCAGGTTCAGTTCTGTCTGCTCCGCCGGCTGGGGCTCAGCGGATTCCTGTTTTACTTTAATATCCTCGTGACGCGGCACAGGTATCTGGTCGTGGAGCGTGACTTTCGCCCCGGTTGGCAGGAGGTTCTCCAGCGTGATCTCGTAGCCGTAGTATAGGCGGCGACGATCACCGATGAACCGCTTGTCCACCTTACGCCGCTTCAACTCGCGCTCCACCTTGACGCGGTCGTCGGCCCCCTGGTAGAATTCGATCTCCCCCTGCGGGGCGGTTAGATAAGACCTCCGAGGTCTCCGAGACCTCGGAGGTCTGAGGGCTTCCATCCTATCCGCCTATGTCTGCTGCTTTTTCAACTCCTCTTCGAGCAGCACCCGGCGCAGAATCTTACCGACCATGGTCTTGGGCAATTCGTCGCGGAACTCCACGAACTTAGGCACTTTGTAGGGAGCCAGGTTTTCACGGCAGAACTGGATGATCTCCTCCTCAGTAGCTGTCTCGCCTTCCTTGAGGACAATGTATACTTTGGGCCGTTCCCCCTTCTCCCCGACCGGGATGCCCACTGCCGCGACTTCCTTGACCTTAGGATGCTCGTACAGCACGTCCTCGATCTCGCGGGGGTAGATGTTGAATCCACCAGTGCCCAAGATCATGTCCTTTTTGCGGTCTACGATTTTGAAGTACCCATCTTCGTCCATGACGGCAATGTCGCCGGTGTGCAGCCAGCCGCCACGCAGGGCGTTGGCCGTCTCGGTGGGCATATTCCAATAGCCCTTCATTACCTGCGGCCCACGGATGCACAATTCACCGACCTCGCCGGGGGGCAGGATTTTCTCGCCGGTGTCCAGGTCCATGATCACCGCTTCGGTATCCGGCCAGGGGAGACCGATAGTGCCGACACGGTTCTCGCCCTGGATGGGGTTGGCGTGAGTCACGGGCGATGCCTCGCTCAGGCCATAGCCCTCCACCAGCTTGCCGCCAGTGATCTCCTCGAACTTCCTCTGCACCTCGACCGGCAGGCCCGCCGCCCCACTGACGCACGCCCGGATGGACCTGACGTCGTACTTCCCGGCCAGGACTCCCGGATCGTTATTGATGGCCACGTACATGGCCGGCACGCCGGGGTAGATGGTGGGATGGTATTTGTTGATGGTTTCCAACACGTCTTTGAGGTCGCGTGGGTTGGGAACCAGGAGTAGTGTGCTGGCGGTGTACACGCCGTGGTTCATGCAGGTGGTCATCCCGTAACTGTGGAATAGGGGCAGGGTGGTCAGGATGGTCTCGGCGGTTTCGGCGGTTTTCAACCAATGCTTGCATTGTACAGCGTTGACCAGGATGTTCTTGTGGGTGAGCTGCGCGCCTTTGGAGATACCGGTGGTGCCACCGGTGTACATCAGTACTGCCGTGTCATCCCAGGCCAGATCAACGGGTGCGGGCTTGGCCGGGGCACTGTCCAGCACATCCTGGAACCAGTAGGTGTTAGCATCACCGGAGATGTCTACTACGTGGCCGTCTTTCTTTTCCTTGAGCAGAGTGAAGAGAAGTTTGAGAAGGCCAGGGAAGTAGGTTTTGATTTTGGCCACGATGACGTGTCGTAGTTTGGTCTCGTCCCTGATCTGTTTGATGAGGGGGTAGAACGCGCTTAGGGTGATGATGACCTCTGCGCCGGAGTCGTTGAGCTGGTGCTCCATCTCGCGGGCCACGTACATCGGATTGCAGGGGACGACGATCCCGCCCGCCCGCAGGATGGCGTAGTAACTGATGAGGAATTGGGGACAGTTGGGCAGGTGGATGGCCACCCGGTCGCCCTTCTTGACTCCTAACTTCTGGAGTCCAGCGGTGAACTTGTCCACCAATTCGTTGAGCTCGCGGTAGGTAAGACGGCCTCCTTTGAAGATGGTGGCCACCTGATCAGGGAACTTCCTGGCCGTATCGGCCAGGATTTTGGGCATCACCGTGTCGGGGTAATCAATCGTCGCCGGGACTCCCTCTTCGTAATGTTTCAGCCAGGGTTTCTCCACTACAGCTTCCATGCTAGTTACCTCCTTTGCGACACTGCTCGGAGACCTCGAAAAACCACAAACAGCTAATCAGGCCAGGATAACAGGTGGGACCTCCTTTCCGGTTCTGTGTATTTGGATGCCGGTGAACGTGTTCTTCTGTCCAGTTGGAGATAGTTTTGGGATTGGGAATAAATGTCGTGGACTGCGGCGCAGTTCAGGAGTTGTGAGGGATGCACTCGATCTGAGCAAGGTGGATGCGCATGACAGCCGTCAGCGGTAAGAGTAGTGGTGGTAAAGACGATAGCGCGACGCATCATAATTTTACCACAAAAATGCGGGAAAGGGAAGGGGGCAATGCGGAAGACAATGGTTCTCGCCCGGGTCAGGCCTGATAGCTGGCGACCGCCGCGTGCACGTCGTCGTAGATTTCGAACAACTCGCTGAAACCTGCCAGGTCGAACACTGCCTGGACCGGGGGTTGCAGGTTCGCCAGGCGCAGGTCACCTCCCTGTTGGCGGATGTTCCTGGCCATTGACAGGACCACACGCAGGAAGGCGCTGCTCACGTAGGGCACGGCACCCAGGTCCAAAACCAGTTTGCGCTCCGCTGACCGAATCAGAGCTCGCAGGCGTTGTTCCACCTCGGGCGCGGTGCCGGCATCCACGTCCCCATCAATAGTGACCACACACACGTCGCCGATTTTACTCTCCACCAGGTTCATGGCTCTTTCCCTTGCAAATACTTTTCGATCAGTTCCTCCGCCTCCAACGCAGCGTTGAAAGCGATGTCCGCGCTGCAAGCCGGTGCGGCCACCGTGTCGCCCACGAAGAACAGGCCACGGATGTGCGGGGAGGCGATGGGGTGCCGGTCGGGATATGCCTGGCCTACCCGCAGGTGCACACCGTCCACCAGGGGGATCACCAGCCGTCTCTCCCAGAGCACGCGGTCGAAGAAACCGGGGAAGGTCTCGGCGATCCAGCGGCGCAGGCGCATTGTCTCTGCATCCACCACTGGTTTCTCAGTCACATCCCGTGCCGCGACTGCGTTGAGAAAGCTGGCGAGCTGCATGCCTTCCGGAGCCAGGCTGGGGTCACGATTGGACGGGAAAGAACCCATCAGAAAGGCTCCGTCGAGGTTGATCACCGAACCGTTGAGATCGGGCACAGGCTCTCGCAGGCCAAAATCGTAGGCGATGCAGGCCGTTGGCTCCAGGTTAGCAGCGTACTCCCAGAACTCGGCGGGCAGGGCCTCGTCGGGGACGAGGCGGAAGAGGTGTTGCACTGGCGGGGTGAAAACCACTGCTTGGGCGGTGATCTCCTCGCCGCCGGCCAGCACGCCGACCGCGCGCCCCCTGTCCAGCAGGATGCGATCCACTTTGCAGCCCAGGCGTATCTCATTAGTTCTACAGATCACCCTCTCCAGCTTGTGGATAATCTGTCCCGTTCCGCCCAGCGGCTGCGCGGTCACAGCGGGGGCCTTGAGTGCACGTTGGACGAAGTAGATGACCTCGCCTGCCGAAGTGACCTCGATGTCCGGGGCATAGATGGCGTAATTGAAGAGCTGGCACAGCTTGAGCACGATGGGGCTGCTCGTGGTGCGTCGCACAAAGTGGGCCCAGGTGACGGCGTACCAATCCTCGGGCCGGGCACGCAGCGCGCGCAGGAGTACAGCCACCAGGCGAAGACGGTCCGGCCAGGAGAGCATAGGCGTGGTCAGGTAACCACCCACGGAGTCGGGGCGGGGGTATAGCCGGCCATTGAACTGCACCAACGAGCGCTCGGCCCTGCCTTCCCCCGCCCACTCGATGCGCTCACCCAGGCGACGCAGCACCTCGGCCGCTGGCCCTGCGTCGCCAAAGCGATTGACGTGCAGGCCCCAATCTAGGATGAAGCCGTCGTGCTCGTCACTGCGCGCGCGACCGCCCAGCACTTTGCTCTGCTCGCACACCAGGACGCGGTGCCCACGGCGGGCCAGCAGAGCAGCGATGGCCAGCCCGCCGTAACCCGCGCCAATGACAACGACCTCGTACATCTAGCTCCCCCGGTTCCTTGATACCCCTATCCAAATTCACGCATCATCACCTTGCCCAGTCGCTTGATCCCTTCCTCGATCATCTCCAGAGGAGCATTGGAGAAGTTCAGGCGCATACAGTGGAGACCGCTCCTATCACCTGCTGGGTAGAAAGCCGTGCCCGGCACAAAGGCTACTTTTTCTTCCTTGAGCGCAATCTGGAGCAGTTTCTCAGTATCCACGTGTTTCGGCAAGATAACCCACAGGAACAAGCCACCCTGTGGCCGAGTCCAGGTCACCCCTGGCGGGAAATACTTTTCCATCGCGGCCAGCATCATGTCACGGCGTTCATGATACATCTGGCGGATGTACTTGACGTGGCGCTTGAGGAGACCACGATTACAGATGTCGGCGGCGACGTATTGTACGAAAGTGCCACTGTGCAGGTCTGCGCCCTGTTTGGCCTGGACGAACTTGAGGATCACCCGCTCCGGGGCGACGATCCAGCCCAGGCGAATACCGGGAGCCAGAGTCTTGGAAAAGGTGCTCAGGTAGATCGTGTTTTCTTTGTGCAAAGCGATGATGGGGATGATGTCCTCCCCTTCGTAACGCAGCTCGCCGTAGGGATCATCCTCGACGATGAACACCCCGTACTTGGCGGCTATTTCAATCAACTGGTGACGGCGCTCCAGGGAAAGGGTTACCCCCGCCGGGTTGTGGAAATTGGGCAGGACGTAAATGAGCTTGACCTTCTCCCGTTTCAGAATGTCCTCGAGCTTATCTACCTGCATTCCCTCATCGTCCAGGGGCACGGTGAAGTAGCGCGGCCCGTACATGTTCCATGCCTGAAGCGCGCCCAGGTAGGTCGGCCGGCCGGTGACCACCGCATCACCCTCGTTAATAAACACCTTGCCGACCAGATCCAGTGCCTGTTGAGAGCCACTGGTCATCAGAATATTGCCCAGCACAGCCGGGATGCCATACTTCTGCATGGACTCGGCCAGGTACTCCTTGAGCGGGGGATAACCCTCAGTAGGGCTATACTGGAGTGCCTTAGGCCCCATCTCCTTCAGGATGTAGTTGCAGGCTTCGCGCACCTCGCGGATGGGAAAAGCTTCCGGCGCGGGCATCCCGCCGGCAAAGGAGATAACGTCCGGCTGTTGGGTGTACTTGAGCAGTTCGCGGATGATGGAACTGGTCATCCGCTGAGCGCGATGAGAGTAAGCCTGGTCCCAATCGGTGGTCCACTGACCATCCAGTGCACTGTTTTTCGACATAGCAAAAACCTCCTTGTCTCTACTGTCGTTTGATATTCACGGTACGAGCGTCCTGCTCGCGCTCGATTATCTCGTGGAGTTTAGCCCGTCGCCGCGCCCCGCTGAGACGTTCCAGATCGCGGATGCCCAGTGGGTCGATCACTTCGCGTAGCAAGCGCACTTCTTCAGCGGTGGGCGGTGGGGTTTCCTGCAGATCCGGAGCGATCTCCAGGCGGAAGCCCGTTTTGGCCTGGATGCGTTCCACGGTCACGCCCGGGTGTACGCTGGTCAGGTGCATCCGGCCAGGGGCAAAGTCGAACTGGCCCAGGTCGCTGATCAGATAAGTCGGGCCGGGGGCCGGGTGTTCGGGCGGGCCAGCGCCCACGCCCAGCCCGCTGACCAGGTCCACTCTCTCCACAAAAGTCACCCGGCTGTGACGGGGCACGTAGAAACACACGTGCTCCTCGTAAACGGTCACGTCGGCGATGCCCCCGCAGCCGGGTAACCGCAGCCGGGGCTTGTGGTAATCGCCGAAGACGATGTTGCCGGTGTTGCCCCGGGCGTCCATTTGCGCCGGGCGGAAGAATTCCTTGGGCTGATAGGTGGGTAATAGCTCGCACACAGCCTGGGCGAAGTCGAAACGTCCCAGGGCTTTACCCAGCCACAGCGCCTCCACGTGAGCGATGGACAGCGGTCCCCAATCGCGGCAGAATGTCTGCCCGATGGCCGAGGCGAAGGCGATGTGGGGCGCGTGGGTGAGCCGGGCCAGCATGTAGCCGGCCAGCACCAGGGGTGTGGCGATCCCCTGCACTACCAGTTCGCCGTCCTCGATCTGGCGGGCGATACACACGCAGATCAGTTCGTCAATTGTGTAGTCGGTTGCCGGTTGGCTCATGATTTTTCACCGCGAACATAGTAGGTCGGGCCCGTGGCCCGACACTGGTGAGGAAGTCGTCCAGGTAGGCATCGAATTCACCGCTGGCGCAGGCCTCCACGTAACGGAGTATCTCGGCGCCATCCAGTGGGTAATCGGGCCAGCAGGAGGTGGGTGCTGCCGCGTGCGGAACCTCGACCACGGCGTCCACTGCCAGGCCGATGATGTCCAGCGGCTCGTCCAGTTTCTCGACCACGCGCTCGGCGGTGATGATCACCGTATCGGCAGCCATCGCTAACTGGCAGTCCACCGCCAGGTTGCCGTGCAGCACGGCATCGCCGACCCGACTCGCCAGGGGAGCGTGGATCACGGCCACGTCGGGCTTGATGGCCGGGAAAGCGATGTACTGGCGGCCGGAGTAGGGGTCTGCGACCAGTTTCACGTCGGGGCGGATGCGCAGCAGGTCGGTGCCAATCCATCCCTGGCCGGGCATGAAGCCCACCCCGGCCAGCGTGGCCCGCAGTCCGAAGGCGATGCTGGCCTCGGTCTCCTCGACAATCTCGATCTCCCCCCGCTCGGCCCGCTGGCTGTACATCGGGGCCAGGCCGAATATCTCCAGGCCGAAGTAGCAGGTACGCACCTGCCGCACCAGCCCCGCACCGACGAGCAGGTCACTCTCATAGCCCGCGGTGAAGGCCAGCAGGGTCAGATCGCCCGTGCCCTGGCGGATAAGCTCGCGCACGAAAGCCACCGGGCGGCGGTAAAGGGTCATTCCGCCCAGAGCCAGCGTGTCTCCGGGGCGAACTAGTTGGGCCGCTGCGGTCAGTGTGGTCTGTTTGTCTAGTAGTTGGGTTTTGTCCATGCGCGTCTCTGCCACAAGGGGAGATGGAGACCATCGCCCCCTTCGTCAATCATGCTCGCCGTGCAAACTCCAGCATTTCGTCCATCATCTGACGAAAATGGGGACACCTATCGTAGACCAGAGATGGATCAAGCCTGGGAAAACGGTTTCGACTCTCGGTGACTTTCTTGTACTGGCGGCCTCGATTTCTCCGCCACAGTCTATTCAACAGTTGGGCGGGTGGTTCCTCGAAGTCAATCCTTTCCGGGTGGTTGGTATCATAGCTCGACAGTGCTGAAGCAATGTCAGGTGGGAAGATCCGGGGATCGCTCAACAACCACGCCTCGGTTTCGTGCACGGCAAAGTGCTGGCGAAAGTGGGGCCGATAAGGCTCGGCGATCAGGTTCATAATCTGCCTGCGAGCGAGCTCTATTTTGGTGTCCCGATCTGCATGGCGGGGAAAGTTGCCAGTAATTTGGGGCGGCAGACCATACAGGTCGAGCAAACCGAAGACAGCAAGCGTGCCCTCACTTTCAAGGTGCAACCGTGTTTTTTCAGCGATATGGTCAAGATAATCGCCGCTGCCGTGGAAGCGGACGGCTTGAATTCCGATTGGCTGTGGAAGTCGGGGGTCAAGCCAGCGTTTCAGGAAATCGCGGAGGACTTTCTCTTTCTCCGTGAAACCCTCGACCATGAGTACAATCCTCATCCCAGGCCCTCCAGCTCCCCTGACAGCCACAATTCTCCTAAGCGGTAGCGTTCCAGCCAACGGGATAGTTTCTCACCAGATACACGTCGTAGTTCCGTTTTGCCGTCACGCCATTCCACGATGGTTGTTGCCTCCGGCGTCTCGCTGAAGGCACTGAGAAACTCGGGTGAGTGGGTGGTCATAATAACCTGGGTGCGTGTGGCGGCTTCTACGGCGAATTCGGCCACGATGGGCAACATGCTGGGATGTAGTCCCAACTCCGGCTCGTCAATGGCGATCAGCGGCGGTGGGTCGGGGCTGGCCAGCACAGTGATCAAGAACAGAAAGCGCAGTGCTCCATCCGAGAGATCGGCGGCCGACTGTGTACGCTTCAGAGAGCGCCACCGCACTCGTAACTGAATACGGCCATCCTCGGCCGGCGGGAAAGTCAGTTCCTCGAATTCGGGGCCAAAGGCAGCGCGCATAGCATCGTTGATTTCGCCCTTAAAAGTGCGATCACTGCTGTAAAAGGTGTGCAAGACGGGGACAAGATTCTGCCCGTCCGGGTCAACCCTGCGTTCCAGACGGGTAACTGCGGCACGGCGCATTTCGGATTGAACATCCACACGCACATCGTGGTAGACACGCCAGTCAGAGAGGGTTTGCCGGAAACGCGCAACTGCCGAATGTGCAAAGGGAGCTGCTACTTGCGAGAGTAAAGTTTCCTCGGCGCTGACCTGGTCAGATTCAATATCACGAGTTGGGCCGCTCAGCCCTACATCTCGAATCCAGGCTCGGCGTGGCGTTCGTTCCAACACACTGATTTGCTCTCCCTCTCCGGGGACATCATCCGTGTAAGTGACCGATAGTTTTTCCGAAGCGATCTCATAGGCGCTCCCACCCCGCCCGATCTGGTCAAGTTGCAACTCGTATTCAAACAATTCCTCCCGCTCTTCGGAACTGACCCTGAGCTGCCAGGAAATTTCCTCGACTCGTCCATCCCACAGGATGGGCACCATACCCCCTTCGCGGCGGATGCTCTTCGCCAGTCTACCGTTGGCACTATTCACCAGGAGCATCAACGCACGCAGGATATTGGACTTTCCAGAGCCGTTGATACCGATCAGCACGTTAAGCGGGCCGGGTTCCCACGTCACGTCGGCCAGAGACCGATATCCCCGGATGCGTAGATGTTCAACACCCATAATTTTTTCCCTTACGTTCCTAGCTTTTTCACCACGCTGCCCACCTGGGCCACTTCCTCGATCACGAAGTCCACGCCATCTTCCAGATGACCATCGCCCACCAGCACGGTGGTCATCCCCAGCTCACGGGCGGGTCGCAGGTTGCGGGCGCTATCGTCCACCAGCAGACACGCCTGTGGACGAGCGCCCAACAGAGTCAGCAATCGTTGATAGGCGGTGGGGTGCGGCTTGCTGCGATAGTCCATGTCGCGGATGTCCACTATGCGCGTGAAGTGCCGCTCGATGTCCATCGTCTGCAACACTCGGCCGGCATGTTCCCTGCTGGCATTGGTGAAAATCACCTTCTCAGCCAGAATCTCGCTCAACGCTGCATCCAGCCGGGGCGCAGGAGATAGCAGGTCCGCCAGCGGCACCTGGTGAACGTATTCCAGGTAGTCCTCGGGATCAATGTGGTGATGGGTTATCAGGCCGCGCATCGTCGTCCCGTAGCGGGTCAGGTACTCCCGGCGCAGGCGCACGGCCACTTCTTCGTCCAAACCCAGTCGCTCCACCATGTAGCGGTGAATGCGATCACCGATGGCCTGCATCACGCCGGCGCTGCGCGGGTAGATGGTGTCGTCCAAATCGAAGATAATGAACTCCAAACCTTTCACGTGGCCTCCACGATCATCGCCTGGCCGTGAGCCCCCGCTCCACAGATGGTCGCCAAGCCGTATTTGCCCCCTCGCCGGCGCAGCTCGTAGATCAGGGCCATTAGAATGCGTGCCCCGGTAGCTCCCACCGGATGGCCGATGGCCACCGAGCCACCATTGACGTTCACCAACTCAGGGTCAATGCCCAACTCTTTGATCGAGACCAGGGTCACGGCGGCGAAGGCCTCGTTGATCTCCCACAGGTCAATCTCGGCCGGGGTCAATCCCGCGTGCTGCAGGGCATCCTGGGCAGCCAGGGCGGGCCCCACGGCTATCTGCGCTGGCGCAGCCGAGGCCTGCCCCACGGCCACGATACGGGCCAGCGGCTCCAGCCCGCGCCGCGCGCTCTCCTCAGCGGGCATCATCACCAGGGCCGTTGCGCCATCGTTGAGCCCCGGCGCGTTGCCCGCCGTCACTGTGCCCGCGCCCTCGAATACCACCGGCAGGCGGGCGAGTTTCTCCAGCGAAGTGTCCGCGCGCGGCTGTTCGTCGGCATCCACGATGGTGACCGTGCCCTTGTGCCCTGGCACCTCCACGGGCACGATTTCGGCGGCGAATTTGCCCGCTTCTTTGGCCGCGAAGTACCGCCGGTGGCTGCGCAGCGCCCAGCGATCCTGATCCTGGCGAGTGATGCCGTGTTCGGCTGCGCCCTGTCCACCGTAGACGCCCATGTGCACCCCGGTGATGGGACAAGTGAGAGCACTGACCAGGGCATCAATCACCTGGCTGTTGCCCAGCCGGTAACCGAAACGGGCCCCCGGCAGCACGTAAGGCACCTGGCTCATGCTCTCCATCCCGCCGCTGACAACGATCTCCGCCTCGCCGTGGCGGATAAGCTGATAGCCCAGGCGGGTGGTCAGCAACGCCGCTGTGCAGGCCTGTTCCAGGCTGAAAACGGATACGCTCTCCGGCAGCCCGGCTTTGAGCGCGGCTTGGCGGACGGGCACCTGGCCCAGGGTGGCAGCACCCATGCAGTTGCCCAGGATCACC
>Ga0164311_10000947_pt1 | contig 13630 bp, 14 predicted proteins | sample GuaBasSedimGuay2_FD_121796 | JGI IMG/M metagenome (GOLD analysis project Ga0164311, IMG submission 121796) | Subseafloor sediment microbial communities from Guaymas Basin, Gulf of California, Mexico - Guay2, Core 4569-9, 9-12 cm | ecosystem: Environmental > Aquatic > Marine > Hydrothermal vents...
CTCGCAACATTAGCAGAAGTAATGAAGGCAAGGCTTTTTGAAAAGGAAGTCAGGTTAATCTGCCTACACTGCACAGAGTGGCAGGCAATTAGAAAAATCAAGTACCTACCCGAAGAAATTAGATGCCCAAAATGCGGAGCAAAAGCAGTTGGCATAGCGCACCCAAACCAAGTCAAATTGCTTAAGATAATTAAAAAGTGGAAGAAAGGATTAAAACTAAAGTACAACGAGCAAGACGAAGTTGAAAAATTCAGGAAAACAGTAGGCCTAATAATGACTTACGGCAAAAAAGCAATAATAGCACTTTCAGCTAAAGGTATAGGTCCAACCGTTGCAGCTAGAATTTTAAGAAAATACCATGAAGATGAGGAGGACTTCTACCTTGACATTTTGGAGGCTGAAAAGCAGTACTTGAGAACTAGGCCATATTGGGAATAACGTAAATTACGAACAAATACCACGTAAAAATGGGGTGTTAAGCTTGATCATTCCCGGAAAAGAGCTGATTAAACTTGGAGTAGTAACCAACCTAATTTCAGAAGAACATCAAGTTCAGCCAGCAGGCATAGAGCTAACTTTAAGGGATGTAGAGGAATTTGAAGATGCAGGATACATCGACCTAAAAAACATTAGGAGAAGAATATCCAAATGCAGGAAATTGAGCTTCGACAAGGAAGGTAAAATACACTTGAAGCAAGGAGCCTATAAGGTTAGGTTTAACGAAGTAATCTCAGTACCAGAAAATATGGTTGGAATTGCACTGCCAAGATCATCCCTATTAAGAAGTGGTGCTTCGATTTTTTCAGCAGTTTGGGACCCAGGATATAAGGGTAGGAGCGAAAGCTTACTAGTTGTATTTAATCCGCATGGAATAACTCTTGAAAGGAATGCTAGGCTCATGCAAATATTCTTCGTGAAGCTATCTAGCAAGCCACATAAAGTCTACTCTGGAGTTTATCAAGGTGAAAATGTTAAGGAGTAGGAGAAAAATTAGAATCCTATCTTCGGGTAGACCTCCTCTTTTAAGCGCCTATCGATCTCTGTCCTCATTTTCTCGTAAAAGTTTTCTCCAGTTGAGTCTATAGCAATCATTAGTGGCCCAAACTCTTCAACTTCAATAATCCACATTGCCTCAGGCACACCGAGGTCGAGCCACTTAACGTCGACAACTCTCTTCATAGCTCTACTAGCAAGAACGGCTGCACCGCCGGTAAATATCGCGTAGACGGCTCCATACTTCTTGCAAGCCTCTGCTGTCCTAGAGCCCATTCCACCCTTACCAATAATCATCCTAACTCCAGTCTTCTCGATGAATTCTGCCTCGTAAGCCTCCATTCTAGCGCTGGTCGTCGGGCCGGCAGCGACAATTTCCCACTCACCATCCTTCTTCCTAACCACTGGTCCACAGTGGTAGACTGCTAATCCGCTTAAGTCAATTGGCAGGCTTTCCCCCTTCGCAAGTAATGATAAAGCCCTAGAGTGTCCAGCATCTCTGGCAGTGACAATTATTCCAGATAGATAGACTATGTCTCCAACTCTAAGCTTTCTGATTTCACTCTCGCTAATAGGAGTTTTTAAGTGATATTCGGCCAAACCATTCACCTCCACAACTCATTTAGGATCTTATGAGTGATGAACTCGACCTCACCGTTTGGGTAAACTTTCATCTTCGACCTCCTTGCAGCCCAGCAGTTGAATGCTAGTCCAGCAGCAAAAGTCGCAGGGTGCCTGTGAGCGCAGTCTACGTTTACGGTTAAAGCGGTTGTTTTCCCTCCAACACCATGTGGCCCAATGCCCAGTGAGTTAACTAGCTCTAATAATTCCTCTTCAAGCTTTGCAAGCTCAGGAACCTCGCTCCTCACGCCAATAGGTCTTAAGAGAGCTTTCTTGGCTAACTTCATTGCAATGTCAATAGTGCCGCCAATACCGAGGCCAATCAGGACTGGAGGGCATGGCTTAGCTGCAGCTTGAGCAACTGCATCTACAACGAACTTCTTAACGTACTTGAGGCCTTGAGCTGGCGAGAAAACTTTAGCTGCACATGGAGCTTCACTTCCACCACCCTTTGGAAATGCAGTAATCTCTAAAATGTCGCTGTCCGGGAGGATTTCCCACTCAATCCAAGGGATGTAACGTCCAGTGTTGTCGCCACTATTCTTCTTAGTAAGTACATCAACAGCATTTGGCCTAAGTGGAACTTCACTTGTAGCTTTAATTGTTGCGCTCTTTAGGATGTCGCGGAGCTTCCCTCTAATTGGAAAGTTTTCTCCAACCTTAACATAGAAAATGATTAGTCCAGTATCCTGGCATATAGGCTTCCCCTCTTTCTCAGCTATCTCACAGTTCTTTAAGATCGCTTCCAACTGGGCTTTCGCAAGTGGATTGTCTTCAGCTTCCTTAGCTTTAATTAGCGCTTCCTTCACATCAGGCGGCAGAATTGTAGTTGCAGCCTTCAGCAACATTATTGAAGCCCTTTCAATTATTCCAGCTAGGTCTGAGGTCATGAGGCAACACCATTAATGAAATAGAATCTGCTACATAGATAAAACTAATGGTTGAAATCTAGCTTGCTAATTGACTTTTTCCACCTCGTGTATCCAATATTCACCCTCATCAGTTACCTCCTTCTTCCATATTGGAACTTCAGACTTCACTTTGTCAATTATCTCTTGAACAGCTTTAAAGCCTTCAGCTCTATGCTTAGCAGCAACCCCAACAATCAAAGTTTCCTCACCTACAGGCACTCTTCCGACAGCATGGTGAATAATTGCTGAAAAAACCTTCTCACCGTCAATCACTCCCTTACGTATTTCCTCCATTTTCTTTATAGCTAGATCTCCATAAGACTCGTAATGTAAATGCTTCACTTTATCCCCCATAAGCCCTTCCTCTCTCACAAATCCAATAAATAGCACTACACATCCAACATTCCTTGAGGCACTCTTCAACCTACTCACAATTTCACTCAACTCCAATTTACTCAAATCTCCAATTCCAACCCAGCTCAACTCAACCACCCAAACTACACGTAAGATTTAAAGTTTCCATGTAAATTTAAATGGCGGTGGAGCTCGAAGCCGATGAGAAGAGGGCACAACTACATAGGTTGGAAAGAGGCAGAAAGGTGGAGATGCATAAGATGTGGAATGTGCTGTAGAGCATTTGCTGTACCACTCAAATTCATAGAAGCACTTCAGCTCACGAGAAAGTATGGCCCAATAGCAATTCAAGCAGGTGGAAAATACTACTTAATGAAGAAGCCAGATGACTCATGCATATTCCTAGCCTATAACGGCCCCATAGCATACTGCAAAATTTACCTAGAAAGGCCAGGTTGCTGTAAGCTATACCCATTCCACGTAGCTAAGAAGCCGCTCCAAGGAGTCAATCCATCAACCTCAGAGTTTAAAATTAGAGGAAAAGTACTTCACGTATATGTGGATGCAGCATGCCCAGGCGTTGGAAGAGGATTCCCCATTAGAAACTTAATTCCAAAGGTAATTGAATTGTGGGCTAAGTATAGTGGGATCATTTAAAATCTACTAGAAAATTTACTTAAAATCCTTCTAGCCAATGACGGCCTCAACATCAATTTTAAAGAAGTAATTAGCTTATCAACCTCACGTTTATCCTTAAGTCGAGCTAAAACTTCAATAATACTCAAATCTCCATAAACAGCTAAACTAAAAGCGTATTTATCAAGCAAAAGACTACACCTAAACGTTTGAGGGTCTCCACCCTCAATCAAGCCTCTACACTTGAAGCGCCTTGTCACCCTCCTAATCCTAGCAATATTCTCACTTGTCAAACCCTTAACCACCATAAATAAGTTGCAGAGAGAAGAGCATTCAAGAACTGCTCTAAGAAGCTTAGCAACATCATCCAATCTTTTAACATTTGAAAAATCAAACCGAGAAACAACTTTATTGAGCGTATAGTCAGCAATTATTTTTAAGTTAGAAATAGAGCCCTCAACAAAATTGATGTAACCTTCACTTTCACCAGTAAAACCCCATTCCTTCCTAAGTGAATTTATAATCTCATTTTCATACTCCAACATGTCCGAGTGCTCAAATTCGTGAAAACACTTAACCCTACCTGCAAAACTAAGCAGACCACTCAAGTGAGCCACCACAACTAAATATGAATCTGAGCTGAAATATCTTGCTAAACCTAACTAAAAGCACAAAACAAACATAAGTTATCGTAACGCCTTTAAAGATGAGGATCAAGCTGAGGCGCATAAAGTTGGATTGGAGGAGCTTAACTGAAGAGAAGGAAGAGGGAAACATAGAGTATAAGTTGAAGATCGTCAGCCCAGATGAAGATAGGCTTGAAAGGCTAGCCACCCAAATGCGATATAGGCTTCGTGAAGGCGGTGGAGAGGCAATCTACGAGCTAGGAGTTTCAAATGACGGACTCCTAATTGGGCTAAGCGAGCATGAACTAAAAGAATCCTTAAAGTGGTTATCAGAGGCAGCTAAGCGAATAGGAGCAAAAATAACCATACTACGAGAAGGAAAGGGGAAGAAAGGAAAAGTAGTCGAACTTCTCATCCGAATGGTCAAAGAAGACTTCCCAATTTACGTTATGGTTCCAGTCCTCGGAAACGTTGACAGCGGAAAATCAACAACCATCGGCGTATTATGCTCAGGAGAACTAGATAATGGAAGTGGACTAGCAAGAAGTAAAGTTCTACGTTACCTCCACGAATTAAAAACAGGCAGAACATCATCAATATCAAGCCACTTACTCGGATTCAGTGAAAATGGCGAAATAGTAAACTACAACTTAGCCTCACCACTAGACGAAGCCGAAATCTTCCTCAATAGCTCAAAAGTCATTTGCTTCGTAGACCTAGGCGGACATGAAAGATACCTAAGAACAACACTTAAAGGAGTTACAGGTAGAGCTCCAGACTACATAATGCTATGCATAGCAGCTAACGCAGGCCTAATAGGAACTGCCAAAGAACACCTAGGAATAGCAACAGTACTCAGAATACCAGTCTTCATAGTTTTAACAAAGATAGATATGGCTCCCCACGAAGTGAAAGAGCGAATTCTAAGCGAAGTCCTACACATACTCAAGAAGCCAGGAATAAGCAAAATACCAATCGTAGTTAATGAAATAGACGATGCGATAGTAGCTGCAAGAAATATGCCAAGCGGCAGAATAACTCCAATCTTCCTAATATCAAACACCACTGGCGAAGGACTAGACCTACTGAAAACCTTCCTAAACATCCTACCTCCAAGACTCAGATGGGATGAAAAACTAAATGATCCATTTAAAATGTACGTCGAAGAGAAGTTCAACGTGAAGGGAGTAGGAACAGTAGTCAGCGGACTAGTGCTCCAAGGTGAAGTTGAAGTTGACGACTACCTTCAACTAGGGCCATTTAGAGATGGAAGCTTTAGACTCGTGAGAGTTAGGTCGATTCACGTAAATCGAGTAAACGTCGATAGAGCACACGCAGGTCAAGAAGCCTGTCTAGCCCTAAAAAACGTCGAATACGATGAAGTTGAAAAGGGAATGTGCATTTTAGATAAAAGTATAGCTCCAAGAGCGGTAAAGTCATTTAAAGCTAAAGTAACCATACTACACCACCCAACAACAATTAAGAGAGGGTACCAAGCAGTCCTACACATGTACACCATCAGACAGGCAGCAAAATTCACATGGCTCTCAAAAGAGCCGTTGAGAACTGGCGATACAGCACATGTAGAACTTGAATTCTGCTACAAGCCAGAGTACGTATCAAGCGGAGACTGGTTCGTATTTAGAGAAGGAAGAACGAGGGGATTTGGGATAGTTCTGGAGACTGCCTAGCCACTCTCAATCCAAGCCAAATTCCTGAAAAATTTAGCTGCCTCAGCAGGCTTCTCCGCATTAAATATAGACCTACCAATAATGAAATACTTAGAGCCAGCCTTAAGGCAGGGCTCAATTCTACCTCCCTGAGCACCAACACCAGGCGAGAATATTGGAACCTTATCCTGCAGAATTTCAGCTATAACCTTAACCCTGTCAGGATATGTTGCACCAACAATAGCTCCATCAGCACTCCACTTCAAAGCTCTCTCAGCAAAAATCTCGTAGAGAGGCTTCAACAGACCACTATCTGGATCCTTAACTAAAAGCTCATAACTTTCAGGAGCAGCTTTATGAGAAGTATAAACTAATAATATAACTCCTCGCGCACCATACTCCCTAGCAACGTCAAAAATAGGCTGAGCGCCCTGCTCCCACCCAATAATCGGGTTAATTATTATCGCGTCAAATCCAGCTTCAAAATAATGCTTAGTGGCCCAAGCATTTGTATGCCCAACATCACTGAGTTTACAGTCTATTATTGTAGGTAAACCTAGGCTGTGCGCTTCGTCAATAATTTCCTTAACACCATAATAAAGTCCAAGTGGTAATAATAACTGCATGTTAATCTTAACCGCACATACATATGGACTTACTTCACGTAAAACATTTAGTGCACGCTTTTTCAAAGTATTCTGACTCAAATCTTTAGGTAGAGCTGAAAGGTCTAAAGCCAATACGATTCTACTTTTCCTCTCTTTAGCAACCCTCTCAATGCGAGATTTAAATGACATTCAAAACACCCCTAATACTCTCATAATCACTTTGCAACAAGTTATTTATAGTTAACCAGAAAGCCGTACGACCACAAAAATACTCTCCAAAATTCATGCGAGTACAGTTGCAATAAACTCGAAAACAGTAACTTCAATGCGCTTCGAGCCATCGATCATCCGAGTTTATAGCTGCTAAATTTAATGACGAAGTAATAAGCCCTGATGTTTAGAGCCGATCTAAAATTAGGTAAAGTTTAATGCTGACCTACATATAATTAATTTGGGCGATGAAGAGGGCTGGTATTTCCAAGAAGTTCAATGAAGAGTGACACCAGAACTGAGCCCGCAACAAATCAACTATTAGCCAATTAAAATCGACTAGTTCAATTTTTAAGCGCACATCAACATTTTATATGAAACTGGAGGTATAGCATTGGTTATTGTGCAGATTAGCGATGAAGTAAGAGCTAGATTTGAGGGCTTATCTCTTGGAATAGCCATAGTAGAAGACGTCAACGTTAAATCAAAATGCGAAGAGCTATCAGCTGAAATTGAAAGATGCGAGATGGAAATTAGAAGAAGCATTAAAATTGAAGATTTGAAGGACTTACCCATCATCAGAGCTTATAGGGATTTCTACTGGAGAATAAAAATCGACCCTACTAAGCAGAGACCTTCAGCAGAAGCTTTAATTAGAAGAATACTTCGCGGCAAAAGCATTCCGAGAATTAATTGCGCGGTAGACGCTTACAACTTAGCTTCCATTTTAACCCAAATTTCAATAGGCGCATATGACTTGGACAAAATAGTTGAGCCTATAGTTTTAAGGTGGTCTAGAGAGGGAGAGAAGTTTAAAGGCATAGGTGAAGATGAGAAAGCAATTGAAAGACAATTGGTAATTGCAGACTCAGAGAAGATAATTAACTTATATCCACATAGAGATTCAGACTTAACAAAGATAACCAAAGATACTAAACGCATATTAACTATAGCATGCGGAGCACCAGGCATACCTTCAAGCACTGTTTTAAAAGCAGCAGAAAAGTCAGCCCAAAACATTGTCAAGTTCTGCGGAGGAAGAATAGAAAGATGCTGGCTTGTAAAGTAGGCTAAAATTACTTATCCCCATCAAACCACGAAATTTACAGCTATGACGAGAAGCAGGTTAATTACTAATGAAAACAATTACAATAATTGGCAGGTGGCAGATTTGAGCAAGAAAGATAGAAATGACATTCCTGAACCGCCTTTAACTCCAGTTGAACCTCTACTCTACGAACCTCACTGGACTGGAGATGTTCTCAAACTCCTAATGCACATAACTAGAAAGCTAAATGAAATAATCAAGAAGATTGATGAATTGGATAGGAAAATTGCTGAAGTTTCTTCGAAAGTTGATGTTATTTCTAAAAGATTAAGCGAGACTTACTAATGTACTTGCCAGAAATTGGAATAGATGCGCCGCACTTGGGACATTTTTTGTCTTCAGTCAAATTATACTTTATTACTCTATAGCCATAGCGTTTGATTAGTAGCGTGCCGCACTCTGGGCAGTAAGTGTGTTCATATGGATGCCCAGGAACATTTCCAATATATGGATACTTGACGCCCAGCTTTTTCGCTAGCTTATATGCAAATTCTAAAGTTTCAATTTTAGTTGGAGGCTTATGAAACTTAAATGCAGGGTAGTACCGCGTGAAGTGTATTGGAGTTTCTGGACCTACCTCTTTTAAGTGGCGTTCAATAATCCACTTTATACAATCTTCGTCGTCATTAACGTCAGTTACTATGAGATTTACGATCTCTACATGCAACCCAATATTCTTCGCTTCCCTAGCGTTTCTCCACACGTACTCTACGTTTACGCCCCCACAATACTTCTCATAAACTTCAGCATCACCCTTAACATCAATCTTTAATCCATGCAAACCTGCATTCTTAAGCATGTAAAGAGCGTCTAGAGTCATGTACCCGTTGCTAACATAAGTATTGTAAAGGAAGCACTTCACAGCCAGTTTGAAGCAGTCTAGCGAGTATTCAAATAGCATTAGAGGTTCATTGAAGCTTACACATAAACCTTCATCTCCACGCTGCAGAGCTACTTGAACTACTTTATCTGGAGGAACATAGTAAGCTTCTCTCGGATTTGGATGCCGCTTGCTCAAATGCCAATTTTGACACCAGAGACAGTAGAAATTGCAGCTCCAAGTTGAGAAGGTAAGTGCTGATGAGCCAGGCCAAAAGTGGAAGAATGGCTTAATTTCGATAGGTCTACTCTCAATTGCACTTAAATCTCCATAAGTTAAAGTGTAAAGCACACCGTCAACATTTAATCTAGTTCCACAATAACCTCTTCTACCAGGAGGAATTTTACATCTCCTTTCGCACAGGTTGCACTCGACAGAGCCATCTCCAATAGACTTGTATAAGAGAGCTCTTCTAACTGTAGGATATTTAGTCAAGTCTTCACAGGGCATTCCAACTAACTCATCATTGATTAGCGTAATAAACTTATGGCATAAACCTAAAAGTGCGATTAACGCAAATATTCGCGAGGAGTAGTAATGCAGGAAGACGCCATATGTGAGGGGAATTACGTTCTAATGTACTTGAATAAGAGGAGGACATACTTAGTTAAAGTTAGGCGAGGACAAGTCCTCCACACCCATAAAGGATACATAAAGCTCGACGAATTAATTGGAAAAAGGTATGGCTCAAAAATTAAGAGCCACCTAGGCTACACTTTCATAGCTCTTAAGCCAACTTTGAGAGATTACGTCTTTAAGTTCTCAAGGAAGACTCAGATAATATACCCAAAAGACATTGCATTAATTGTACTTTATAGTGGAATAGGGCCGGGAAGCAGAGTTGTTGAAGCAGGAACTGGCTCAGGAGCATTGACGAGCGCGCTGGCTTACTACGTTAAACCCACAGGCAAAGTATACAGTTATGAAATTAGAGAAGATGTACTTGAAGTTGCCAAGAAAAATCTGGAAAAAGCAGGTCTACTAGACTATGTGGAGTTTAAATTGAAAGACGTGACTGAGGGAATAGATGAGAAAAATGTGGATGCCGTCATACTTGACCTAGCAACTCCATGGCTAGTAGTACCTCACGCTTATGAAGCACTTGCAGATTGGGGAGTATTTACGAGCTATAGCCCTACCATAGATCAAGTCGTAAAAACTGTAGAAGCACTGAAAAAAGAAGGGTTTGTAGCAACTGAGTGCTTGGAGTGTCTCGTCAGAAAAATAAAGGTAATACCAGGAGAAACTAGACCTGAAACGTTAATGATAGGCCACACAGGATACATTGTAATTGCTAGGAAAAGCTTCAAGGAGGAAAGTGATTGAAAAAAGGAAAAACCCTCTTCACAGTACTAATCATACTTTCATTAAGCGCACTTTACACGCCAGTAAGATACATGGCAGACTTAAACTCCAATGGAAAGTACAGTTACGTCATGACCGTAGATGATGAAGGCAAACTCAAAGTTGAAATCTTCTACTACTCAAATTTGAGAAAAGGTAGTTCATGGGTCCTAGTGCCAAAAAACTTCACCGAGTGGAAACTTGAAGTTTTAGAAGGTGAAATCGAAAGTTCAGAAATTAAAGATGCCTACACGAAAACTGGAGAAAAATACGTGTTCTACTATAACTTCACTTACAACTTCACTTCAAGTAATAGCTTTAAGATCAAAATAACGTACGAAATGGATTACGGCTCAATAATCGTAGAGCCACAATGCCTCTTCTTTTCACCTCAAATAGGCTTCAACCCCCAAGACAGCTGCATAGTGCACATATTCTTCCCAAAAACTGCAGTACTAGATGCAGATGTAATGTACCCGCAGCCAGCAGGAATTGAAGAGCAGCCAAATGCGTATGAGGTCACATTCTACCTTCAAGATAATATGGCTAGAATAGCAATAGAGTACACAACCATCAATCCTCCAGATATTGTAAAAATCAAGAGAGGCATATACACTGTTGAAACCCCGAAAAGATACCTAAACTTAGCTGAGAGGCTAATAAATGCATACGAAACAGTTTATAACAATTTGACAAGGATATTCTCTACAAACCTGACAAGTGTCTATGTTAAATTTTACGCGCCTAGTCTAGAGGACTTGTGGATTGGAGGCTTCATCCCCTTCAATGGAACTCACCTCAGCGAAATAAATCTAAATCTATTCTTCATCAGGACCTCACCAGGATACTGGGAGCAAATAGCTATTCACGAATTAATACACCACTTTGTTTGGGCAGCAGGGATTTCCCCAAACCTACTATGGTTCCACGAAGGATTAGCAGAGTATATTAGCTTTGAGTTAACATTAGGCGCGGGGTGGACGGGAGCTGAAGATAGAAGAGAGAGGCTAGAAATAATAGCTGAAGCATTAAAGCAAGAATACGGATTTATCCAAGACTGGAGGCCGGGCAAGTTATCTGGAAACATCATAATGTACTACGCAGCAGCATACAGTGTAGTTAAAGAGCTAGCCCAGAGCTACGGCGGACTAGAATTCTACAGGAAATTCTTCAGCCAAATAAAAGGCTTTAAAAACATAACTTCAACAGACACACTAGTCTACTACCTTAGTAAATGCGCGGAGGAAGACTTAACTCCAAAATTCATCCAGTGGCGCTTTAATGTCGTAAACATTTACGCGGTGCACGAAGCCATCCAAGAAGGTAAAGACGCAGTTGCAAGGCAGCTGCCCATAGCTCAACCATGGGCAACAGTGGCTAGGAAATTGATTGAGCAAGCTGAAGATGCCATCAGAAGAGGAGATTTAAAGGAGGCATTAATGAAGGCAATTATCGGAGGATTTATAGCGAAAATATCTTTAACTTTAACTATCTTAACGGTTGGAGCAGTTGTGCTCCTAATCATGAGGAGGTTAATTTGTGAAGAAATATGAAGAAAATAAAGTCATAAAGATAATTGGACTCAAAAATATTCCAATAATAAACGAAGGAGACGACCTAGCCAAGATAATTTGCGAAGCGGCTGATAGACAAGGAGTAGGAGTTGAAGATGGCGATGTAATAGTTATTGCAAGCAAAATAGTGGCCAAGGCTGAAGGCAGAATCGTAAACTTAAATGACATACAACCATCCCAATTTGCAACTCGAATCGGCGAATTAATGAATAAAGACCCAAGACTAGTCGAATTAATACTTAGAGAAAGCAACAAGATAGTCAAAATGAAATTCCGCCACTTAATAGTCGAAACTAGACATGGGTTTGTCTGCGCAAATGCAGGTATAGATAGGAGTAATGTCGCAGGCCAAAAAGACGTAGTATCACTATTACCAGAAAACCCCGACGATTCTGCAAGAAAAATACGTGAAAGAATAAAGGAGATAAAAGGCGTAAATGTGGCGGTGATCATCTCAGATACCTTTGGTAGAGCATGGAGAGCAGGACATGTCAACTTCGCAATTGGAATTGCCGGAATGAAGCCGATAAAAGACTATAGAGGAGAGCAAGACATGTTCGGCTACACACTTAGAGTAACTCAAATGGCAATTGCAGATGAATTAGCAGCAGCTGCTGAGCTAGCCATGGGAAAAAATGACGGAATACCAGTAGTGATCATACGCGGATACGAGTACCCCAAAGGAGAAGGTTCATCAAAAGACCTAATATACCCAGAAGAGAAAGACCTATTCAGGTAAATTCACTCAAAGCCTCCCTAACTAAACTAGAACCTAGCTCAGCTAACTCATCAGCACGACAAGAATCCAAACTTTCACTAAAAACTCTAAATACAGGCTCAGTACCAGAAGGCCTCAAGAGAAGCCAACTCCCATCATCAAAGATCACCTTCAAACCATCCAAATCAACTATGTAGGATGGATTAAGCTCTGAAACTTTATTTTTAAGCCAATTTAGAACTTTAACTTTCAGCTCTTCTGGACATGGAACAGCAATTTTAACCCTATGAAATCTTGGGAAATTCGACGTTGCACTGCTCAAGCCTCCATATTTACATAATATTTCAAGAATTTTACCTAGAGCTAGTCCAGGATCACCATAGTAGACGTTTTTAGGCCAAATATACTTCCCAGACTCTTCAAACGCAAAAATGACATTTGAAAAGCGCTTCATTACATCGATGATTGCCGGCGGACCAACTTTACTATAGCGCACCTCTCCACCCGCAATCTCGCACACGTATTCAATTAAATTTGAAGTATTAATTGGACAAACAATTACGCCGCCACCTTTTAACATCAGCTCTTCACGAGCGAATAGACATCCCACTACATCACCCCATAAAACCTCGCCATGCTCATTGACAAACAAGCACCTATCGCCATCACCATCAGTAGCAATAGCAAAGTCCGCAGAAAGTTGCTTAGTATAATTTGCTGTGACAGTTAGAAACCTAGGATGCAAGTCCGGTCCTCTACCAGGAAAAGCGCCATCGGGAAAATCATTAATCAAAAATACTTCGCAGCCCAATTCTCTCGCTATTAGAGGAAGAAACATGCACTGCGCACTATTAGATGGATCAACAACAATTTTAGCTCCCAAACTCCTAGCAGCCTTAACGTTTACCTGCCTTAAAATTGACTTAAGGTAAATATCTAGACAACCAGTGAAATTCTCAACTCTACCAACCTCATTCCATGAAACCCCACTTAAACTTCCAGAAAATACCAACTTCTCAATTTTTTCGTGCTCCTTTGGCGAGAGCTCAGCAGTATCTCCATTAAAGAAAAGGAGGCCAGCAAAATGAGGTGGAGTATGACTAGCAGTAACCATTATAGCACCATTAAGCTTCAACTCCTTTACAACGTGAAGTAAGGCAGGAGTAGGTAAAACCCCGCAATCAACAACATTTAATCCCCCTGAAGTTGCACCTGCAACACAAGCCTTAGCTAAAATGCTCGATTGAAAGCGGACATCCCTACCAATAGCAATGAAGCCAGAACCACCTAAAAATTTTGCAAACGCTAATGAGAGTTTAATAGCTAATTCAGGAGTTAGAGTATTATGAATTTCACCTCTAACACCAGAAGTCCCAA
>Ga0164311_10000948_pt1 | contig 13629 bp, 6 predicted proteins | sample GuaBasSedimGuay2_FD_121796 | JGI IMG/M metagenome (GOLD analysis project Ga0164311, IMG submission 121796) | Subseafloor sediment microbial communities from Guaymas Basin, Gulf of California, Mexico - Guay2, Core 4569-9, 9-12 cm | ecosystem: Environmental > Aquatic > Marine > Hydrothermal vents...
TCCATAACCTGGGCTACTCCGGCGTCTTCACATACCCGATGCTCTTCGGCGATGCGAACATAGACGACGTGGTTTCGATCAGGGATGCGCAATGGATCGCGAAGTACGACGTCGGGCTCGTGGATGACGGCGCAATCGACGTTGCGGCAGCTGACGTCAATGGCGACGGGCGTGCGACGGACACGGATGCGATGCTCGTCGCGAAGTTCATCGTCGAGCTTATCTCAGAGTTCCCAGTGGAGGCATGACAGGTGGAGAGAATGCCGGCGGCGGCGTGTGGAGCAGCGTGCGACGTTTGCGCACTTAAAGATGCCTGCGGGGCGTCTTAGCCACATCAAGGAGAAGTTTGGGACGTCGTGTCCGGTCTTGGAGTGTGCGATGAAAAGGGGCATGGATTTCTGCTTGCGGTGCGCCGACTTCCCCTGCGGGACGCACTACGAGCACGGCATGCCCTTCAGCCACAGGTTCCTTGACATGATGAAAGAGTTCAAAAGTGGGGTCAGAAGCGAGGAGGCTTGAAGATGCTACCAAGAGTAGCAGCGGCGGTGTGGGGCAGCTGCGTATCTCCGCTCGTCGAGGCTGCGCGTTCGTTGCCTTTCGACGTTGAGGTCTGGAATCTCGTGGAGGTCGAGGAGGGGCGGTTAGAGGAATGCTTACGCTCGCTGAAAAATACTGACTTGATCCTCGTTTATCCAATGGAGAGCTTGCGTTGCTGGGAGCTGCTGGAGAAAGGGCTTGCGGGGCTGGAGAAGCCAATAGTGGCGGTGGGCGGCGAACCCTCGAAGTGGCTGCTCTCGAATGTCGGCACGAAGGTCACGCTCGTCGCAAATCAGTATTTTGCGTTTGGCGGCGTTGAAAACCTCAAAAATCTTTTAAAATTCCTTGCAAGCGAGGTTCTCGGCGTCGCTTGCGAGTTCTCACCGCCAGCAGAGCTTCCGTGGGATGGGATTTACCATCCTGACGCATCTTCGGCGTTTAACAATGTCGAGGAGTATTTGCGGTGGTATGAGCACGCGGGACATCTCAAAAAGGCGCCGACCGTTGGCATCCTATTTTACCGAAACTACTGGGTCACCGGAAATCTCGAGGTTGAGAACGCTTTAATTAGGAGCTTTGAGGCTGAGGGTTTGAACGTCATAGCGGCGTTCTCTTACAGCAGCGCGGCGGAACATGGCGCCCGCACGAACCTCGAAGTCATAAAGGACTTTTTCATGGACGACGACCGTCCGAGGATAGACGCGCTCGTGAATCTGCAGTGGACACCGCTCGGTGGCGACTGGCGTGACCGCAAAACTTCGGCGGAGCGTGCCGTCGAGCTTTTGAAAAGATTGAACGTTCCGGTATTCCACCCGCACATCGCATACCACATGACTGAAAACGAGTGGCGTTCGTCCGGTCAGGGCGTCGGCGGCAGCATCATGGCGTTTACGATAGCGTTGCCTGAGCTTGAGGGCGTGGTCGAGCCGATACTTGTGGGCGTCACGAAGGCGGAGCATGAAGGCATCGCGGACACGCTCGTGGAGCGTGCGACGCCCGTCGAGGAGCGAGTTCGCAAAATCGTGCGGCGTGTGAGGCGTTGGTTGGAATTGCAGCAAAAGCCGCCTTCCGAGCGTAAATTGGCGTTCATCCTGCACAACAATCCGTGCGCGAGCGTTGAGGCGACCGTCGGCTCCGCCTCCCACCTTGACTCGCTGGAGAGCGTTGCCCGCATCATAAACAAGCTTAAAGAGGCTGGTTATAAGGTCGAAAACCCGCCGAAGGATGGAAAGGAACTGATAGAAACGATAATGAACCGCAAGGCAATCAGTGAGTTCCGGTGGACGACCACCGAAGAGATAGTGCGGCGTGGCGGCGTTCTTGCATTCGTGAGCGCCGACGAATATGAGGCGTGGTTTAGAACGTTGCCTGAGGACGCTCAGAGGCGAGTTGTGGGGGCATGGGGTGAGCCGCCAGGTGAGGAGCGGGACGGCGTCCCTGCCTCGATGATTCACGAGCGTCGCATCCTCGTCACGGGCGTGAGTTACGGGAACGTTGTCGTGTTGGTGCAGCCGAAGCGAGGATGCGCCGGCGCCCGCTGTGACGGGCAGGTCTGCAAGATTTTGCATGACCCGAGTGTTCCGCCGCCACACCAGTATCTTGCGACTTACATGTGGCTCGACAAGGTTTTCGGCGTCGACGCCATCATCCACGTAGGGACACACGGGAACCTTGAGTTCTTGCCGGGGAAGGGCGTTGCGCTTTCGGGCTCTTGCTTCCCGGACATTGCGATCGGTGACGTGCCACACCTCTACATTTACAACTCGGATAACCCACCTGAGGGCACGATCGCGAAGCGTCGCAGCTACGCCACGCTCGTCGACCACATGCAGACCGTCATGACCGAAAGCGGACTCTACGGCGAGCTTAAGGAGCTTGAAGCCCTCATTTCGGAATACAAGAAGGCTGAAGGGGCGAGGGCACATGAGTTACAACACCAAATCTGGGAAGCTGCTCGCAAGGTCAAAGAGATTGAAGGCGTCCAGAACTTCGAAGAGCTTTTAGAGCGTGCTCACAAACTCATCACGCAAATATATAACACGCAAATTCCTGATGGCATGCACGTTTTCGGCGAAATTCCAAAGGGGGATAAGAAAATCGAGTTTGTGAGAGGCGTGCTGAGGCAGGAGCTGAGGGCGTTTGCATTGAAAGCTCTACGGCTTAGGGGTGAGAGCGACGAGGGTGGCGTTAGGCTTCTTGCGGAAGCGGACGAGCTTTCAAGGCGTGTCGTTGAAGCCGCTTTGAGCGGGCAGACGGCGGCTGAGATTTTTGAGGAGTTGAGTTTTAACGCTCTCGACAGCAACTCGCAGCGTGAAGTTGTGGAGGAGCTTCGTCGTATGGTCAAGAAAATTTCGGACGTTTCTTCAAGGATTGACTCTTCTGACGAGTTAGGGAGCTTGCTGAGGGGTTTTGAGGGTGGCTATGTCGAACCGGGACCTTCGGGACTGGTAACGAAAAAGCCGGAGGTGCTGCCGACCGGTCGTAATTTCTTCTCGCTCGACCCTGAAAGAATACCGACGAAAGCGGCATGGGAAGTCGGGAAGAAGCTTGCGGAGAAGCTCCTTGAGCGGTATTTGAGAGACGAGGGTAAATATCCGGAGAACGTCGCCATGTATTGGATGTGTAGCGATATCATGTGGAGCGATGGCGAACAACTCTCGCAGATTCTTTATTTGATAGGTGTGGAGCCGCTCTGGGAGAGTGGCAAGGTGCGGGGCTTCAGGCTCATCCCGCTGGAGGAGCTTCGCCGCCCAAGAATCGACGTGACCATCCGTGTCAGTGGAATTACCCGTGACAACTTCCCGAACGTCATCGAGCTTTTGGACGAGGCGTTCCACGAGGTTGCGTCACTGAACGAGCCCTTGGAGTTGAATTACGTGCGGAAGCACGCCATTGAAAAGTTTAGGGAAGGGACGAGCTGGCGGGATGCCACACTTCGCATATTTTCAAGCAAGCCTGGCACCTATGGCGCGGGCGTAAACCTTGCCGTCTACGCTTCTGCGTGGAAGGAGGAGCGGGATCTTGCAGAGATTTTCGTTTACTGGAATGGCTACGCCTACGGCAAAGACATCTTCGGTAAGGAGGCGCATGAACACCTAGTTTCGCAGCTTAAAAGCGTCGAGATGACGTTTAACAAGACCACAACCGACGAGTATGACCTACTGGGGTGCTGTTGCTACTTCTCAACGCACGGCGGGCTCACGGCAGCGGCTCGCACCATCTCCGGTAGGGACGTAAAACCATACTACGGCGACACGAGGGACGCAAGCGCCGTCGAGGTGCGAACGCTCGCCGAGGAAGTTAGTAGAGTGGTGCGCACGAAACTCCTGAACCCGAAGTGGGTCGAGGGTATGAAGCGGCACGGCTACAAGGGCGCCGGCGACATCTCGAAACGCATCGGACGCGTCTTCGGCTGGCAGGCGACCACGAGAGAAGTTGGCGACTGGATTTTCGACGAGATTGCGAAAACCTTCGTGCTCGATGAGGAGATGCGCCACTTCTTCGAGGAGAACAACCCATATGCGCTCGAAGAAATCGAGCGTCGCCTCGTCGAAGCTGCCGCCCGAAATCTCTGGAAGCCCGACCCTGAAGTGCTGAAAGGACTCAGGGCGGCGTATCTTGAGACGGAAGGGCTACTGGAAGAGCGGATGGGCGATGTGGCAGCGCCACTACAGGGCAGCTCAATAGATGTGCTCACGGCGGACGACGTTGAGAGCTGGGGCGAGAAGCTACATAAGGTAAGAGAGCTTCTGGAAACGAGAGAGGAAACTCAGTAGGCTGGTGAAATTCATGCGGGAGGCAGCGGTGCGGCGGCAGCTGCTTCTAACCATTTTATTGGCATTTTTTCTGTTTTTATTCGTCTCCGTTGCGGAAGCCAGCGTCGTGGAGCGGAACTTCACGGCTGAAGGCGGTTATCTCTGGTTTGCGGGGGCGCTGCCCGGCTGTCCCGATGATGAGAGCAAGAAGCTTGTGGTTTATGAGGGCGAAGAAATCTATTTCGTGAGCGAGAGCGGCGACTTCGTGGACGTCATAGTTTCAGGACCCTACGAGCACGACGGCGATGCAAAGTCCGGTTGTAAGGACTACGAGGTGAGAGCTGGCGAGCCTTGGGACACGAGCGGCATGAAAACCGGCTACTTTTTCAAGGTTGTGGAAGAGGCAGACGAGAGCGTCGGCGGCTGGTTCGGCGTTGAGCGCCACTCCTTTAGTATCGAGCTTGAGAAGGAGCGGGTGCAGGAAGGCGAACGCTTCACGCTACGCCTCAAGAAGAACGACAAGGAGTGTGGCGTTTTCAAGCTCACCATCGAGGACGACGACGGTTTCTCGATAACAAACGAGGAAGGCGTTGACGTTTACGAAATCTTAATCGAATATGAGGAACGTAACTTCCGGCGATTCGCCAAGGGTCAGGCTGAAGTTGCGGGCATCAACTTCACAGTCGACGGCGAGCTCGTCCTTGATACTGCCCTCCTAAAAATGGAGGATGGGGAATACAAAATCATCTTGGAGGATTGCGCCACCGACGCCGACGATGACGTGAGCGTGGAGGTCAAGCTCGTGCATCTGGAGCTTGAGGTGCCTGCGGAGGTCGTGCGTGGAGAAGACCTCGAAATCATCATCAGAAGCTCGTTCTTCGAGCGTGCCGCCGCCGTCTCCATCACATCAGGAATGCTCAACCTCTACGAAGGCGTCGTCACGCTCGACGAGGACGGGAAGAAAAAGCTACGAATCCCTACCGAAGACGCAGAGCTTGGTAGATATAGAGTGGAGGTGAGCGTGAGCGGGATTCGTAGGACGAAATACGTGGAAATCATTGAGGGAGAGCTTTTCGTAAATGTTCCTGCGGAGGCAACCGTCGGTGACGTCATCACGGTCAACGGCACCGCGAACTATGGCGAATACGTTATTATTCTGGTGGATGAGCGTTTTGAGGACTGCGTGCGACTGAGCGTTTCCGAGGGCAAGCGGAGCTTCGAGTGGAGCTGGGACACGACCGGCGAGAGCGAGGGGCGGCAGAAGCTTGAGTTCTTCGTGGTCTACGAGCCACTGACGTTCTCTGAGGGCGAGCGGGTGAGCGATGACTGGCAGTCTGAAGAGGGCGTGGACGCGCGTGCGTCGCTTCTGCTCCGCCTGCCGAGCCTCGAGCTTGAGGTGCCGAGCGAGGTTGCGGAAGGCGACGATGTCATCATCAAGGGCAACGCCACCGGCACGAGCCGCATCTTCATCATAATATTCGACCGCAGAGGCAAAATTGTCTTCCCGGAAAGCGGCGTTGCGCACGCTACGCCTGTGGTGCGAGGGAGCTTTGAGGAGGATGCCGGGACGCTCGACGCTGGCAGGTATTATATTGTGGCGGTGCACGCCGGCAGGGACGGCGTCACGAACGCAATTGAGGGCAGGCGCTGGGACGTTGGCGACGCCTCCAAAAGCTTAGAGCAGCGGCTCGAAATCCTTGAGGATGCGCTCACGGCGGCGGGCAGCGATGACCTCTTCGAAGAGGCAACGCTCGTCGTCAGAAGTCCAGAAGTCGAACTTCATGCTCCGAAAAGCGTCTCAGTTGGCGAGCTTTTAGAGGTTCAGGCAGAAACGAACGTCAGGGACGGTGAGCTTGCGAGGTTTACCCTCTCTAACAGCAGCTTTCGCCTCGAAATGACAGCTTTCGTTGAAAATAGCTGGTTACGCGTTAGTTTTAACACCTCAAAACTCCAGCCCGGAGTTTACAAGCTGACGGTAGACGTCGCCGGAAGGGTGCAGGACTACAAGAACGTGACGCTCCTCGCCACCAAAAAGAGCGAGGCAAAAAGCACGCCTGCAAGCACGAACGAGAGCGTAAGCGAGGTAGGCGCTGGGGAAGAGCTGTCTGAGGAGACTTTTGAGAGTGAAACGCAGCCGCCGCCCGCCGCTGGAGCCGGCGGTGGGAACGTCAGCAACGAAAGCTCGCCGCTCAGCGGCTTCCCAAGGGTGCCGGTGTCGAGCTTGCTCGTAGTGGTAGCTTTGACGGCGGCGTTCGTGCTGCGGCGCCGCCTCCGTTAAGCGGGCATGTCCGTGCTTCTTGGCTCCTCAATCCTCGCATCAAAACTCTTATTGAAGACTCTGCCGTTCATGCTCGTAGGCGTCATTCTTGCGGAGTTTATCGTAGCGTTAGGCGTCGTAGAAAAGCTTTCGTGGCTCGCGAAGCCGATAACGAATTTTTCGCATCTCAGAGAGGAGTGTGGCGTAAGCTTCCTCCTCGCTTTCATTTCGCCGACTGCTGCCAATGCTATGCTTGCGGACTACTACGAAAAAGGCTTTATCGAGAAGAGAGAGCTATTCATCGCCGCCATGATAAATTCCTTTCCGGCAGTCGTCATGCACTGGCGTTATCTCCTTCCGATAGTTGTGCCGCTGCTCGGCATTGCCGGCGTCATTTATTTCGGGATGCTCATGCTCGTCGGGCTCCTGAAAACGACGTTGCTCATGCTCGTCGGCAGATTCGTGCTCGAAGGCAGCGGCGCATCGCCGAAATCCGATGCAAGAGCCGGGGCAAAGCGTCCGACGCTTCCAGAGGCTTTCCACAAGAGCTTACACTCTTCTAAGCCTGTGATGAAAAGGATAGTAGCCATCACCGTGCCGACAATGTTTGTCGTATGCCTTTTGATAGAAGTTGGAGCATTTGACGCCCTTTCTTCGCTGCTCAGTGGCGTGACGTCGCTGCTTCCAGTGCCGCCGGACGCATTGGGCGTGATCGCCGCACACCTCGGACATCATACTGCGGCGTGCACGGTCGCCAGCGGACTTCTCGCCGCCGGGAGACTCTCCGTAAGGGACGTCGTCATAACCCTGCTCTTCGGAAACGTGCTTGCGAGCATCACGACCGCCTTACGCTTTTTTGCGCCGCACTACGTCAGCATTTTCGGTCCGAGAGAGGGTCTGGAGCTGATGACGGTCTCAACGGCGATAAGAGATGGGATCACTCTCGTTTTGATCGCGGCACTCATGCTGCTCTGGTGAATTTGTTTTGCTCCTCTCAGCTTGGCGGCTGTGCTTCACAGCCTACTTAAACGATGCGCCAGTAACGACCAAAGCTGGGAAAGGCGTCCATCGCATCGATCATAACATCCACGCGGAACTCCAGCGCTTCATGTTACCCAAATAAAATATATAGCGCCAAAGTATTACTACCATGCTAAATGGTGCGCCATCAGCCCATAGGTGAGGCGTCTTGATAGTGGTCATCTCGACGCTGGCGTCCACGAAGCCGCTGATCACGGCTTATCGGAGCATAAGGGTGGGGAACAAGCCGGAATTGCGAGTTTACTACCCACATGAAGTGAATGAAGAGTGGGTGGAGCTTAAAGAGTTCGAAAGGAAGTTAAAAGAAGCCTCTGCGGTCTTAATAGACGTCAGAGGAGGGGGAAAGGTCGAAGAGGTTCTTCATCGGGCATTAAAGGGAAAAAATAACGTCGTGGTCACGCTCATCGGCTCGCCGAGGCTGATGTCTCTTACGAGGCTCGGCTCCTTCACCATGGAGAAGTTCTCTGAAAAGTTCGAGGAGAGCTCTCGGCTGAGCACCGAGGAACTTTACAAAAGAGCGAGGAGGATCCAGAGTATCATCGAAATTGCCGGAAGACTTCCGATAGGCTCGCTCCGGGACGCAAGAAACTACGTGAAAATCCTGAAATACTACTCGTACGGCGGCGAGGAGAACTACCGAAACATGTTCATTACCCTCTTGAGGTATTTGGGCTACAAGCTTCCAGAGCCTAAGGAGCCGAAGGAGAGGCACGAAATCGGAGCCTATCACCCAAAGCTCGGCTTTCTTGAGGAGCCTTTGCCGAACGAGGAAAAGCCGAGCGTCGGCGTGCTGATTTACGGCGGCATGCACTTCGACCAGTGCGTCCCGCCACTTAAAGCCCTTGTGGAGCGTTTAGAGAATCTTGGCGTTAGCGTCACGCCGATTTATGTCGAAAGCACGACGAAGACGTTAGAGGGCATTCGGCGGTTCTTCTTCAAACACGGAAAGCCTGCCGTCGACGCTGTTATCAGCCTCCTCTGGTTCAGGCTCAACGGCGGCCCGCTCGGCGGAGACCCGAGACCTACGCTCGCGCTCCTGAAAGAGCTCGGTGTGCCTGTCTTCTGCCCGGCTCCGATGTACATGAGAGAGGTTTCGAGCTGGGAGCTGTCGCCGACCGGGCTCTCTCCGATCGAAATTATATGTGCGGTGGTCTGGCCGGAGCTTGACGGCTGCGTTGAGCCCATTCCCTGCTGTGGGCTGAAAAGCGAGGAGTTTGAGGGCGTCGTCGTGAAGGACACGCTTCCCATTGAAGGTCGAATTGAGAGGGTCGTTGCGAGGGTCGGAAACTGGATTTCGCTGAAAACGAAGAGGAACGAGGAGAAGCGTCTCGCAATAGTTCTTTACGATTATCCCCCGGGGGAGGCGAACATCGGGAGCGCCGCTTACTTGGACACCTTTGAGAGCGTGAAAAGGCTCTTAGAAAGGCTAAAAGCGGAAGGTTATGTCGTCGAAATTCCAGAGAGCTTAAAAGAGCTTTTTGAGGTCTTTGCGGTCGTTAATTCCGGGAGGTGGCTGGATGCGAGGAAGACGCTAAAGAACTGCCCGAGCATCGAGCTTCAAGAATATTGCAGGTGGTTTGAGGAGCTGCCTGAAGAGTTGAGACGGGACGTCATCGAGAGCTGGGGACTTCCGCCGGGGAACGTGATGGTTGAGGGCGGTTGCATTCTCATCCCCGGGATCTGGCTGGGGAACGTCTTCGTCTGCCTCCAGCCATCAAGAGGCGTTCACGAGAACCCTGAGAAGGCTTACCACGACAAGAAGCTCCCGCCACATCATCAGTACATCGCATTCTACAAATACCTGCAGAGAGAGGTGGATGCGGTCATCCACGTCGGGACGCACGGCACGCTCGAATTCCAAAAGGGTAAGGAGGTGGGGCTGAGCTCGAAATGTTTCCCGGACGTCCTGATCGGGAACCTCCCGCACGTCTACATTTATCACGTGCTGAACACTTCCGAAGGTTCGATTGCGAGGCGTCGCAGCTACGCCACGCTTGTGAGCTACAACTCGCCACCGTACACGACTTCCGACCTCTACGGCGACCTCCTCGAGCTCGAAGACCTGATCAACGAGTTTCACGAGGCGAGCGTTCAAGACCCGAGGAGGGTGGAGACGCTTCGCCGTAAAATCATGGAGAAAGCCGAGAATCTTCACTTAGACGGGAGAAGCGTCGATGAAATTCATGACGAACTTATTGAGATGAAGCGAAGTATCATCCCCAAAGGCTTACACGTTCTCGGCGAGAGGTACTCCGAGGAGGAGCTTGTGGACTTCGTCCGGCTTCTCCTTCGTTACGATAGAGGCGGCTTGAAATCGCTGAACAGAATACTTGCGGAAAATAAAAGGCTGAATTACGATGAGCTTCTCAAACGCCCCGGCAAGCATGTTAGGACTCTTGATGAAATTGAGAAGGAGGCGGAAGAGCTTGTAAAGACGCTCCTTTCCGAAGGGGTAGGTAGGGTTGTGAAGAGAGGTGGCGTTTCAAGACCGCTGAGGGCGGAGCTGAGGAGGACGCTCGAATTCGGGCTTTCTGTTGCGAGGAAGTTTCAAAAGAACGACGCAGAATTGGATAATGTTGTTAGAGCCCTGAATTGCGAGTTTGTCGAGCCAGGACCGGGCGGGGACGTGCTTCGGAATCCGGAGGCGCTACCAACCGGCCGCAATATCTATCAGTTCGACCCAAATCTGATACCGACGCAGACCGCCTGCGAGCGAGGCGCCGAGATTGCGGAGAACACGATAAGACGCTTCTTGGAAAAGCATGGGAGGTATCCTGAGAGCGTGGGCGTCGTTCTCTGGGGCTTTGAGACGACGAAGACCGGCGGGGAGACCATCGGTCAAATCCTGCACTACCTCGGCGTGAGGCTGAAGCGAAGAGGGGCTTGGAGCGTCGAGCTTGAGGTCGTCCCGCTGGAGGCGCTTCGCCGCCCGAGGATCGACGTGCTTGTTAACATCTGCGGCTTCTTCAGAGACATGTTCCCGAACGTCCTCCAGCTTTTGAGCAGGGCGTTCGAGCTTGTTGCGTCTCTCGACGAACCTCTTGACAAGAATTTCGTGAGAAAGCACGCTATAGAAGCTAGAGAAGTGTTGAAGGAGTTGTTTCCTGAGGGTGAAGAAATATCTGAGGAGCGTTTTTGGAGGCTCGCCTCTGCGAGGGTCTTTGGTCCGGACGCCGGCGAGTATGGGACGAAGGTGACGACGCTCATTGAGGCTTCGAACTGGGAAGAGGAAAAGCAGCTCGCAGAGGCTTACATCAGCTCGATGAACCATGTTTATGCGGAGAACGTGCACGCCGAGAAGGTTGACGCCCTCTACAGAAAGCTGCTTTCCACCGTCGAGCTCGTCTCGCAGATCAGAGACTCTCATGACTATGAGATAACCGACTTAGACCACTATTACGAGTTCTTCGGCGGCTTGTCGAAGGCTGTGGAGACCGTCAGCGGGAGGAAGCCGGAGATGCTGATCACGGACACCACGAAAGAGGTTCTGAAGACGGAGGAGGTTTCAAAAGCCGTAAAACGGAGCGTCAGGGCGAGGCTGCTGAACCCGAAATGGATCGACGAGATGCTGAAACACGACTTCCACGGCGCACAGAAAATCGCGGACCGCGTCGAGTATTTGCTGGGGCTCGCCGCCACGACCGGTGGCGTCGAGAGCTGGGTGTTCAGCGAGGTTGCCTGCCGTTTCGTCTTCGATGATAAGATGCGGAGGCGGCTCGCAGAGAACAACAAATGCGCAGCTGCGGAGGTCATCGAACGCCTCCTAGAGGCGGCGAGGCGGGGCTACTGGAAAGCGTCGGAGGCGGAGTTGAAGAGGTTGAGGGAGGCGTACCTCGAAATCGAAGGACGCCTCGAAGATGTGGTATGAACATGTGGCTCATTTTTATTAGCAAGTCTTAAATGTCATCAGAGCGGTAGCATTATCGTGGTGGTAGCATGAGTGGAGGTATGCGTGTCGGTATCGGGTTGGCGGTGATGGTGGCGGTTCTGTTCATGGCTCTGTTCACGGTTGCGTCGTGCGCCGCTCAGCCGGAGCGGGTCGTGGTGCTGACGCCGCAAGCCGCGGAGGTGCTTCGCCTCCTCGGAGCCGAAGACAAGATTGTGGGAATAAGCAGTACGGTCCTCGGGTACGGTAGGGACGCTTTCTTCCCCGAACTTGCGGGCATGCCGCAGGTCGGCTCGTTCCACCATCCTGACGTTGAGAGGATCATCGAGCTGGAGCCGGATGTTGTCGTCGAATACACGTGGGCCGCTCAATACCTTGAGGAGAGCCTCACGCCCCTCGGCATCGAGGTCTGGCGTTACGACTTCTACGAGCCGCAGACGCTCCTCGACGAAATCGAGGAGCTTGCAAGCCGCTTGGGGTCCGAATACGAAGGCGCCGCACAGGAGTACGTACGCTTTGCAGAGGAGAAGATGGAGGCGATAGAAAGCGTGGTTTCCGGAATTCCAGAGGATGAACGTCCTAAGGTCTTTATCGAGGGCGGACCTTACGGGCAGTATTACACGACGAACAACAGCGGCTGGGCGGTCTGCGTGGAGTGGGCAGGCGGGGAGAACGTAGCCGCCGACATCGTGGGCGAAGGGGGGCACGCTGGGGCGTGGCTCGACCCGGAATGGGTCGTCGATCAGGACCCGGAGGTTTTCGTCAAGGTTTCATGGTGGCACATGCCAGGTGGCTACGGCTCCGACGACCCTTTTGCGCTAAAGGAGTTCAAGGATGAGATCGCCGCAAGGTCGGAGCTGGAGACCGTTTCGGCTGTAGTCAATGACGGAATCTACGTTATCACGTTCGACATGCTGCTCAGTCCAAGCTATTTCGCCGGCGTCGCCCAGCTTGCGAAGTGGTTCCATCCCGAAACGGCGACGAGCCTGAAACCTCGGCAGTGGCATAAAGAGTATCTCGAAAAGTTCCACAACTTGGGTTATCTCGGCGTCCACACATATCCGCTGCTGTTCGGCGATGCGAACATAGACGACGTCGTCTCAATACGCGATGCGCAGTGGATAGCAAAATACGACGTGGGACTCCTCGGCGATGACGAGATAGATGAGGTGGTGGCGGATGTCAGCGGCGATGAGCGCGTCACGATCACGGATGCGATGCTCGTCGCGAAGTTCATCGTCGGGCTCATCGAAGAGTTCCCGGTGGAGGCGTGACGTAATGCCGCCAACGATGTAACACACAAAGTATGTAACATTAATTTTTTAACTCATACAACTTTATACGTCAGCATGGAATATGGATATGCCATAAGTAGGAGGTGAGGAATGATGAATAAGAAAATAGGAATGGTGGTATTTTTCATGGCGGCGTTCCTGCTATCCGCAACCGTAATGGCGGCAGATGTTAGCGTAGAGTCGGTGACCGTGGAGCGTGGCGGCTTTGCGTATGTGAACGTCACTATAGAAAACGTGCCACCGCCGGGACTCGGTGCGTATTCGCTGCTCATGAGCTTTGACCCCGGTGTCGTGAGCATCGAGGAGGTGTATCCCGGCGATTCTCCCTTCGGGACGCCTGCTGCCGTGAACATAGACAATGATGCCGGTGAAATTCGATTCAACGATTACATAGCGGCGGAAGAGGGTCCGGAGAGCGTGTGCGTTGTCAAATTGGGGCTGCGAGCTGTCGGCGATGCTGGTGACGAAAGCGTGCTTGACGTGACACCGCTCGAAATCGCAGACGCCTCTGGAACGCTCGTCACGGCGACGGAGCACGACGGCGTCTTCGGGATAATGGCGCCGACCGTTGCGCTTGAGCCGTCAAGCGTTACCCTTTACGAGGGGGAAACCGCAACGCTGAACGTCACCGTCCACGACGTGCCGGAACCTGGTCTCGGCGCCTATTCTGTCGAGATCGCCTATGATCCAGCGGTCGTCAGCGTCGAAGAAGTTCTTAGCGGTGAGGAGCCCTTTGGGGAGCCTGCGGCGGTGAACGTGAACAACACTGCGGGCTGGGTCGCCTTTAACGACTTCATCACGAACGACACGGGTCCGAGGGATGCGACGGTTGCGTCGCTGAGGATAAAAGCTCTAGCA
>Ga0164311_10000949_pt1 | contig 13617 bp, 15 predicted proteins | sample GuaBasSedimGuay2_FD_121796 | JGI IMG/M metagenome (GOLD analysis project Ga0164311, IMG submission 121796) | Subseafloor sediment microbial communities from Guaymas Basin, Gulf of California, Mexico - Guay2, Core 4569-9, 9-12 cm | ecosystem: Environmental > Aquatic > Marine > Hydrothermal vents...
ATCCGCAAGCGGCTGGAGGGTACGGAGCACGGGATACGGGATACGCAACACGCAATACGCAGTACGTGATGCGTGTTGCGTATTGCGTGATGGGGAGCTTCAAACTGTGAACGACTACGCTGTCGAAGCTGTCAACTTGACCAAGAAATTCGACGATTTCACCGCCGTGGATCACATCAACTTTACCATCCAGCGGGGGGAGATTTTTGGCTTTCTGGGGCCCAACGGCGCGGGGAAGACAACGACTATCCGTATGTTGCTGGGCCTGCTGCGGCCGACCGAAGGCCAGGCCACGGTGTTGGGCTTTGACGTGGTCCGTCAAACCGAGGAGATTCGCAAGCGCATCGGCTACATGTCACAGCGATTCTCCCTGTACAACGATCTGACCGTGGAGGAGAATCTCAATTTCTACGGCGGCACCTATGGCGTTCGTGGCAAACGGCTGCGGGAGCGCAAAGCTTACATTCTGGAAATGGCCGGTCTGAAGGGCCGCGAGCGGGAGCTGACCAGGAATCTCTCTGGCGGCTGGAAGCAGCGCCTGGCCCTGGGCGCGGCCATCATCCACGAGCCGGAGATGCTGCTCCTGGACGAGCCGACGGCCGGCGTGGATCCCATCTCCCGCCGCGCGTTCTGGGACTTGCTCTACGATCTGGCAGATGGCGGCACCACTATTATGGTCACCACTCACTACATGGACGAGGCGGAACACTGCCAGGATTTGGCTTTCATCCAACACGGGCGCATCGTCGCCCAGGGCTCGCCCCAGGAGATAAAGGAGACCAAGATGCGAGGCCAGGTACTGGAGATTGACTGTGACCACCCGGACGTGGCAGTGCTTGCCCTGCGCGAGTTAAGCTTGTTTGAGGAGGTAGCGCTCTACGGGGCGTTGATCCACGTGGTGACCAATGACGCCCGGACCCACGAGGCAATCATCAGAAAGACTCTGCAGGAACGGGGGGTGACATTGCGCACGATGGATCTCATTGCCCCCTCGCTGGAAGACGTGTTTATATCGAGTGTTAAGGAAGTGAAAAAAGAGCCCCAGATCGCCGAGGGTCTCCCGACCGAGGCGAGGGGGTCAACCGATTAACCCGATTGAGCGGATAGGGCGACCGGCACATCGGCTCAATCCGCTTAATCGGCTGACCGGAGGGGATAGGATGAGCTCGGTCGGAGACCTTCACCCATCGCAGGGGGAACCTGGTGGAACTCGAGGAGGCAACATGAAAAAAGTGCTATTGGCTGTATTGATTTTGCTGCTACTCGCCGCTGGCGGTTGGGCAAGCTGGTGGTATTTCAGCACCCACCCTACCGCGTGGCATCAACTCCTGGTGGAACTGAGGGTCGAGACGACTAAACCGGTACAGGGAATTTCCGCCTCGGGCACGATTGAAGTAGATGAGGTGGCGATCACTTCCGAGCTCGGCGGGCGAATCGTGGAAATTCTAGCCGATGAGGGCGACGTCGTACAGGCCGGAGAGCCAATCGTTCGCCTGGACGACACCCTGTTGCAAGCTCACCTGGAGGAGGCTCAAGCAGCCGTCGAGTCGGCCCGCGCCGGCCTGGCTCGCGTGCAGGCCGGAGTCCAGCCGGGGAAAATCCGCCAGGCAGAGGCAAACCTGGCCCAGGCCATCGCCGCCCGCGATGCGGCGTATCAGGCATGGCAGGATTTGCAGGCCGTCCGTGACAATCCCCAGGAGTTAGATGACAAAATTGACCAGGCGCGAACCCAGTTAGCCCAGGCCGAATCGCAGGTGAGACAGGCGGAGGCCAACGTTGAGGCATCGAAGATGCTGCGGGACAGCGCCCGGCATACCGCCAACCAGCTTAGCGCCATCGGCGTGCCCAGCATCACCATGCCGCCCTCATCAGACTTGCCGATGAGCATAGAGGTCTCGCCGGACGCCTACAAAACCGACGCGGAGTATCAGTTGTGGCAAGCCTGGGTGCAATTGAACATGGCGACCACTGCCCGCGACGGCGCACGGCAGTACCTTAACGACCTGCTGGCCATGCGCGCCAATCCACAGGACATGGACGCTCAGGTGGATGAGGCCAAAGCGCAATACGATAGCGCGCAAGCGGCCGTTGGGGTGGCCCAGGCACAACTGGCCGCATTGAAAGCCGGCCCTTCCGAGGAGCAGGTCGCCGTGGCACGCGCCCAGGTGGAACAGGCAGAGGCGGCATTGGCCACGCTGGAAGTGCAATTGGACAAGACGGTCATCTACGTGCCCCTCGATGGCACCGTCGTAGAGCGCGTGGCACACGTCGGGGAGCTGGCCACGCCGGGAGCCACGTTGCTGACCGTGGCCAACCTGGATGAGGTGACCCTGACGGTATACGTTCCGGAGAAAGACCTGGGCCGTGTGCAGCTCGGCCAGGCAGTGGACGTGACCGTAGACGCCTATCCAGGCCGTACATTCCGCGGCCAGGTGATCCACATTGCAACCGAGGCGGAGTTCACCCCCAAGAACGTGCAGACTAAAGAGGAGCGGGTGAACATGGTCTTCGCCGTCAAGGTACGCATTCCCAATCCCGACCACGCGCTGAATCCGGGCATCCCGGCCGACGCCGTGCTGGTATATCGTGAAGGGTAAAACGTAAGTACCACACCTTACGCTTCACACTTTACGTTTGATGTCTGTGGACAGAGGAGAATGAAGCAATGAAACGAGTGTTGGGGATAATCGCAGTGGTAATCCTGCTGGCCGGCGCGGGAACGGTGGGTTTCCGGTGGTACACGCAGGCGCAGGCCAGCGACGTGGCACAGCCACTCGAGGCCTCGGGGACAATCGAGGCTGAGACGATACACATAACCGCCGAGACCAGCGGGCGGATCGTGGAGATCCTGGCCGACGAGGGACAGCCCGTCAGTGAGGGCCAGGTACTGCTGCGCCTGGATGACTCTTTGCTTCAGACGCAACGAGCCCAGGCCGAGGCTGCCGTCGCTGCGGCCCAGGCCGACCTGGCACAGGTGGAGGCTAAAGCTCGCCCTGAAGAAGTTGCCGTGGCCAAAGCGGCGGTGGCCCAGGCCGTGGCCCAGCGCGATGGGGCAAAGGTGGCCTGGGAGAACGCCAAGAAAACGCGGGACAATCCACAGCAATTGAACGCGGAGATAAACGCGGCGAAGAATCAAGTGGCCCTGGCTAAACTGGAGGTGGAGATGGCCCAGGCCCGCCTGGCGGACGCGCTCCTGCTCCGCGACCAGTACAAATCCACCAGTTACAATTGGCGCGTGCTCAACTTCATGGCCACCGCCGCTGAGGAGGCCGTCGCCGAGGCCCAGGCCGCACAGGATGGCGCACAGCAGCACCTGGATAACCTGATCGCCATGCGCGATAATCCCCTGGCAGCCGACGCAGCGGTGACCGCGGCCGAGGGGAAATATCGCGTGGCAGAAGCGGCCGTGAACGTGGCCCAGGCCGCGCTGGACGCCCTGCTAGAGGGAGCGATGCCCGAAGAGATCGCCATGGCACAGGCCCGGGTGCGCCAGGCACAGGCCAGTCTCCACACCCTGGACGTCCAACTGGAGCAGTTGACCATCAAATCACCGATCAACGGGCTGGTGACCAGCAAGGTGGTCCACGTGGGCGAGATTGCCACGCCGGGCGCGACCCTGATGACGGTCGCCGATCTGGATCAGGTAACCCTGACCATCTACGTGCCGGAGAATCAGATCAACATGGTGGCGCTGGGGCAGGCGGTGGGCGTGGAAGTGGATTCTTTCCCCAATGAAGTCTTCCAGGGTGAAGTGACCTACATCGCCCACCGCGCGGAGTTCACCCCCAAGAACGTGCAGACCAAAGAAGAGCGGGTGAACATGGTCTTCGCCGTCAAGGTACGCATTCCCAATCCCGACCACCGCCTGAAGCCGGGCATGCCCGCCGATGCCATCATCGGCGGCGACTGATAGAAGAGCCCCGTTTTCTTCGAGAAAACGGGGCTCTGGTCATACCCCCAGACTTCCGAGGTCTCCAAGACCTTGGAGATCTAACCGCTGATGTGCCAATGTGAATTACAGCCGGATAAGCTCTCTCAGTGGCTCGTGTATCAGCCCGTTGCTGACCAGGCAGTCGGGATCGTCCAATCGCCAACGGCGGCCATCCAGGGAGGTAGCCCGCCCCCCGGCCTCACTGACAATGAGCACTGCCGCTGCCGCATCCCACGGCTTGAGCCCCAGGTGAAAGTATCCCTCGCACCAGCCGGCGGCCACGTAACAGGGAACCAGGGCCGCCGAGCCAGCCACGCGCATCGTGGCCACGTGTCCGGCCAGCCGACCGATAGCAGCGACAACTGTGGCCCGCGTTTCCAGATCGCTCGACCAATCCAATCCAATCAACGCCTCACCAAGCTGATCCACCGCGCTGACGTGCAATCGTTCACCGTTGAGGTAAGCCCCATCCCCACGCTGGGCGTGAAACAACCGCTCGTGCAGCGGATCGTAAACCACGCCAACGATGGACTCGTCGTCCAGGGTAAGGGCGATGGACGTGGAGAAAATAGGGTAGCCGTGCGCGTAGTTCGTAGTGCCATCCAGGGGGTCAATCACCCAGCGGTAGCGGGAGCGGCGCGGTGGGGCGGCAGTCTCCTCGGTAAGGACATCGTGCTCAGGGAAACGTGTGCTCAGGATGCGCACGATGCTCGATTCGGCCATCACATCCACCTCGGTCACCAGGTCACGAGGGCCTTTATGCCGCACGCGGTGGGCCTGGTGGAGCTGCTCCCGTATTACCTGGCCCGCCGCCCGGGCCGCTTCAATAGCTGTTTGCAAGAATTCGTCGTCAGGCATTATCTCCTCTTGGGTAGTGGTCAGCCGATTGCAACCCGTTCAGGCCCTCACCCTCCCCCAGCCCCTTCCTCTCCCGCACACGCAGGCGAGGGAGGGGAGTAGCCCCTCTCCCGTCGCGGGGCGAACGGGAGAGGTGTTGTCTGAGCTTGCCGAAGGAGGGTTGGGGGGTGAGGGCCTGCCAACAGATGCAATCAAGCAAGATCGTAGGCCAGGAAAAGTGCCGTGCTCTGCTGATGGGTGCTGGGCGGATAGTACGCATCTATGAAACCGCACACCCGGAACCCGGCCTTGAGGTAGACCACCAGCACCGGATTATCGACCGGCGCTTCGGCGATCACGGCACGTGTCCCACGTTTGCGGGCCATGTCCAGCGCGTACTCGATCAGATGGGTAGCGATACCCCACCGCCGATAGTTAGGCTGGACGAATATCTGGTTCAGATTGGCCGTCCCGTTCCAGGCGTGAAAGGTCAGGCTGGAGAACCCCACTATCTGGCTATCGTCCACCGCGACCAACAACTCGCTCTGCGGATCCAGGACGTACTGGCGATAATCTCGCCCCTGCTCAAAGTCGTAACGCTCGTTGATCTGGGCCACTACATCGGCCTCATCCAGGGTGGCAGTGCGATAGGTCACCGCCCGTGCGCGCCGCCACTCCCGCAGGGCATCCCGATGGGTAGAGAAAGCAATCTCCGGCAGTTCGTCCGGGGCGAAGGTCCGGGCCTCCAGCGCATCGTCGCCAGCCCGCAGTTCCCCGCCGACCACGTGCGCGGAATACAGAATCAACACCCCCCGCTCGTGCGTCCTTTCCCCAAATGAGTACACGCCCAGCAGATCGTCCAGCTCCACCTCCAGGCCAGCCTCCTCGCGAGTCTCGCGGATGGCGGCTTCTTCGGCGGACTCGTCGGCCTCCACGTAGCCAGCGGGCAGGCCCCAATACCCCTTTCGCGGCTCCACGGCCCGGCGGATGAGTACCACCCGCCCGTCTATCTCCACCAACGTGCCGGCGGCCACTGCCGGATTGAGGTAGACGACGAATCCGCAGGCCGGGCAGACCGGGCGCTCCCGATCCCCCCTCATCTCCAGGACCAACGGCGCGCCACACTCAGGGCAGAATTTGAATCTCATGTCTCGCACCTCGGGCTACATTGACGAGTTGGGCCCAGCCCACAGCCGGAACAAACCCCTCAGTGACCGCGCCAAAGGCGGCACTGCCGCCCAACGAGAAAAGAAATCTGTGAAGCATCGTCTCACCATCCCACAAAGCACTGTGTCGTATAACGGACGGCGCTGCCAAAATGCCCCCGCCGTCCGAATGAGGCAAAGCGAGCGCAAGTGAGGATAAGAGCCGTCGGCTTAATCCGCTCCATCGGCTGACCCAATCTACGGCAGCCGGCGCTCCCACGGCCAGCGGCGACGACCTGACAGCGGCGGAATCTCGCCCAGCACGGAGAGCCCCAGCGCCTCCACCTCTGCCCGGTCACGGAGGCTGGTGTCCAAATAGTCAAGCAGGAAGGTCAGCGCCACCCCGGCCAGGAAGGCCAGGCCCAGGCGCAGAGGAATATCCAATTTCTGTTTCAGGCTCCGCCCAACGGGGAACACTACCGGCGGGTCAATCAGGCGCAGGACGGGACGGGCATCACCCAGCGGGCCGACGAAATCGCCGCTGTCCTCCACAGCACCGCCACGGTCGCGTTGGCGATGTCGGCCAGTTGAGCAGCATCGCCCCAGGTGATGGACACGGTGAGCACGCGATGCTCCGTCGCCGCGCCGAAAGCCCCGGCCAGATGGGGAGCATCCGCGCCCAAACGATCCTGTACAGCGGCGGCGAACGCCCCACCGCGCACCGCTGAGGCCAGGTCGTCCATCAGATACTCCGACGCCATCCAGGTATCGAGCGGATTGTAGGTGTAGTCGGCCCCGGCCGGGGGCACGGGCAGTAACCCGACGTTGAAGCGCAACGTGGCGGCGTAAATCGGAGCCGGCGGGTGGTAGGTGACCGCCGTCACCACGGCCACGATGCCGACCAGGGCGACGACGAGCCACACCCGTCTCCATACGATCTGCCAGTAAAGACGAAGTTCCATCATTCCCCCTAGCACGTGCTGCGTGGTGCGTATTGCGTGGCGCGTGAATGGAACAGAACACGCAACGCGCACACGGCTCATTCCTCACGCTTCTCAAACGCGGCGCGATGAGTGGTGAACCTCTCCTCCACAAATCGTCCTAGCTCTCGCTGAAACACGGCCCGATCAAACTGTTCCGCGTGGCGGCGGATCGTTGCCGGGTCATAGCGGGCCGGGTCGAAGTCGCGGACGGCGCCGGCCAGCGATTCGGGCGTCAGCTCGGTAAAAAATTCTCCCGTCACACCGGGCTTCACGGTATCCAGTGCGCCGCCGCCCGCGTAGGCGATCACCGGGCGACCAGCGGCCATCGCCTCCAGTGGGGCAATCCCAAAGTCCTCCAGGCCGGGAAAAATGAACGCCCTGGCCCGCGCAAGAAGCTCCTGGAGTGCCTTATCACCCACCCAACCCAGGAACTCGACGTTGGGCCGGGCCAGTGCCTGCAACGCAGCCCGATCCCGCCCCTCGCCCACGATTTTCAGCGGCAACCCCAACTCGTTGAACGCCCGCACCGCCAGGTCAATGCGTTTGTAGGGAATCAGCCGCGAGACGACGAGAAAGTAGTCATCGTAGCCATCGGCGGGATGGAAACGAGAGGTCTCCACCGGTGGGTAGATGATCGCGCTCTCCCGACGGTAATACTTGCGGATGCGGTGCTGCACCTCACGGGAGATGGCGATGAAGTGATCCACCCGGTCGGCGGCCAAGCGGTCCCACAAGCGCAGGTAGTTGAGCACCGGACGCAGAGCAACGTCGGCCAGGCGACCCAACCCCTCGCGCTGAGCATAGCTCTGATAGTTCCACAGGAAACGGGCCGGCGTGAGGCAGTAGCAGATGTGCAGCGTCTCCGGCGGGGTGATGATCCCGTGAGCGAAGGCGCTGGTGATACTCAGTACCACGTCGTAGGAACTCAGATCGAAGGATTCCACGCCCAGGGGATAGAAAGGCAGAAAAAGCTGATGGTGGCGGCGGATGAAGGGCAGACGGTTCAGCGCCGAGACGCGAATGTCCCAGTCGCGGTATGCGGCGGGCATGGCCTGCGGCCAGTAGATGGTGGTGTAAATCGGCGCGTCGGGGAATAGCTCGTGTGCGGCCTCAAGTACTTTCTCCGCCCCGCCGTACTGATTCAGCCAACTGACGCAGATGGCGAGTTTCAAGTGAAGTGCCCCCTCTCGCTGGGATGGACGTAATTATACAAGAAACAGGGAGACTGGGCAAAAAGATGCGACGCACCTCAGCGCGCAAAGTGCATCGCACCCCAGGTGGGTATAGATCGAGAGGTAGGTTTCAGTGTCAGGTCAGCCGGGATAGACTAAGCACAACCGCGCGCTCACCAGCTACCAGCCGATAGGCCATACCCTGAGCGAGCACCAGCATCTCCCCGGCATCCAGAACAGAGAGAGCATCCCCGGTAAAGAGGTCGAGTCGCCCCTGCTGCACAAGCAGGAGAGTCTCCTGGGAAGCCTTGCGCCAGGGCACAGATCCGTGAGCCACGAACAGACGCAGCGCGAAATCGTCAACCTGGGCCAGGTCCTGGGGGACAAACGGGCGGGTGATCTGCTTCGCCTGTTCCGATACGTTGATCTTAGCCAACTGCCTCTCACCGCGTAAGGCGTGCAGCCGGCGGTCACCATTTCTGCGGTCGGGGAATATGTGGATGTGCAAAAGGAGGACAATGGACCATAACATAGAGGCGGAACGATGAGCCACGCCCTTGGGTACTACAGCCAACTCGTCGGGTCGGAGGGTCACGCTACCCCATTCGCTTTCCAGGATAATCATCCCGTTGTGCACCAGGAACAGCTCGTCGTAGTCGAGGTGACGGTGCCAGGCTAGTGAGCCCTGACAGACATACATACTCACCGCCAGATCGCCCACGTAAGCCAGATCGGTCATCGCGAATGGCTCGAGGAGTTTGAGTGCTTCCTCGCTGATGTTGATCTTTCGTGTTGGCATGGCTGCTCGCTCCACCGGTTGGCTAGAAGCCGTTCCTTACCATCATTATACCATAGTTGAGCGCAGGTTGCCATTTTGCCAACGACATACTGAACACAGTTTCACACTCGCTGCAGTGCGGGGCGGCGTCGCCGTCGAGGCGAGCACATCGCCGCCACGAAGAAGACCAGCGTGGCCAGTAGCACGATTGTCGCCCCCGACGCAGTGTTCAGCCAATATGAGAGCAACAGTCCCCCCACCGTTGAACCCACGCCGAAGACGACCGACAAGGCCATCATCCGCCGGAAATCCTCGGTCAACTGGTAGGCCGCCGCAGCGGGAGTGACGATCAGCGCCGAGACCAGGATGATGCCCACCACCTTAATCGAGACGACGACGGTCACAGCAATCAGGCTCAGCAGCAAGAAATAGAGCTTGCCAGCCGGCACGCCGGTCACCTCGGCCATCTCTGGATCAAAGGTGATGAACAGCAACTCCTTGAAGAGCAGCCCAACCACGCCCAATACTGCCGCTCCCAGCCCAATCGTGACCCACACGTCCTGTGGCGTGACAGCCAGGATACTGCCGAACAGATACCCAAACAGGTCCACGTTGTAGCCGCGCATCAATCCGATGAGCAAAATACCAAGAGCCATCGTCGAGGCGAAGAAAATGCCCACCGCCGTGTCCTCTTTAATCTGTCCCTTGCGCGATACCAGGCCAATGCCCCAGGCAGTGAGCAAGCAGAAGACGACCGCCGTCAGCACTGGGTTCACGCCGAGCAGGAAACCGAGCGCCACTCCGCCGAAACTGGCATGAGCTATGCCCGCCCCGATGAACGACAGCCCCTTGAGCACGACGTACACACCGATCACCGCACATAGCGCGCCGATGAGCGCCCCGGCGATGAGCGCTCGCTGCATGAAGGTGTAACTCAGGAGTTCTAGCATCTTTCACCTCGATTCCGGGGGAGAAACCTGAGGGGACTCGGAGGAGCCGGAAGGGACGACAACCATGTGGGATACCGGCCCGTGGCCAAAGAGCATGGCTTCCGGCCCGTACATGCACGACAGCACGTTGCCCCCAACTTCATCGGGACGGCCGTGGGCCACCAGCCGCCGGTTGACGCAGGCCACCATGTCCACGTAAGCCGCCACCACGCCCACGTCGTGCGAGACGACCAGGATGGTGATCCCCTCGTCGTGCAGGCCGCGCAGCAACTCGTACAAACTCTCGGTAGCCGCCACGTCCACCCCGGTAGTTGGCTCGTCCAACAACAACAGGTCCGGCTCGTTGGCCAGCGCCCGGGCCAGGAACACCCGCTGTCGCTGTCCGCCAGAAAGCCGTGCAATTGGCCTGTCGGCCAGGTCGGCGATGCCTACCCGCTCCATGGCCCGCAGTGCCGCCTGGCGGTCGGCGGCCGATGGACGGCGGAACAATCCAATCCGCCCGTAACGGCCCATCAGCACCACCTCACCAGCACGCACCGGGAAATTGAGGTCCACTGACATCACCTGGGGCACGTAGCCGATGCGCTGTTGCCTGCCATCCAACTCCCACGGCGCTTTGCCGAACACGCGCACCGTGCCGCGCACCGGTCGCAGCAGGCCGAGGATCGTTTTGAGTAGCGTGGTCTTGCCCGCGCCGTTCGGGCCGATAATCGCCAGGAACGCGCCGGGCGGCACACTCAGACTCACATCCTCCAGGGCCACCAGGTCCTGGTAGGTCACTGTCACGTGTTCCAGCAAGATAATTGGCTCGTTCTCCATCGTTTCACCTGTCACGCGCTCAGTATGATCAAAGCGCAAACTCTGCCACCAGGAAGGTGTGATCCGAGGGACGCTCCGCCCGCCGGGCCTCGACGTCAATCCAGGCCCGCGTGGACTTGCGGGCCAGCGGCTCCGTGGCCCAGATGTGATCCACCCGCCAGCCGATCTTGCGCTCCACCGCATTGGGAACCCGGTAATCCCAGAAAGTATATTGTTCCGCCTCCTGCGGGTGATGAAGGCGAAAGACGTCCACGAAGCCCCATTCCCTGACCCGCTCCAGAGCAGCACGGGCCTCGGGATGGAAATCCACGTGGTTCTTCAGCCGCTTGGGATTGTGGACGTCTATGGGCTCAGGAGCGACGTTGAAATCGCCCATCCAGAGGAGCGGTTCTCGCGGCGAGTAGTGGCGCTCAAACAGAGCGCGCAGCCGGGCAAACCACTCCAGTTTGTACTGGAAGTGGGGAGAGTCCGGCGAGCGGCCCTGGGGAACGTAGGTATTGACGACAGGGATGCCCCGCACCACGGCCCGGATCAGACGCGCCTCGTCGGGCTGGCCACCGTCATCGAAACCGAAAGCGACCTCCTGGGGTTCCTCCCGGCTGGCGATGGCCACGCCGGAATAAGCCTTCTGCCCACGGAAGACAACGTGATAGCCAATTTCCTGGAAGGCGGCTGCCGGGAAGTCGGCATCCTGCACTTTCGTCTCCTGGAGGCAGAGAACGTCGGGAGCTTCCCGTTGCAGCCAATGGAGTACCAGCTCCAGCCGGCTGCGAATCGAATTAGCGTTAAAAGTGGCGACCTTCAGCATCCCGTTATTATCCGCCATCTCGCATCTCCTTACTTCAATGCCTTTTCCATCTCCCCAACGTTATATCGCATCGTATCCAGGTAACTGAAATCCGGCGGCTCGCCGAGTGGGTTCAGGAAAAGCACCTCGGCCCCGCTTTCGGCGGCGATCACCTCGGCCGCTTTGGGCGAGAACTGCGGTTCGGCGAAGATCGCTTTAGCACCGATGGCCCTGGCCGTCTTGACAATCTCGGCGATCTCGGCTGGCGAGGGTTCCTTGCCCGGCGTGGTCTCGACGACCGCTGCCTGCTCCAGCCCGTAGCGCTGCGCAAAGTACACCCACGCCGGGTGAAAAGCGATGAACTTCTTACTGGAGAACGTCGCCACCCTGTTGCGAATCTCCTGATCCAGAGCTTTCAGTTCGCCGATGTATCTCTCGGCATTGGCCCGGTAAACCTCCGCGCCGTCCGGGTCGGCCTGGATCAGCGCGTCCCGGATTTTCTCCACCTGGTGGATGGCGTTGATCGGGTCCAGCCAGATGTGCGGGTTGCCACTCGACTCACCCGCATCTCCACCCAGGATTGTGAGCCCTTGTGACGTGTCCACCACGATCAGGTCGGGATTGTTGGCCGCACTCACCGCATCATCGGCCCAAAACTCCAGGCCGACGTCGTTCAACACCAACACGCGCGCCTTGCTGAGCACCTGCAACTGGGCCGGGGTGAGCTCGTAAGTGTGCGGGCTGGCCCCCGGCGGCACCAGCAACTCCACCTGCACCCGATCGCCGCCCACCTGCCGGGTAAAGTCGGCCAGGGGGATGATGCTGGCGGCCACGAGCAGTTTATCGGTCGCGGTGTCGGCGGGCGGGGACGCCTGCCCACCACACCCGCTCAGCGGCACCCCGATGAGCATGGCAATCACTATCAACGACCACAGCAGACGGATTTTCAACATCGCCAACCTCTCGTCTCCCTGTCCCCTACTTCTCCTTCTGAGAGTCGGTGGTCTCCCGGTAACATGTTGGTCGCTCAGACCCGCCCGAACGTGAACGTTCGGGCTACGAGATGTAAGGCCCTCCGGGCCTCTGAAGCCACCGGAGGGAGCTTCCCACCTCGTAGCTGGGCGGTTTAGCGCCCGGCGGGGCGGACGAGGAGCACCAACACACGAGGGAGAGACTACCAGCATGTCTGAAAAGCCAAAGATGAAGATATCAACCACCAAGACACAAAGGCACAAAGTAACATTAAAGAGCAGGTAACCCCTCTATTTCTTGGTGTCTTGGTGCCTTTGTGGTGAATTTTCGGACACCCTCTGACAAGCCGGGCACGTACCGAAAAGCTCCAACCAGTGCGCCTCGATGACAAATCCCGTGCGCTGGGCGACGCGCTCCAGCAGCGGGCTGAGATCACAGCCCTCGAACTCAATCACCTCGCCGCACTTGTTGCAGATCAGGTGATGGCTGTGTCCCCCGCTGGCCGAGGCGAAACTGTGGCATCCCTTTTCCAGATGCACCCGCCGCACTAAGCCCAGCTCGGACAGGATCTCTAACGTGCGGTACACCGTGGTCAGCCCCAGGTCAGGGCAGGCGATTCTGGCCTGATCGTACACCTCCGCCGGGCTTAAGTGCGTCTCACCCGCAGCAATCACCGCCAGCACTGCCCGCCGTTGCCGGGTGAGCTTGTATCCGGCCAATCGCAGTTGTTTTCCCCACTCCTCCGCTTCTGTGCTCATCGCTTGTCTTTGTAACCGAAGTAACTACCTCACTCTACGGGAAGATCTAATTGAAAATACTTTTCAATTAGATTGTACTACAGGCTTTATCAGAAGTCAAGTGCAGAGATAGCGCAAGGGGTGCATTGCCGCCAGCAGGTCTGGAACCTGCGGGAGAACCCCTCTTGCCAAAACAGCCAATTAGGAGTATACTTATGACGAGTTAAGTCAACGCAACTTGCGGTCGAGCGCAATCTGTCGCGCTCCATAATACACACTACACGAAGTGAATGGGCAACGTGGCGATGACCCACAGGCAATGGGCGGTCATTAACGCTCTGGTACTGATCAATATTCTGATCTGGGGAGGGGTGTGCAGCCTCCTCATCGCCAGGTCATTTCCCATCCCCCCGGCGGTGATGGTATCAGCGGCGGGGCCGGTTGAGCCCACAGCCATCGTCACCATGCCTCAAAGTACTGCTCTGGCAACTCCGCCGCCCCCGGCC
>Ga0164311_10000951_pt1 | contig 13613 bp, 20 predicted proteins | sample GuaBasSedimGuay2_FD_121796 | JGI IMG/M metagenome (GOLD analysis project Ga0164311, IMG submission 121796) | Subseafloor sediment microbial communities from Guaymas Basin, Gulf of California, Mexico - Guay2, Core 4569-9, 9-12 cm | ecosystem: Environmental > Aquatic > Marine > Hydrothermal vents...
GACTAAGAGGCTGTCAGGTAGAAAAAGATGAATAGACTGAAAGAAATATACCGAGATGAAATAGCACCTGCTCTGTTCAAAGAGCTTAATCTTAAGAACGTCATGCAGGTTCCTGGTATCGAGAAGGTAATTGTTAATATTGGTGTAGGTGAAGCTTTAGATAATCCAAAAGCTTTGGATGCGGCTTTGAATGACTTGACTATTATCACGGGCCAGCGCCCAGTTGTATTGAAGGCGAAGAAAGATATTTCAAACTTCAAGTTACGAGCAGGCCGGCAAATAGGTGTCAAGGTAACCCTGCGAGGGGAAAAGATGTGGGCTTTTCTAGATCGTTTAATCAACGTGGCTCTTCCTCGTTTGCGCGACTTCAGGGGCATTTCTCCTGATTCGTTTGACGGGCGTGGGAATTACACGCTAGGCATTCGTGAGCAGCTGATTTTCCCGGAAGTTGATTATGACAAGATAGACAAACTACGCGGGATGGAAGTAAGCATTGTTACAACAGCAGATAACGATAATCAGGGGCGTGCTTTGTTGTCAAAACTTGGAATGCCTTTTAGGAAAGGACAAAATGGCTAAGAAGTGTATGATTTATCGTGAAATGCGGCGTAAATATCCAAACCAGGTGGTGAATCGTTGCCGTCGTTGTGGAAGACCGCGCGGTTATATGCGTAAGTTCGGTTTATGCCGTATCTGTTTTCGTGAGTTGGCTTTGCAGGGAAAGATTCCCGGCGTTGTCAAGTCATCCTGGTAGTTTGGCTGGAGGTATTATCGATGACAATTTCAGATCCAATTGCAGATATGCTGACTCGTATTCGCAACGTGGCTATGTCCCAACAGACCTTGGTCAGTATGCCGAGTTCCAATTTGAAAGCTGAAATAGCTCGCATTCTTCAAGAAGAAGGTTATATCGAGAGCTATGAGATAGTGGATGGCAAAATTACTGGGCAGAAGATCCTGCGATTACGATTGAAATATATTGGAGAACGCCGGCACCGCCGCCCGATACTCACTGGGCTACAACGGATAAGTAAACCTGGGTGCCGAGTATATACAGCCAAGAAGGATATTCCCTGGGTACTCTCGGGTATTGGGGTCGCCATTCTATCTACGCCGAAAGGTGTTATGACAGGGCAACGTGCGCGTAAGATTGGCGTTGGCGGCGAAATCCTTTGTAAGGTCTGGTAGGCTTGGCGGAGAATAGGAGGTAATCGACGTGTCACGAATAGGACGTTTGCCGATAGATGTTCCAAAAGGCGTTGAAGTTAAGGTTAAGGATTCCTTGGTCCATGTAAAGGGTCCGAATGGCGAACTGGAAAGGACGTTTTCACCGGATATTGCCATTAAGTTAGAAGATGGCCAAGTGATTGTGGAGCGTCCATCCGATAAGCCTATGCATCGCGCTTTACACGGAACAACCCGAGCCTTGATCAATAATATGATCATTGGTGTTAGTAAGGGTTATGAGCGTGTGTTAGAAATCAACGGTGTCGGATACCGAGCCGAATTGGATGGAAAAGATCTGGTGATCAATGTAGGTTTTTCGCACCCTGTAAAAGTTAAGGCTCCAACCGGGATTACTTTTGAGGTGGAGATGAAGATCCGCCAAATTAAGATCAAGGGACGTGATAAACAGCAAGTTGGCCAAATTGCAGCTGAAATTCGCAAAATTCGTCCTCCCGAGCCATATAAGGGTAAGGGTATCAAATATATTGAAGAAGTCATTCGACGCAAGCCTGGTAAAGCAGGTAAAGCAATTCTTTAAAGGTGAATGTAAATGGCTAAGAAAACAAGAAATGAAGCTCGACTGCGGAGGCATCGGCGTGTTCGAAAAAAGATCTTTGGCACACCAGAACGACCACGCATGAATGTGTTTCGCAGTACATCTGAGATTTATGTTCAGGTTATTGATGATCATAGTGGTACAACGCTTGTGTCAGCATCGAGTATTGATAAAGGTACCAGGTCCAAGATGAAGGGTTTAAATAGGATTGATCAAGCGCGCATTGTTGGCGAAGAAGTGGCAAAACGCGCTTTGGATAAAGGAATTACTAAGGTCGTTATGGATCGTGGCGGTTTCTTCTATACAGGGCGTGTAAAAGCCTTGGCTGAAGGCGCACGTAAAAGCGGCCTGGTATTCTAGGTTAATGAGAGACGAGGGTTGAATATGGCAGAATACCAAGGTTCAGAAAGCCAATATGATGAACGGGTGATTGACATTGCACGTGTCGCAAAGGTAGTAAAAGGCGGCCGCCGTTTTTCCTTTAGAGTCACGATGGTAATTGGTGATAATAACGGTAACGTCGGGTTGGGTATTGGTAAAGCCAAAGCGGTACCTGATGCTATGCGTAAAGCAAGTGGAAAAGCGCAAAAGAATATGACAAAGGTTTGTTTGCTTGGCACGACAATCCCGCATAAAGTTATTGGCAAGCAAAGTGGAGCACGAGTGCTTCTAAAGCCTGCCTCTCTTGGGACCGGCGTTGTTGCAGCAGGTGGTGTGCGGGCGGTTTGTGAAGCTGCGGGTATTCATGATATTCTGACGAAGTCCTTAGGCAGTGATAACGTGCTGAACATAGTTCAAGCTACTTTTGATGCCCTGGCACAGTTAAAATCCCCTGCGACGGTCGCTCTCGAACGTGGAAAAGACGTGAAGGATGTGACCCCCTTCTGGGACCGGAGGAAGAATGGCTAGGAAGAAAGCACCGAAGAAAACACTTCGTATCACTTTAAAGAAAAGTGGTATCGGTTATTCGAAGCGACAGAAGGATACCTTAAAGGCTTTAGGCCTTGGAAAGATCAACCAGACAGTTATGCAAGTGGATAATCCTGCTGTACGCGGTATGCTTACAAAGGTATCACATCTGATTGAAATTGAATCAGAATTTTAGGGAGTTGCGATGCAGTTACATGATTTGAAACCCAACAAGGGTTCTAAAAAAAACCGAAAGCGAGTGGGTCGTGGATCTGCGTCCGGCAATGGCAAGACAGCCGGACGCGGTATGAAGGGGCAGAATTCACGGGCTGGTGGCGGAGTGCGCCCCTATCATATGGGTGGCAACCTGCCATTTTTCCGAAAACTGCCGTTCATGCGCGGGAAAGGTAACACGCCTATCAACCGCATTCATTATATTGAAGTCAATCTTGATAAGTTAGCAGGTTTCAAGGCTAACAGCGAAATCACACCTGAAAGCCTTTTGTCGGCGAATATCATCCGGAATACGAAAAAACCGATCAAGGTTTTGGGCCGTGGTGAAGTAAAGGTGCCGCTTAAGGTGTATGCTCACAAAGTAAGTGAAAGTGCTAAGAAAAAGATTGAAAAAGCAGGCGGCAGTGTAGAAATGATTACCCTGTAAAGGGTTAAAGGAGACCAGATTCATGAAGCGGTCAGGTTGGCGCTATTTATGGAAATCTGAAGATATCAGGAAGAAATTATTAATCACGCTTCTGTTGCTGGCGATCTATCGCTTTGCATCGAACATTCCTGTACCTGGAATTGATCGCGAGGTTGTTAAACAGCTTACGACAGCGACGGGTGCAGCAGGTAGTTTGATTAACCTGTTGGACTTGCTTTCCGGTGGTGCGGTTTCACGCTTTTCGATCCTGGCAATGGGTGTTTATCCATACATTACTGCTCAGATTATCCTGCAGCTGTTACAGCCGATCATTCCCGCACTTGAACGCAAGATGCAGGAGGACCCGCGCGGCGGCCGAATTTGGATGGAAAAATGGACGGTGTTCTTAACCATCCCAATGGCAGCGCTTTCTGCGATTGGCCAGATTAACATCTTCAACTCGATGCTAGGTGGCAATTCAGTATTATCGAGTTTTGGTTTTACAGGAGCGAAACTTTTGCCGACATTAGCCTCATTGTTCACTATGATAGCAGGCACGATGCTGGGTGTATGGTTGGGTCAGTTGATCTCCGAGTTTGGAATCAGGAATCAAGGTTTATCCTTGATTATTTTCGCTGGTATTGTTTCACGTATTCCTCAGAATTTGTACGCTTTGGTTACGGATGAGCAGACACGATGGCTGATTTTTATTGTTATTGCCATTTTGCTATTGACGATCTTTGCCATTGTTTATATTCAGCAAGGGAGGCGTTTCGTTCCTGTGATGTTCCCTGGCAGGCGGATTGGTAATCGTATGTCTATGCCAGTCAAGAGTAATTTGCCCTTGATGGTGAATATGGCAGGTATGATCCCATTAATCTTTGCGCAATCGTTTTTAACGTTTCCTGCGATATTAGCAAGCTTCTTCATGACTTCAAAGACAGAATGGCTTGCTAATTTGGCGGCTTCAACCACGCAAACATTTAGTGGTGATTCTACTTGGTATCCACTGATGTTCTTTTTCCTGGTTGTGCTTTTCTCCTACTTTTATACCGATGTGCTCTTTGCACAGCAGAATTATGGTGATAATCTGAAGAAGCAAGGCGCACAAATCCCGGGGGTGGCGCGTGGCGCGCCAACACAGCGTTATTTAACGAAGGTTCAGCGGCGCATAACTTTACCAGGGGCACTCTCTCTGGGTATTATAGCAGTCATGCCTTATATTTTTGGCGCTTTCCTGCCCATGGGTGCTTCGCAAGCGGGAATCTTCCTTGTATCCTCGTCAGGCTTGCTGATTGTGGTTGGAACTGTGCGTGATACTTTCCAAATTATTGAAACCGAGCTTAAATTGCACGGGTACGAAGATCGTTTGATCAGCTAAAGAGGTAATTCGTGGCAAAACCAACCTATATTGTTATGCTTGGCCCACCTGGCGCAGGAAAGGGAACCCAGGCCAAGGTTTTAGCTAAAAAGTTGAATTTGACCCATGTTTCAAGTGGAGATCTTTTCCGAGAGAACCTTAATAATAAAACTGAGCTTGGCCGGTTAGCTCAATCTTACATGAGTAAGGGTGAACTTGTACCTGATGACGTTACCATCGCCATGGTTGAGGAACGCCTATCACGAACGGATTGTGTAGAGGGAGCTGTTTTAGACGGTTTTCCACGCACGCCCGTACAAGCAGGTGCTCTGGATGCTATCCTTAATGGATTAGGTGGCAAGGTAAATATAGTGCCTTATATCAGCGTTCCAGCAAAGGTGCTGGTAGACCGTTTAAGTGGGCGTTGGGTGAGCCATTCAGGAAGGGTATATCATGTGCGTAATAATCCACCTAAAGTAAAGTGGATTGACGATGTAGATGGTTCACTGCTTTACCAACGTGAGGATGATAAACCCGAAACTGTGCGACGGCGTATTGATGTCTATCTTGAGCAGACTTCACCCTTGATTGAACATTACCGGTCCTTGGGTTTGTTGGTTGAGATTGATGGAACAGATGATATCGAGTCAGTTACAACTGATATACTGGAAGCTGTTGCGGGAGCAGCTGGATTATGACAAGTTGGGAACGGCAAATCAATATAAAAAGTGCTGCTGAGATTAAGCTGATGCGTGAAGCTGGCAGAATCAATGCTGAGGCATTGCTTGCTGTAAAAGAAGCTATTAAACCAGGCGTGAGGACTGCTGAATTAAATGAAGTTGCAGAGGCAGTACATCGCAAGTATGGTGTTTACTCGCCATTTAAAAACTATCCAGGACCCTATCCTTATCCAGGAAGTATTTGTACCAGCGTTAATGAGGAATTGGTGCACGGCATCCCTGGAAAGCGAAAACTGCGCAGCGGAGACATTATTTCAGTCGACTGTGGCACAGTTTATGAAGGATTTGTAGGGGATTCGGCTTTTACAGTAGGGGTAGGTGAGATCAGTGCGAAAGCCAGGAAATTGATCGAGATTGCCATGAAAGCTTTGGATATTGCGACCTCTTTGATGGTTGCTGGCAATCACGTTGGTGATATTGGTGCCGCGATTCAGCACTATGTTGAAAGCAACGGTGTGTATATTACCCGCACTTACACCGGGCATGGCGTTGGGCGGGCAATGCACGAGGGACCGCAGGTACCCAATTACGGCAAACCCGGCCAAGGTGTTTTACTGCGGGATGGTATGACAATCGCTCTTGAGCCGATGGTATTGATGGGAACAGGATTCACACGTGTCAAAAGTGATGAGTGGACAGTTGTTTCGAAGGATGGTTCGCTCACAACCCATTATGAAAACACTGTAGCGATCACAGCAGATGGGCCGTTGATCTTAACGGCATTATAAGTTATGTAGATAGATTCTTAGGTGCTGGACGAAAGACGTAAGAACGGTTATAATTATAGTTTTGTGGTAATGGTGAGAAGGAGTAAATCTGATGAAAGTTTCGTCATCAATAAAAAAACGCTGTGCGAAATGCAAGATTGTCAAACGCAATGGTCGTTTATACGTGATTTGCGAAAATCCAAAGCATAAACAGCGACAAGGATAAGGAATTATACTATGGCACGTATTGAGGGTATTGACCTGCCGCGTAATAAGCGGGTTGAAATTGGACTACGGTACATATATGGCATTGGCCAAACACGGGCCGATGAGATTCTTGCTGCGACTGGTGTAAGCCCGGATACGCGCGTGAAGGATTTGACAGACCAGGAAGTTTCAAAACTGCGTGAGTACATCTCCGGAAACCTTAAGGTGGAAGGTGATTTGCGCAGGGAAATTCAAATGAACATTAAACGCCTGATCGAAATTGGCTGCTATCGTGGTTTACGACACCGGCGCAGTTTGCCAGTACATGGTCAGCGTACGAAGACGAATGCGCGCACACGCAAGGGTCCTAAAAAGACGGTTGCTGGCCGCGGCCGCCGTCGTGGAGCAACAAAGAAATAAACCTAATGATATTTTTCCATGATTGAGCTGGGGCCCTTTCTCCCCCGCGGCTGCTCAGCTATGGATAAACAAGTGAACTTAATTTTAGTGAGGTAGTAATTATGGCCAAACAAGCACGACCAACTCGGCGAACAACCAGTTCGCGTAAGGTCAAGCGTCAGATTTCAACAGCACAGGTTCATGTTTTTGCGTCCTTCAACAATACGATCATTACCGTTACTGACTTGCAAGGAAATACGGTGTGTTGGGGAAGTGCAGGTTCAGCAGGATTTAAAGGCTCGCGTAAAAGCACGCCTTTTGCTGCCCGTTTAGCCGCTGAAAAAACGATGAAGGTTGCGCAATCCATGGGTATTCAAGAAGTGGATATGTTCGTGAAGGGACCTGGCCCGGGACGTGAATCCGCAATTCGTGCTGTGCAGGCGTTGGGTATCAAAGTACGGTTGATATCAGATGTCACCCCGATACCGCACAATGGCTGCCGGCCACCAAAGAAACGCCGCGTATAGGAAGTATGGATAAGAGAGGAATATAAATGGCAAGATATACCGATGCGGTTTGTAAATTATGTAGACGCGAAGGCGAGAAGCTATTCCTAAAAGGAGAACGTTGCTTTACGCCCAAGTGTGCCTTTGAAAAGCGTGGCTATCCGCCTGGCATGCATGGACGCTTTGGCCGACGACGCCCTGGTCGTGAATCAGACTATTCACGCCAATTGCGAGCTAAACAAAAAGCACGGCGCATTTATGGCATCTTGGAACGTCAGTTCAGACGTTATTTTCACCTTGCCCAGAAGCGCCGGGGCTTAACAGGTTTTAACTTGTTGCAGATTCTAGAATCCCGTTTAGATAATGTGGTCTATCGACTTGGGTTCGGTGTTAGTCGTTCTCAAGCACGTTTGATTGTTACCCATGGACACATCACTGTAAACGGTCGCAAGTTAGATGTTCCTTCAGCGCTGGTTAAACAAGATGATGTTGTGATGGTGAAGGAAGGATCACGCGAGAATGGATATTTTACAGGGCTGAAGGAAGCAGCTGAATCCAGAACCGTTCCCACGTGGCTGGAGCGCGATTTAAATAATTTTTCTGGTCGGGTTCTGCGTTTACCCGAACGCGCTGAAATTGATGGAGCTCTGAACGAACAGTTGATTGTTGAGTATTATTCACGCTAATTCAAACTTTGTTATGTGCAAGAATATTTGCACCGGTAAGGGGTAAAACGTGACTGGAATAATAGAAATGGTAGCACCAAAAGTAGAACGGGTGGATGAAGCCCGTAACTATGGCAAGTTTACAATAAGCCCTCTTGAGCGAGGCTTTGGAGTCACCGTTGGGAATTCACTCCGTAGAATATTGCTTTCTTCTTTGGAAGGGATTGCAGTAACATCTGTGCATATAAGGGATGTGCTGCATGAGTTTAGTAGTATCCCTGGTGTACGCGAAGATGTCATACAGGTGATACTTCAGCTCAAGAAGCTACGGATGAAGCTTTTCGATGTTGATATCTCGCATGTGCTCTTGGATGTTCGTGGCGAAGGCACTGTGACAGCAGCGGATATTATCTGCCCTTCCGAGGTCGAGATCATCAATCCTGATTTGTATCTCTTCACTGTGAATGACAAGAAAGCCAGTGTGGAAATAGACATGACGGTTGAGCGTGGTTTAGGCTATTCACCTGCAGGAGAGCGTCTTGATAAACTGCCTATTGGTGAATTACCCGTGGATGCCATATTTACACCGGTAAAGCGTGTTAATTGGTCTGTAGGTAGTACTCGTGTTGGTAAGAGCACCAATTACGATAAGCTGGTACTTGAGATTTGGTCGGATGGAACAGTTGCGCCCGAAAAGGCGATGATCGATTCTGCAAGAATCTTGGTCAAACAGCTAAATTACATTGCCGGTATCAGCGAGGAAATGCTGAATGCTCCGGAGGTTGTTGAAGAGATCACTAACACGATAACAAGTGAAGTTGCAGAGACACCGATCGAAAATTTAGACCTTTCAGTGCGTGTTTTCAACTCCTTGAAGCGCACAGGTATCACCATGGTTGGCGACGTGATCGAACTACTGGATAAAGGTGAGGAAGCTGTACTCTCTATTCGCAATTTTGGCGATAAGAGCTTAATAGAACTTAAAGCCAAGATGATCGAGAAGGGATTTATTGAAGAAGAAATTGTGGAGTAGGAAGCTATTATGCGACATCGAGTAAAAGGATACCGTCTTGGGCGATCTGGTGGGCACCGTACTGCCATGCGCAAGACGATGATAAGACAGCTTTTTGAACATGAACGTATCAAAACCACCATTACCAAGGCTAAGGCTATTCAAGGTGATGCTGAAAAACTGATTACCTTGGCACGTAACAGCCAGGCTGGCGATGAAATCCAAAAAGTAAACGCCAGGCGTTTGGCAGCTAGTAAATTGGGTAATGGTAGCGATATGATCATCCGGAAGTTATTTGATGATATTGGCCCGCGTTTTACAGAGAGGAATGGTGGTTATACACGCATTCTTAAACTGGGTCCGCGGATAGGCGACGGAGCCGAGATGGTTCTGATCGAATTAGTTGAGGAATAGTCCTTGAGACTTTCTTAGGGACAAAACCGACCGGCGATGGGCCGGAGCAGTATGGCACATTACAAAGTTATTCTTGCTTATGATGGTACTCGTTACGCTGGGTTTCAGCGACAGGTTTCTGCCAATAGTGTTCAGCTGAAAGTTGAAGTAGGGTTGCAGAGCCTGGGTTGGCAGGGAAGATCAATTTTAGCTGCCGGCCGAACAGACAGCGGGGTGCATGCTACTGGTCAGGTGATTAGTTTTAACATGGATTGGACGCACAGCCCAGAGGCCCTGTTACGAGCTTTAAACGCGAACCTGCCGGATGACATTGCAGCACAAGCTATCAGCCAGGTAGCGGATGATTTTCATCCCCGATTTGACGCTTACGCTCGTGAGTATCGGTACCAGATCTACCTGAAGCCAGTGCGGGATCCCTTGAAAGAACGCAAAGCTTGGCGTGTCTGGCCTGAATCAGATGTAGCTCTGATGAATGCAGCAGCTGCAGATTTGATTGGCGAGCATGATTTTGCGCCATTCGGCAGGGCGATGAAACCAGGTGGCAGGACTGTTCGATCAGTATTCGAGGCAAGTTGGAACACTGAGCAGGATGGTTTAATTTTCAACATCCGAGCGAATGCCTTTCTTTATCATATGGTACGCCGCATTGTAAATGTTCTGGTGATGATTGGCCAAAGTAAGGAAGAAGTCAGTATAATCAAGAGAGGATTGGAAACAGGCAAAATCAATTTAGTTGGCTTGGCCCCTCCTCAGGGGCTTACTCTCACGGGAGTGTTTTACAAGGCATAATTCTGAGATCATCTTTCAAGGCAGTGAATTGAGTAAGAATGCTTTGATTGGATATCTTATTGACGAAAGAAAACGGAGAAAGTAACAGTGGAAAAAACATATATTCCGAAAGGTAAGGTAGAAGGCGAGTGGTATCTGGTTGATGCTGCAGGGAAAAACTTGGGTCATCTTGCTACCAAATTAGCTTCAATATTAATTGGCAAACATAAACCCACTTACACACCAGGGGTGTTGATGGGCGATCACGTCGTGGTGATTAATGCCAAGGAAATATCCGTCCATCCGACGCGATATGATACAAAAATGTATTATCATCATACCCTTTATCCCGGTGGTTTAAAACAGATCAGCCTGCGCAATCAATTGGAAAAACATCCTGATCGTGTGATCCGTTTAGCTGTAAGGGGCATGCTGCCAAAGAACAAATTAACCAAGATATTATTGAGTAACCTCAAGGTTTACGGTGGTTCGGAGCATCCTCATCAAGCACAGAACCCCAAACCGTTTGAATAAAGGAGTAATGAGGGAATATGGCAACCCAATATTTTGAAGCCGTTGGTCGTCGAAAAGAAAGTACTGCCCGAGTGCGCCTCATGGCTGGCTCAGGTGAATTTACGATCAATGATAAGAAGATCGAAGAATATTTTACTCGCCTTGGTGATGCACCTGCGATTATCGCCCCACTAGAGGCTGCTGGCCAGGCTAGCAAGAATTTTGATGTCAGCGTGAAAGTCAAAGGTGGCGGTGTGACAGGTCAGCGTGATGCAGTCCTATTAGGACTTGCCCGTGCGTTGGTAAAGATGGACGAAGAAGTACGTCCTTTGTTGCGTAAGAAAGGTTTCTTAACTCGCGACCCACGCGTCAAGGAACGCAAGAAACCTGGTTTGAAGCGTGCCCGTAAGGCGCCGACCTACACCAAACGTTAATTTGGATGTTCGTTCAGACCTGCAATTAGTAAACATAATTGTGCAGGCATATAAACCAGATCTGGAGTGCCTGTTTGGATCTTTGATCAATATGTTTAATATAGAGACGTTGCGCGCAACGTCTCTAAGCTTATATAATGGACATTTTTAGTTTGTAGATAGAAACAACTGAGGCTGTGATGACAAAAAAAGGGATTGTACTTTTAGGCTTGGGGCCAGGTGATGCTGGCGCTTTGACTCGCGAGGCTTGGGCATGGCTGGCGGATCTTGATGAAATTTATCTGCGAACGCTTTATCACCCAACGGTAGCCGCCTTGCCCGAAACAATCAAACGTTTCTCCTTTGACGCGGTGTATGATAAACATGATTCTATTGAAAAAGTATTCGAAGAGATTGTAGAAACGATCATAGAGCTTGGCGAAAGATCAGAAGGTGTTACTTATGCGGTACCAGGGCACCCTTTTGTGGCTGAGGCAACTTGCCTTGAAATAGTCCAACGCGCAAGGCAGAAGAATTTATCAGTGCGAATAATCGACGGGCTGAGTTTTTTGGAGCCTACTTTTCGAGCTTTGGGTTTAGACCCCTTTCCTCAGATAGCGCTAGTTGATGCAGTGAAACTTTCAAGTATGCACGTACCCAGTTTTGTGTCTTCTCAACCAGCCTTGATCACTCAAATATATTCGAAGATTGTCGCCGCGGATGTCAAATTGACCTTGATGGCAACTTATCCGGACGAGTATCCGGTCAGGTTGATTCATGCTGCCGGTACAAGCGAAGAACGTGTCGAGATGCTGCAATTGCACGAGATTGATAAAAGCTTAAACTTTGGGCTGCTTAGTTCGCTGTATGTGCCTGGTCTAGAAGTAGGCTCAGCATTTGAAGACTTTCAAGAGATCATTGCCAGGCTGCGCGCACCTGATGGTTGCCCATGGGATAAAGAGCAAACACATATTTCGCTGAGACCGTATCTATTGGAAGAAGCTTATGAAACTCTGGAAGCTTTGGATAATGAAGATATGGATGCACTGCGAGAAGAACTTGGTGATCTCTTGCTGCAGATTGTGCTGCATGCCCAGATTGGTGTTGAGGACGGCGATTTCAATATGGCGGATGTGCTGCGAGGGATTTCAAGTAAATTGATCCGCCGGCATCCGCATGTGTTCGCTGAAGTGCATGTGCAGGATGTCGCGGGTGTGATCCATAATTGGGAAACGATCAAGGCTGAAGAGCGGGAAGAGAACGGTAAACCGGATAAGAAAGGCATGCTGGATGGCATCCCGCGGGCTTTGCCAGCGCTTACACAAGCCCAGGACATTCAGGAGCGAGCCCAGCGAGTAGGTTTTGACTGGCCTGAGATCAATGGGGTACTGAAAAAAGTCTATGAGGAACTCGCCGAATTAGAGGCTGCCGAAGACATGTCCGAGCGCAGTGCGGAAGCCGGGGATGTGTTTTTCGCGATGGTCAACCTGGCACGCTGGCTGGGTGTGGATGCTGAATCGGCGTTGCGGGAGTGCAACCGGCGTTTTAGAAAACGTTTTGCATATATTGAGCAGACAGCTCAAAAGCAGGGACAGTCATTGGATAGATTAAGCTTTGAAGAGATGGATGCTTTATGGGAAGAAGCGAAAGTAAAATTCAAGGCTGAAGGGCTTGAGTAGCATAGTGCATCCCTCATCAGTTAAAAAGATGAAGCTTCTACTTGATCAAAATCGATGTAGATGGAGACCTGTTTTTGAAGACTTGGTGAATAAAATTCTTTAAAATTGGTTATACTTTAACTCTATGGATATACCAGAAGTAAACAAGCAAAGCGCTAATCAGCAGATCGCACGTGCAGCCGGAACGGTGATGCTGGCTTTTGTGATCAGTAATCTTGTTGGTGTTGTGCGTGGTATCGTCATCATGGATGCCTTTGGCACAAGTCATGCTCTGGATTCATTCAATGCGGCTAACCGCATTGCAGAAATGCTTTTTAATCTGGTTGCTGGGGGTGCTTTAGGGTCAGCTTTTATTCCTGCTTTTACGGGCTTCATCACACGTGAAGACCGCAAAGGGGCTTGGCGATTAGCTTCGGGTGTGGTTAACCTGGTTCTGTTGGTGTTGGTGCTGGTGAGCATACTTGCTTGGGCATTTGCACCACAAATTATCTCTGATGGTCTTTTTGTGTTGGTGCCTGAATCAGATCCGATTCAGGTGGAACTGACGGTCAAGCTGTTGCGCATCATGCTGCCCTCGGTGGTGCTTTTTGGCTTAAGCGGCTTGGTGATGGGGATGTTGAATGCACATCAAATTTTCTTGATCCCGGCGATTGCACCGGTGATGTATTCACTGGGGATGATCTTTGGCACATTGGTGCTGCCAGAAGCCTGGGGAATCCAGCGACTGGCGGTGGGAGTTGTGCTTGGGGCGTCGCTGCATTTATTAGTACAGATTCCCAGACTGTGGCGTCTGAAAGAGCGCAGCTATCACCTTATTTTGGGATTGAAAGACCGTGCAGTACGTGAAGTGTTGCGTTTGATGGGCCCACGGATTTTTGGTACAGCAGTTGTTCAGTTA
>Ga0164311_10000952_pt1 | contig 13609 bp, 9 predicted proteins | sample GuaBasSedimGuay2_FD_121796 | JGI IMG/M metagenome (GOLD analysis project Ga0164311, IMG submission 121796) | Subseafloor sediment microbial communities from Guaymas Basin, Gulf of California, Mexico - Guay2, Core 4569-9, 9-12 cm | ecosystem: Environmental > Aquatic > Marine > Hydrothermal vents...
CACGGGAACTGTGGTCATCGGCGGAAGTATGAGAACTCTGAACCTCTCATCAGCAATCTCCAAGCAGTTATCCCCTACGCTCACCCTGCCCTCGAGCACCTCATCCTCAAAGAGAAGGTCGTAATCCCTCTGAATTCGCAGGAGAGCGTTGCTAATCATCCCGAAAAGCTTCACTACCCTTTCGAAGACACTCGACTTCCCCCTAAGCGTGTACTCCGCCCAAATGGACCTAACAGGGTAGAGCAGCAGCACATCAGCCACGTGTGTACCCTGACTGTTGATGTAGCTCAGGCGCGCGATGTAGTCCGAAAACACGTGGTAGAACTTCCACCAGGGCTCCTGAACGAAGTGAGACGGTGGGAAATCTCTCTTACGCAAACCCTTAAGCGACAGGTGCGCCGCGTGATGGTTCATGAAATTTACGCCCGTGGCCTGCAGGTAATTCACAAGATTCTTGAGGGAAGCCAGGGTTATGCCCCAGCCGCTGCCCCCACCGTACTCGCAGAGCACAAACCTCCTGCCCAAGGCGTGTGCGATGCTGCTAGCGGTCTTGGGCGCAAGATCGGGAGTCTCCGCCAGGGCGGACTCCTCGTAACCCGTTTTTTCGCCGAGCCAGTCTATACCCGGCATGTCCATCTCTCTGAGCGCGGTGTAAACGTTACCGTGATAGCAGGGCAAGGTGTCTAAGTCTTCTTCCAGTAACAGGTGCCCCGTGAACACCAAACCGTTCTTCCTGCACCATGCTCCAATCTGACCGTAGAAAGCCTCGGAGAAGAGCTGGGACGCCACCTCGAAATAGTCGCAGCGTGTCTTCACATAGTCCCCCGTGTTGAACGCAAGTTCGTGTATTTTCTCACTTAAATCGTATCCCTTCCTCTTCCTGAACTCCTCGAGGAAACCGTCTGTCCAGGGGAGGCCCCTGTAGTTGGCGGGCTCGTCTGTGAACACTCCTGGTATCAGGTCGCCGAAGTCATCTTTAAAACGCTTCCGGTACTCCTCGTGAGTGTACTCTATGAAGCGTCTCACAGCATTCCTGTTCAGAAGGTCGAGGTATCCGGTCTCATTCCCAGCCCAGGGAGCGCAGGTGGCGGAGAAGAAGATGTCCTGATTGGTTTTCACGGTGAAAACCGCCACGCTCCAACCCTCCAGCTCGCGCTGAACCTCTAGCTGTGATCCTGAAATCCTATCATCCAAAGGAATGACCTTGTTTTCCTTCTCGTTTACCGCCACGGCTGCCACCAGCTCCCCCTCAACCGGTATTCTGACGGTTTTCCCCTTCTCAACCCTTTCACGCTTGTAATCAAGGTAGCGTTGAATAAACTCGGGGTGTTCACGCAGGAGTTTCCCACCCGCGACGCCGCTCGGCCAGTTGTACTCATCGTAGAGCCAAGCCTTCAGACCGTATTTTCTGCACGTTTCTATGCAGTACGCGATTTTCTTCCAAAACTCTTCTGTTAGGTAATCGATCTCCAGGCCGGTTCTGGGATGCAGAAAAACCCCGGAGTTGTGTTTCTCGCTCAGTTCTCGGAGAAACCAGTCAACATCCTCTTCCTGAAGATCGTTGTTCAGAAACCAGAAGGGTGCGGGACCATACTCCATAGAAGGGTTCTGAAAAACTTCTTCGATAGGCACTCCGTTCTGCATGGTTTCTCCCCTTAAATTTAAGGGTTTTTATTATCTATAAATATTTCAGACCGATGCTCTTGGAAAGGCTGTGGTTTCATGGAAAACAACGCTAAAATTTAAATGTTTTTAATACACTCTGGTGGTTTTGTGGAAATATTTGATTTCTTCTCTCTTATAGGTCTCCGAATCGGAAAAGAAACCATCTAAACGCCCCTTTCCAAGGCATAACCAGATTATTTGGCATCGCCACATTCCGGGATACACCCCGTATTTTTTCGTTTTCCCGAAGAATAGATTTAAAAGACTCCAACCTTTTCAGTCTATTTGAAGCCTCAATCGGCCTAAAGCTCATCTAGAGAACCATTCCTGTGCTGGGTTAAGAAGGACGTTTAGGTTTCGAAGCGTCGAGAAACAGGTCGCAGGTTTGAGCCACACCCATGGAAAATCAAATCTTTTTGAAACCTAACACCTTATGATAAATAGAAAGTCTATTAGAAATATGGAAATTATAGTGGAGGCACGCGCTATGGCTCGAATAAAAATGGTAGATGAGGAGGAAGCTAAGGGCAAGATTAAGAAGGTGTACGATGCGATTCTTTCAAAGGAGCCTCGTGTCCCTGGAATTCTTAAAATCTTCAGTGTTAGGCCCGACCTCCTCGAGAAGATGGTTGGAATCCACTACTCCCTCATGGGCTCTGGTTCACTGTTGTCCCCAGAACTGAGAAATTACATCGCGCTCACCGTTTCTGTGGTCAATAGTTGCGACTACTGTTATGAGTCGTACGTTTACGCCCTCAGACAGCTGGGCAAAACCGATGAAGAAATCGACAATATAATTGAGAACTTCGCCGAGTGTGACCTGGACAAGAAAACAATCATGGCCGTAAACTTTGCGAGGAAGGCGACTGAGCAGCCAACCTTTGTCACCGACGAGGACATTGAGCGCCTGAGGAAGGTGGGGTTCCGGGACGAGGAAATACTCGAGATAGCAACACTTATGGGATACTTCAACATGATAAATCGGATAGTCGACGCCTTGGGACTGAAACCCGAAGAATACTAATAGGAGTTGAATGTGTATGGATAGGGTTGTACTCTGGGAGAAGAAAGACGGGATAGCTACGATAACCCTAAACAGACCCGAAGCGCTAAACGCGATAAACCGCGAGTTAGCCGACCAGTTCTACGACACCCTGGTCGAAGTCGACCAGGACTGGGACGTAAAAGTGGCCATTCTCAAAGGGGCGGGAAGAGCCTTCTGCGCAGGAGCGGACATCAAAACCTTCACGAAGAACCTGGCTGACTTGGGCCCCGATTTTGTTTACGAAACCATACACAAGGTTCAGCAGATCAATTTTCTCCTCAAAACACTGAGACCCCCGGTCATCGCCGCGATGCACGGCTACGCCCTCGGAGGCGGCTACGAGTTCGCCGCTTCCTGTGACTTCCGGTTCTGCACCGAGGACACAATCATGGGCCCCATAGAAGCCGAGGTGGGGCTGCTTCCAATCGCCTCGGGTATGACCATCATGCCCCGAATCTTGGGGCCCCAGGTGGCAAAGAAAACGATACTACTCGGAGAGAGATTCGACGCCAAGTACGCCAAGGAGATAGGATTCGTCTTGGAAGTTGTTCCCAAAGAAAAGCTGGACGAGGTGGTCACAGAGTTCGCAAAGAAACTCATGAGAACAAACCCGCTGCTGCTGTACCTTGGAAAAATGAACATCAACAAGGCCCTATCGTCGAAAATATCCTCAAGCCTAGAACTTGAAAGAGAAATACTGAGACTGTTTGCCTACGGTGGGTTCAACGAGGAAAACGTTAAAGAACTTCTGGAAAAAACCAGAAAAGAACTGTAACCTCCTTCCCTTTCAATTTTATTTCTTCTAATCATTCTTTTTAATCTCGAACAGTAACAAATAAGTAAACCCGTAACAATTCGGATTTTATGCCTCCCCAGACTTTTCCTCTTGAGAATCTAACTTGGAAAGAGCTGGACTCGCTGGACAGAGAGAAAACAGTGATTCTCGTGCCCATCGCCCCCCTGGAGCAGCACGGCCCCCATCTAACCATCGGCACAGACTTCTTGGAGTGCAGGTTTCTGGCACGAAAGATCGGTGAAAAAATAAAAGACGAGCTGAAAGACTACAACGTTCTAATTCACCCCGCGATACCTGTAGGCACGGGCACGCTGGACAAACCGGGGACCATCGAGTTCAGGGCGAAAACCGTTAAGAGCATAGTGTACGACCTGGGCGAGTCCCTCGCGGTTCACGGATTCCGCCACATAGTAGTAATCGCGTGCCACGGGGCACCCACCTTCACCGTCGCCATAGAGGAAGCGTGCGAGGAACTCAACCAGCAACACGGAGACATAGCTTTCACACCCATGGGGTACTTCCTCTCGCTTCTATTCGAGGAGAGGGTTGAAGAGCTGCCCGAAGAGCTAGGTCAAATGGTTGAAAGGTTTCCAAAGGACTACCACGCCGGCTACATCGAAACATCCATGATGCTCAACATAGACGAAAACCTAGTGAAGAAAGACTACAAAACCTACGAACCCATCGAGGTGAAAATTATCAAACTCAAGAACAGGAAAGTGGTAGACAAGCACGGAAAAGGAATAGGATACTTCGGCTATCCCGCCGAGGCCTCAAAGCAACTCGGAGAAAAAATAATCGCGTCAACGGTCAACCTTCTCACAGAAATCATAATCCACTTCCTCAAACGCGAAAACTACAAGAAGTACGTGCACAGTGCCTACTGGAAAATCCCTTCATTCAGAACAAACCCCAAATAGCAGGCCTCAGACCCTGACGCTCCCTTGGTTCTGCGTTCCTCGCTTAGCATAACTCTCCGCTACGGACTGATAGGGCTCTTTTAGTGAGGTTAAATTTTTAAGCATACTTAAAAATCGTTCTATTGCACCGAAAAACGGGGATGTTGTTTAATGGTTGAGAATGGGTTTAAGGACTATCAGCTTACAATAGGTAAAATATTGAGGTACGGTCTCTATGCTGCTCCGGAGCAAAAAATGATTTATTCGCCTCCCAATCTTCCGAGGAAAGAGTTCACGTACTCGGAGTTCGCTGAACGGGTAAACAGGCTCGGTTCGGTTCTAGAGAAATTCGGCGTTAAGCGTGCCGAGAAGCCCTGGGAGATGGGCACTAGGGTCGCAGTTATGGACTGGAACACGATCAGGTTTCAGGAGTTGATGTATGCTGTTCCGATGTATGGCGCTGTGCTGTACACGGTTAACATCAGGCTCGCTCCCCAGGAAATAATATACACGATGAATCTCTCCGAGCCCGAAGTCCTCTTCATTCACACCGATTTCGTCCCGTACCTGAACGCGATCCTTGAGAACGTCAAAACAATAAAGAAAGTTGTCGTGATGAGCGACCAGATCACCTGCACCGGGAAGGGGGAGCTACCCGAAACGAAGCCGCCCGAGGGCGTAGATGTCTACGAGTATGAGGAACTCCTTAAGGGGGCGGAGCCAACCTATGACTGGCCTGACCTCAACGAGTACGTTGTCGCCAGCCTCTTCTTCACCTCCGGGACAACGGGGCTGCCAAAGGGCGTGTACCACACACATAGGCAGATACTATTGGCGTCAATGCAGATACTGATTGCCTCCATGGAGTACCCCTTCAGAGCATCCAACAGAGACATAGTATTAATACTCGTACCCTACTTCCACATATTCGGATGGATGCAACCCTACTACTGTGTACTTGGAGGCAACAAGCTGGTCTTTCCCGGTAGGTACGAATGGGCACACATAGCCCGCTTAATCAAAGAGTACATACCCGTCGCCAGGGAAGTCGGTGGAAGCGTGATGTCCGGAGGAGTCCCGACGATGCTCTACGCCATACTCCAGGAGGCCAAAAAAATGGGCATCACCGACTACAAAGGCTTCATGTTCGGGTACGGTGGGGAGGCTCTACCCATCTCGGTCTACGAGGACGCCAAGAAAATGGGCATAGATGTGGTTACAGGTTACGGTCCCTCGGAGACACTAACCGCCATAACAAGGGCGACGTTCATTCCCCGAATGTGGATGAGGATGGGAACAGACCACGAAAAGCTCAGAGACCACTTCGTGCTAAACAACTCCCTCGGAGTAGCCATCCCCCTAACCTTCGTAAAAATCGTCGACGACGAAGGAAACGAGCTACCCATGGACGGCAAGACACCCGGCAGACTACTGTTCGAGGCCCCCTCACCAACGAGAGAATACTACAAGGACCCCGAAAAAACCAAGTACGCATGGAGGTACGGCGCATTCGACGTGGACGACTTCGTGGTGATAGACGAGTACGGAGCCGTGATGTTCGTCGACAGGACGAAGGACGCGATAAAAAGCGGCGGAGAGTGGATACCCTCCTCAAGACTCGAAGGATTCATATCCACACACCCAGCGGTCGCCGAGGTCGCAGCCATCGGAGTACCCGACCCCAAGTGGAGCGAAAGACCCATAGCCCTAATCGTCCCAAAACCCGAGTACAAGGGCAAAGTCACAGAGGACGACATAAAGAACCACCTAATAAAAGAACACGTAGAAACAGGCGCAATGCCCAAATGGTGGATCCCCGACAAAATCATCTTCCTAGACGAAACACCCAAAACAAGCACCGGAAAAATAAACAAAAAAGTTCTAAGAGAACAATACAGGGGCAAATAGTACAAACAAAACCCAGACAAGTATACCTCCGACCCAAAAACTTCAAAACCACCTTCCGCACAAACGTCCTTTTCCTTCTTTTTTATGTCCAGACCCTACTTCTTGAATGAACCACTTTCAAAGACGCTAGTACCTGCGAAGAACAATTCAACAAAGGAACTCCGGATTTCCTCTCCCTTTCATTAGTTGTCCGTTGAGTGAAGCACTAATAATCTCTGCATTTTGTTTTTGATTTATTGAAGCTCATATTCTGCCTCTCTTTCTGAGTTCCTTTTCGAGCGTTTTTAGGAATTCCCCAAAGGACATATAATTTATTTGCAGATGCTTTTTGGTTTCTCCGAAGGGATGGACATACCACCCTATTTTCATATTGTTCGCTCCAAAGAGTCTTTCCTTTCCTTCGATGTATGCGTAGGATATGTTTTGGGTCTTTCTGCGGTAAAAGACATCAACAAAGGAATTGTTAAGCCAGCCTGATACGCGCCCAGGCAATTGTGCGAGTTACCTCTGTGCGTCTTATCCATGGAAACCTATGCGCGGTTTCCGGTATACTCCCTACGAATTCTTGGGTTTCCATTTTAGCTGCCTTAGTCGTTTTTCCAACTCTTCAAGCTCGTCTAATAATGCACCCCACATGGCGTAATCCATTTCGTGCTCGTGGGATAGGTCAAAATCAACTCCTAGTTTCTCTTCAAATTCTTCGAAACGCATCCCGTACTTCTTCTCGAATCTCCTGATTTCCTCCCTACACTCAGAAATCCTCCGCGAAATATACTCCCCGAGCATCAGGGTTAATGCTTCATCAATGTCCTCTCGCATGGTAACTTCCATAATAATCTTAAGCAGATCTTGGGACACACAAACCACCCACAGAATAGTAACCAGAATAGGTATTTAAATTTCTCAGAATGACAAGGACAACATTTTCGGCCATCGGAGGAGATGAAAAATTCTCAGGCTTTCTTCCCATAACTCCAAAATGGGAAAGGAACCGTTCAAACGCTTCTTTTTAAAAAACAATACGAAATGGTTTCATCACAGAGTGTTTACAACCAGACAAGTAATGTCTATCACACAGAAACTTCAAAACTACTTCCCCATAAAGGTCCTTTTTCTTCTTTTTTATTTTGTTTTTAGTGTCTTCCCCTGAACATCACGAGTGTCAGAGCTGCTGCTAAAACTGCTATCACTCCGCCGGCGACACCAAACACTATGAGAGACCTCTGCTGAGAATATGAAGTGAGCTGGTTTAAAATAGCTAAATCAAGAATGAATGTTTCACCATAGTCCTCTCCGGGACCGTAAGGGCCGATCCTGTTGTAGTACACGGCTTTATCCGTGAAGCTTTTTCCCTCTTGATATCCTTCAAATGCCTCCACTCTGATTCTCTCATCCCCTACGACCTGCACAATAAGGGTGTAGATTTGTCCCTTGATATTGTCGGGATATTCTCCAACCAAGTGGTACGTGACTGTGCCGTTATCAGCGGATACGCTGCCGAAGTCCGGTCCGGTTGCGTTGAACACACCAATCGGGAGCGGTGCCAAAAAATTTCCGCCAACGGATACAATCATCTGGGAAGCATTATACACATAGTAAACGAAAGCTAGCTGAGTGCTACAGTCCCAAACGCCTGGCGGGCTTCCCTCCATGAACCAGTTCCCCGAAAGCCTGCCCGGAAGATCGTAGTCTATCTTTCCACCCGGTGGGTCACCGGTTCTCCATACTTTTGCGTAGGCCTGCTGTTTTAGGGTCTCGTTGAGATAGTCTAATGGGCAGACCGTGTGCACGTTTACACCCTCACCGTAGGTTTCGGGGTGAATAAAGTTTAGTGTAATCTCGTAGTTTATTGCTCCCCAATCCAAGCAAACCGATCCCCCGGGCTGCTTCTCCGCCCTACCAACCTCCTGCCCCGCAGCAACCGGTATGTTGACCGTGATCTGGCTCTCAGATTCTATTTCTCCGGTTATGCTCAGTATCCAATCCGCTATTCCCGACATGTGGTAAAAATAGGTTTCAAAGGTGTCAGTGTGTTTGATGTGCAACTCGTAGTCTTGGTAGCTCCAGTCACTCTGAGTCCAATTGACTATCTCTGTTATAACTCCGCTGGCAGGAGCCACTACAGGGTAAGAACCGTCTTTTAGTACAAAGTATATGTGATCGCTGGGAAAAGTGTGGCCAGGGGGACCCACGTTTCCTAACGGTATGATATAATCATAGGAATCATCCTCAAGGGGGACATAGGTGAAGGTGACCGCTTCCTTAAAGCTTACTGGTGTATCAGCCTTTCCCGCAGGAGCATAGCCTCCAACGGTCGGCAAAAAATGCACCCAGCCAAAATGCGACGGGTATCCACCCGCGCAGCCTACTTGGCCGAACCCCAAACCGATTAGAAAAATACCTATAACGACAACTAGGATCCGCTTACCCCGAAGCATGTGTGTCAGGACTCCTTGACACGGTTGAATAGGAGATATCTCACCATAGGATTCCTAATCGCTTTCCTGTTTATCAGATAAGACAAATTTACTAATTATATTTTTCGCACCACGCAGCCCCGTATCTCTTGCCGCCAACCGTGATCTCTCCCCACTCGGCCAGAAACCTTTAAAGACCAAAAAGTATAAGTCCTAGAACCAACCGAAGAAAATGTATCAGAACACCAAAAGGGGAGAACTTGCATGTCAAAAAAAGAGTATAAGGAGATAGTGTTTCCCGAGGGCTTTCTCTGGGGCGCCGCAACTTCAGCCCACCAGGTTGAGGGAAACAACACCAACAACCACTGGTGGGCCTGGGAGCAGGAGGGAGGACACATACACGACGGCTCGGTTTCGGGCCGGGCGTGCGACCACTACAACCTCTACGAAACGGACTTCGAGCTCGCCCGGGAGCTGGGCCACACTGTTCACAGGTTCTCCATAGAGTGGAGCCGCATAGAACCACGGGAGGGTAAATGGAACGAGAAGGAGATAGAACACTACCGAAAAGTTATCCAGGCTCTCCTTGACCGAGACATAATTCCTATGGTTACTCTTCACCACTTCACCAACCCGATCTGGCTTCAGGAGAAGGGGGGCTGGCTCAATCCTCAATCAGTCGAACTCTTTGAGCGCTACACCAGAGTGGTTGTGGAAACCATGGGCGACCTGATACCCTTCTACAACACGATCAACGAGCCCATGATGGTCGCGGTGCTGGGATACCTCCTGGGAATGCATCCCCCGTGCCACACCGATTTCGACGAGTTTTTCACTGTTGGCAAGCATCTCCTCATGGCTCACGGAAAGTGCTACCACGCGATACACGAAACCGTGAAGGACAAGGGGTTCAGCATCAAACCCCAGGTTGGAATCGTGAAGCAAATCCCTTACTTTGCTCCCCTCAACCCGGATTCGGACGCCGATGTTGAGCAGGCCAAGCTGATGGACGACACCATTAACAGGTGGTACCTTGAGGGAATCCACACAGGGATTCTCGCACCGCCGTTTGGGGAGGGCGAAGAACTCGACTACCTTAAAGGCTCGTGGGACTTTATCGGAGTGAACTGGTACACGCGGATACTCGCAACACCCCTACCCGAAGCCCCGGAAGAGGCGTCACAGACACTAGCCATTGCCCCGGAGGGGGCCGAAACAACGGACATGGGCTGGGAGGTCTACCCCGAGGGGTTCTACCACAGCCTGATGTCCGTGAAGAAGTACAAGAAGCCGGTCTACGTGACCGAGAACGGGATAGCCACCCTAGACGACACGCAGAGGTGCAGGTACATACTGAGACACCTCTACCAGCTGCACCGCGCAATAAAAGACGGACTGGATGTCAGAGGATACATGTACTGGTCCCTCATCGACAACTTCGAGTGGGCTGAGGGATTCGCGAAGAGATTCGGACTCATAGAAGTCAACTACGACACCATGGAGAGAACACCTCGCCCCAGCGCATACCTCTACAGAGACCTCATAAAAAGCAACAGAATCACCGTTCAGCAGTTCGAAAAATACCAGCCCAAAATCCCCTAACCCACACCGGGACGCCAATCCATATTTGTACCGCAGTCTGAACAGGGTGGACATCTTTTATGTTCCTCCTCGTGTAAGGTATTTGAAAAAGAGGCTCTCCCATTTTTTATTAGAACATATGTTCCAAGAGTAAGAATGCGACGTGACAAAAACAAGAACTCAAAAAATATTATAATAGATTCGGTTCATGTTTCTCCAGCTGTTTCTAACCATTCTTCAAGATAACTTTTCGTCTTCTGGACAAAATTCTGAGCGGTTTCTAACAAAACCCTTGCGTCCTCTTTAGTAATTATAAAACCCACTCCATAATCTCCGGTTAATCTCTTATCATAAGCATTGGTAAGGGCTTTGCCCAATTCCCTTTTCAAAAATTCCTGTTTTAACAAAATGCTTACCAAACAGACTTATTACACCCTTGTGGGAGGAGGCTCTCAATCCCTTAGTAAGAAGCACCGCTTCTGCTAAAAAGAACATCGCATAGTAGCACCTCGAAACACAGGAGTCATAATCCCCAGAATTCAAAGCATACTCGGCTGTGTTCAAGAATTTCTCCGTCTTCTTTATAAAATCCTTTATCTCCTTTATGTTAACACCCCCTCGCTCTTCACATTCAGTAAAAATGGAGAGTTATAATTTTTAAAGAGATGCTCAGGCACAACCAATACTGAAACCAGTTCACCCTTCTCGAGGAGAATGTCCAAAATGGTATCGCCCAAGCTTTCCCTCACTTTAGAAGGATTAAGAGAATCATCAACAACCACCAACACATCGATATCCGAATCTTTCGTAGCCTGCCCCCTTGCATGAGAGCCATACAGTATAACCTGCTTGACCTTTTTCCCATATACCTTTATCAGGTGTTCTTTAATCTGATTTATCAGTTCTTTTATTCTTTTATCCATTCATATACACCCATCACAGTGAAGGTTAGAAATTTTGAATAACATTCTCAGTGAATCTGAATCGCCCATAGAAGCAGAATTGGACTGCCGAGTAAACCCAAACCAGACAAACTCTATTAAGGGAAGTACCACAATTTATAATTATTCACTGCCTTGAATAAATATTTCCACCTCCAGCATCTACAAACCCTAGCTAGTTATGCCAAGTCCTTAGAGCTGCGCTGTGATTCCGGTCGTTCGGGTTTGGTGGTAGCTGAGGTCAAAAAATTCTGGGCTATATGCGACCACTTCGGAGCAAAAATAAAATACGACTTCAACCCCTTCTGATACCCTCAGTCGTGGCAACGATAGGGTTCCAAAGACGAAGAGAAAATGCTGCCGCAGCATCAGCCTCCTAGAGAGTAAACCGGTTCCCCACCCTACTCAGAAGGAGGAGAAGCTACGATACTCAACGCGAAGATGAACGCTTTTTTTCTATAAACTTCCTACACCTGAGCGGAGGCAAAGTTCCCTAAGCTTTCCACCAGAAACCGTTTAAGCTCCGAAGAATGAGACTTGGAACCAAAAGAAAAAGGTGCCAGAACTACCGAGCGGAGTTCTCCGGAATGTCGAGAGAAAGATACAAAGAGATAGCATTTCCCCAGGGCTTTCTCTGGGGCGCAGCAACTTCAGCCCACCAAGTCGAGGGAAACAACACCAACAACCAGTGGTGGGCCTGGGAGCAGGAAGGCGGACACATAAGCGACGGCTCCGTCTCGGGGCGCGCCTGCGACCACTACAACCTTTACGAAACGGACTTCGACCTGGCTCGGGAGTTGGGCCACAACGTTCACAGGTTCTCCATAGAGTGGAGCCGCATAGAACCACGAGAAGGTGGGTGGAGCGAAAGGGAGATAGAACACTACCGAAAGGTGATTGAAGCCCTGAAGGAACGGGACATTATTCCCATGGTAACCCTACACCACTTCACCAACCCCCTCTGGTTCGAGGAGAAGGGGGGCTGGCTCAATCCCCAATCAGTCGAACTCTTTGAGCGCTACACCCGAGCGGTTGTGGAGCATCTCGGAGACCTTATCCCCTTCTACAACACGATTAATGAGCCTGTTTGGGTGGCGTATGCGAGTTACGGTCTCGGCGTACATCCCCCGTGCCACACCGATATGAACGAGTTCTACACTGCTGCGAAGCACTTTCTCATGGCTCACGGGAAGTGCTACCACGCGATACACGAAACTGTGAAAGACATGGGGTTCAGCATCAAACCCCAGGTGGGAATCGTGAAGCAGATGATGTACTACGATCCGGTTGATCCCGGTGTGAGGGAGGATGTGGAGGAGGCTGAGCGGATGGACGAGCTGACGAACAGGTGGTTCCTTGACGGAATTCACACGGGAATCATAAGGGAACCTTTCGGTGGTGGCGAAGAGCTGGACTACCTCAGGGGTTCCTGGGACTTCATAGGGGTCAACTACTACACGAGGACTCAGACAACCCCCCGGCTGGATGACCCTAAGGTTCTCGAGTTGATGATGTCTCGGATGGGTGAAACAACAGACATGTACGAGGTGTTTCCCGAAGGGTTCTACAGGCAGCTCATGTCCGTTAAGAAGTATGGAAAGCCGGTGTACGTTACCGAGAACGGAATCGCAACAAGAGACGACAACCAGAGGTGCAGGTTCATCCTTGTTCATCTGAGGGAGGTTCACAGAGCAATACGTGACGGGGTGGACCTAAAGGGATACATCTACTGGTCATTACTGGATAACTTCGAGTGGAGCTTCGGCTTCTCGATGAGATTCGGACTGATAGAAGTGGACTTTGAAACCCTGGAGCGAAAACCGCGCCCGAGCGCGTATCTCTACAGGGACATAATAAAAAGTAACAAAATCACCGCCGAACAATTCAGGAGATACTTATCATAGTAGCGGTGCAGCTCCGGGCAACTGCCGGTTAGTATTTGTAGAATCCCTTCTTGGTTTTTATTCCCAGCTCTCCACTTCTTATTTTTTCTATGAGGAGTGGATTAGGTTCGAGCAGGTAGCTCAGATTGTCGATTCCCCCGAACCTATCCTTTAGCTTTTCCAGCTCTTCTACCACCTTGTCTATGCCTATCTGGTCAGCGAACTCAAGCAAACCCACGGGCATAAGGTAACCGACTTTCACCGCCTTGTCAACCTCTTCCACCGTCGCCACGCCGTCGTTTACAATCTGAGCCATTCGATTTATTCCCACCAGCATCGACCAGGTTGGATCGTACCTGTCCGCTATCTCTTCACTCCATGATTCGGGTTTTCTCCAAACCCTTTCGGGATACTCGTAAAAACCTCTACCTGTGTCCACTCCGTTGTATCCCTTTTCCACCAGCTCTCTTATTA
>Ga0164311_10000953_pt1 | contig 13592 bp, 13 predicted proteins | sample GuaBasSedimGuay2_FD_121796 | JGI IMG/M metagenome (GOLD analysis project Ga0164311, IMG submission 121796) | Subseafloor sediment microbial communities from Guaymas Basin, Gulf of California, Mexico - Guay2, Core 4569-9, 9-12 cm | ecosystem: Environmental > Aquatic > Marine > Hydrothermal vents...
CTTTTCGGGTTTATCGAATAAATGAAGGAGATGGTTGCTATTGGCTATTGTTGCATGGAATGGAATTTATAACAACATCCCATTTCATTTATTTTTACTTCTTTTTCGGAGTAAATGATTAATATTTCCTTTTATTTAACCACATGGAAAAGAGATATCTTGCATTCATTGTTGCTACTCTCGTCATTTTCTCAAGCATTATAATTTTCAATGAAAGCAGAAAAAGGAAAAGCATGGTTGAAGCAAAAGAAATCGTTATTAATGACTATGACCCTACTGTAGATTTAGAAGTAATATTTAGAATTGACAGAATAAGAAAAATTGATTTTGAAAGAGGAGAAGAGCCTTTATTTGTTTTGGAAATAAACATTGATGGAAATAAATATGAAGTAGGAGAATGGAAAGGACTTGATACATATCCAAGATGGAGACATATTCAAAATGTTGATGATTCAAAAGAAAATGTTACTATAGAAATTAAATTATTTGAAAAAATAGGAGATGAAAAAATACAGTGTGATATTAGCCCAAGAAGAGGGGAGTATTCTGAAGGAAAAACTTTGAAACTAATATATTCCTTAAAAAATGGAAGTTGGTGGGGAGATGATTTTTTAGGAGATGCTAATGGATATGGACATGCAAGTGGAACAGAAGATGGAGTATATGATGAAAATGATTGTGAAATTTTCTTTGATATATATCAAACTGATGCAGATGCAGATAGGCTAACTTGGTATGAAGAAGTATTTATATATGGAACAGACCCAAATGTAAGTGATTATGGAAAAGATTATGATGGAGATGGAGTGCCAATAGAATGGGAAGATAAATATGGATACAATCCTTTTATTTATGAAAACCATTCTTCATTAGATCCAGACAAAGATGGAATACAGAATATCGAGGAATATATGATGAGGGAATGGCATTCTGACCCATTTAGCCAAGATATTTTTGTTGAAGTAGATTTTATGGAAAATAGATTTTTTGGACATACTACATTTCCAGAATATTCAAAGCAGAAAGTAATTTCTGCTTTTACAAAGCATAATATAGTGCTTCATATTGATGATGGTATAATGGGGCAAGGAGGAGAAGTTTTACCATATGTAAAATTCTATACTCCAGAATATATGGCTCTATATTACAAGAAATATTTCCTCAATGATGGCAAAGATGAATGGAAAAGAGGAATATTCAGATACTGCGTTTTCTGTCAATATACATTTCCAGCTAAGAAAAATGTAGCTGGCTATTCATATTGGCCAACTAATTTGGATAAATTCTGCAGTTTTGCGGTTGGAATAAGGGTAATAAAAAATTATAGGTTTACACCTCTAAAAAGAGAGACTGCCATAGCAAGTTTATTTATGCATGAACTTGGTCATACACTTGGTATATTCTGGCATACTTATCATGGTTGTGATAACCTAACAACTACTCGTCCATGGTATGATGGATGGAAGAAATATGAAAATTATAAGAGTTGTATGAATTATAGATATGCTTGGAGTTTAGTTGATTATTCTGATGGTAGTCATGGAGAAGGAGATTTTAATGACTGGGCTGTTATTGACCCAGCTTTCTTTGAAAAGAATTTCTTTGCTGAGCCACCTATAATCCTTTAATCTTTCCACACTCTTACATTTTTTTCATCAATAGCTGTATTCATTGCAATATCATATGCTATAACTTTTATTACATGGAGTCCTTTGCTTGTGTCCCAATGCCATTCATATGGCGGGCTTGTTGCAATGTAAGCTAAGGAATCATCAATGTAAAATTCTACCTTTTCTATGCCTATATTATCAAAAGCATTTACTACAATATCAATGTCTCCGAGAATAATGGTAATTGGTAGTGGAAAAATTTCCCTATTGTTTATATAGAGAGCATTTCTTGGCTTTACTATGATAACAGATGGAGGAATAGTATCATAAGGGGAAATATTTGCATATGTTGTATCGTTTGCAATGTTTCCTAGGGAATCTATGACAGTCAGCTTAACAGTATAATTTCCTTCCTTGCTATAAACATGCTTTGGATTCTGCTCATATGCATAGCTTCCGTCTCCAAAGTCCCACTGCCATTGGTATGGGGGCAATCCACCAAAAGCAGAGCCATTAAATTGTATTTCAAATCCAGCAATTCCTTTATATGGTCCATCTGCCATTGCCTGCAACTCCTCATAAATGATAGCTTGTGTTGTATCAATAGATACATTTCTCATGCTATCTGTAACTTTTAATTTGACAGTATATATCCCTGCTTCCATATAGTTATGCTTTGGATCTTCTTGGCTACTTGTTGCTCCGTCTCCAAAATCCCAGTGCCAGTGATATGGAGGTGTGCCCAGATAGGCAGAGCCATTGAATTTTATTATCTCCCCTACTTTTCCATAATATGGACCATTTGCTATTGCTGTTAAATTGCGGTATATATACCATACATGAACTTCATCATATCCTTTATTGTTCTGGTTATCATACACGCATACTTTAATGAAATTTTTTCCTTCAAAAAGTTCAACGGGCAATTCAAAATCAACTCTTGTGTATGGTATTGGCAAATCTTCTTCGTAAAACCTGCTTTTATTATTACATTTAACCATCCATTCCATTTTTATGATGCCATCTTCATCAATTGCATATCCTGTTATGTTTAACAAAGGACCACGAGTTGCATTGAAAATCTCTCCCGATTTTGGATATGTAATAACTACAACAGGTTCATCATTTAAAGGCAGAGAACTTGCCATTAGCAGAATATCTACTGTTGCTACAAATGCAATAAGCTTTTTCATGATTATAACAATTGCCTGGCTTTATAAACTTGTTGTTTGCAAACAAGGAGCAAATTAAAACAATTATTTTTATTGTAAGAAAGAATTTCCTGAACAAACAATAAGAATTGATAAGAAACTTCTTCAAGCAATTCCATATAGAATCACATTCGGAAAATAAAATATAAATAGAGCCGGCGAAGGGATTTGAACCCTTGACCTGCTGATTACAAATCAGCCGCTCTACCGGGCTAAGCTACGCCGGCTTCAACAGAGAAAAGAGAAGGATTTAAAAAATTTTATGGTGATTTTTAAGGAGAGAAATTTATGGATTTCCTGATATAATGGAAGAAAAGATAGTTGAAATCAAAATGAAAGATGATGTTATTAATGGCACACCTTTTCATGCGATAATTTTTCAATTTCAAAGTTTTCAATCTCAAAGAAAGGGTTTGATGACTAAATGAAAGAAAAGATTGTCATTAGCTATTATTGCATAGAAGGGAATTACTATGACAACTTCTCATTTCATTATATTTTTCAATTTCAAAGAAAAACAAAATTTATTATTGGATTAGGAATTATCTTATATGAGAGCTTTAATTATAGGAAGATTTCAACCATTTCATAATGGTCATGTCTATCTTGTAGAGAAATTTAAAGAAAATGAATTTATATTTGCAATAGGCTCTGCATATGAGAGCTATTCTTTTGAAAATCCTTTTACCGCTGGAGAGAGATGCGAGATGATTTATAAAGCTATGGAAGAGTTGAATGTAAAAAAATTTTATATAATTCCTATTCCAGATATAAATAGGTATGGTGTCTATGCAAAGCATGTCATAGATTTAGTTCCGAAATTTGATTTCGTTATTTCAAATAATAAGCTAATAAAAATACTGTTTGAAAGGGAAGGATATGAAGTAAAAGAAACAGGTTTGCATAATAGAAAAGAGTATCAGGGAAAAGTCATAAGGGAAAAAATTGCTAAAAAGGAAAAATGGGAACATCTTGTTCCTAAAAAAGTTGCAGAGTATATTAAGAGTATTAAAGGAGATGAAAGAATCCAAATGTTAGCAAAAATAACTAAATGAAAACTGATAATGCTAATGCAACTTTTCTTTCGGTTTTTATAGCGAGGTGATCTGTTATATATACAGTCTCATTTTTTATGCATTTACATAGGTGTCGCAAAATAAATGAAATGGGATGTTGTTATAAATTCCATTCCATGCAACAATAGCCAATAGCGACCATCTCCTTCATTTTTGACGAACTCGCATTTACTCTAAAATTTTTATAGCTCTGCCAATATATAGGAATAGCAGGGGTAGCCAAGCGGTCAACGGCGCAAGGTTCAGGGCCTTGTGGGGAAGCCCTTCGTGGGTTCGAATCCCACCCCCTGCATAATGAAATTCAAAGTTTATTACACAAAGAGGGTGGATTTGGAAACAATAGAAAAAGCATTAAGGGAAAATTTTGATGTAGCAATAGAAGATGCTGGGTTTTTGGCTCTGCCAAAAAATGCTTTAAATAGGCTGAGGCAACAATATAATGCTATTCTCCTTTTGCCACATATCCCTCCTTATTCCATATGGATTGTTGATAAGGATATTTATGTTGATAAAATGAATTTTGTATTTGGAATTGCCTGGCAAAGAAAAGCCATCGTTTCCACCTATAGATTACCAGATGAAATTATTCCTAAAGAAGTTGTTCATGAAGTAGGCCATATATTTGGCTTGGAACATTGCAGAAATCATTGTGTAATGCAATTCTCAAATAGCCTAACTGAAGCAATGGCAAAACCCAGCAAATTATGTAATGAGTGCAAAAGAAAATTAAAGTTACAATGAACTTCAATCCATATATCTCCCGCCATTTACATCAACAACTTCCCCGGTAACATATTTATTTTCTATAAGAAAGCGCACTGCATGAGCTATTTCTTCTGGCTTAGCTATTCTTTTAAGCAAAGCCAATTCCTTCAATTTTTCTTTTAATTCTTTGCTTAGCAGTTCTGTATCAACAGGGCCAGGTGCAACAGCATTTACTCTTATTCCATATTTTGCCAGCTCACTTGCCAGCGCAAAAGTTAAGCCAATTACTCCTGCTTTGCTGGCTGCATAATGACATCCTACAGTTCCGCCCATTTTTCCAGCTATTGAACTTATGTTAACTATGCATCCTTTTGCTTTCTTTAAATGGGGAAGAGCTGCTTTGCAACAATAAAACACGCCTGTCAGATTAACATTCATTACCCTATGCCAATCTTCAAGCGTTATGTCTTCTAAGAAAATGTATTTGCCAACAATCCCTGCATTATTTACAAGAACGTTTATTTTCTCGTATTTTTCTCCTATTTCTTTAAAAATTTTTTGCACTTCTTCCCAATTTGTTACATCCATTCTATAATATTCTGCATTTCCATAATTTTTAAGTTCTTCTAGAGTTTCTTTTGCTTTCTCCTTATTTTGCCTGTATGTAAAAACAATGTCATATCCATTTTTAGCTAAATCAATAGCAATAGCTTTTCCTATCCCTCTATCTCCTCCTGTTATTACAGCTAGCATAAATTGAAAACAAAAATGAGTACAAATATTTTCTTTACAAAATGAACCAAATTAATGAAAAAATATACCGCTATGGAAATTTTTCCTGCAGTGGCATTACAGCAATTCTTCCAATGATACTTACTATTAAATGAAAAACTTGGCATCATTGCTAAAAGATTGCAGTAACAATCCTTTTCATTTGGAGTTTTATTTACGTTTTGTACAGCTCTGCAAGTTTAATAATTCTTCTTGCTTTCTTTTCCACAGGCAAATCAATCATCCTCCCATTTAATGTTGCAACTCCCTCTCCTGCCTTCCTTGCTTCTTCTATTGCTTCGATTATTTTCTTTGCCTCTTCTATTTCTTCTTCACTTGGCATAAAGCATTCATGTATTATTTCTATCTGACCCGGATGAATTGCTCCCTTTCCATCAAATCCAAGCTTAATGATTTTCATTGTCTCTTCTCTTAGTCCTTCTTCATCTTCTATATTTGGATAAATTGTATCTAAGGCTTGTATCCCTTCTGCTTTAGCAGCAAGTAAAATTTCCATTCTTGGATAATATAAAGCCTCCCATTCACGTTTTGCCCCAGTATCTCTTGTATAATCTTCAGCTCCAAAAGCCAAAGCAACTATTTTATCGCTTGCCTTTGCAATGCTTCTTGCATTTGCAACTCCTTTTGCTGTTTCAATTATTGGCATTAAATGACAATCTAAATTAACTTCTTCCATGATTTTTTCTATAACTCTTATGTCCTCTTCGCTTTCCACTTTTGGAATGCAAATGCCATGTGGAGCACCATAAGAAATAATGCTTATATCTTCTCTTGCCATCTCTTTATTTATTCTTACCCATATCTCAGCTTTCCCAAAGTCCATCTGTTTCAATGCATTTTTGACAAGATAGCGAGCATCCTGCTTTTGTTCCATAGCTACAGAATCTTCCAAATCAAGGATGGTGCAATCGCAACCATAGACAGCAACACTATTTATAAATCTTGGATTGTTGCCTGGAACATATAGCCTGCTTCTTCTTGGTCTATCCCTTCCTGTTTTTCCTCTTCTTGCTTTCTTATCTGGAATTTCACCTCTTGTAGCTTTTGAAATTGCTGATTCAAGCCTTGCTATAATAACATAATCTATTGCTCCATTTTCCTCTATTTCAACATCTGCTTCAATGCCTATTTCTTCCATTCTTTGGAGAACAATTTCTTTTATATGTTCATCAAACATCCCTGGGGTCTTGCTCTTTATTATTACATTCCCTTCTCCTGGCTTTACTTTAATTAAACAATCTCTTTCATTTAAGCTACCTGCAACTCCTTCCTCCATTACCTTCATTTTCCTCCCCTCGCTATTTCAAAATCAATAAAATCGCAATGATGAACTATTATCGCTTCTTTACATCTTTCTACAAGTTCTCCTTCCTTGGAGTGAGCAATGATTATATTCAAAATTTTATCATCTAAGCCAACTTGGCTTGCAAGAATTCCCCCTATAACGGGATGCCTTATATATTTGCCTAAATTAGATTTGACTACTTTCCCATTTTTCTTTTCATATTCTAAAAGCTTTCCTACATCATGCAATAATGCACCAGCTATCAGAGCATCAAGATCAACATCCTGTCTTGCTTTTCCTATTTCATAAGCCATTTTTGCAACATTATTTACATGTTTAACATATGAATAGGCATTTTCAATTAGCAGAGTAAAAGGAATTTCTTCCAGATTTTCCCACTTTCCCTTTTCCATGGCAATTTCATAACATTTCTTTACCTTTTCTTTAAGCTCTTTATTTTTTATTTCCTTAAGTAATGGAAACACTATTTCCAAATCCATAGAGCAAAATGCATCTCCTTTTTATAAGCTTTAAGCTAATTTAGCAATATTAACAATGATAAATAAATTCCCAAAAGTTGCCCATTCCAAAAATAAGATAAAGTCATTTACGGGCCCGGTGGGATTTGAACCCACGACCTGCAGCTCCGAAGGCTGCCGCCTTATCCGCTAGGCTACGGGCCCTATTACCAACATATTGCATCATATTTAATTCCTTCTTTAGTTTTTAAAATGCGCCTTCCTTCTATAACTAATTTATTTCTCATTTTGCTAAAGTCTATTTCTTCAAATTCTTTCCATTCTGTCAAAATAAGGCATGCATCAGCATTTTCCAAAGCCTCTTCCTTGCTTTTGCAATAGATTATGTCAGGAAAAATTTTTTTCATATTTTCCATTGCCATTGGATCATAAGCTTTTATTATTGCTTTTCTCCTCAACAACTCTTTTATTATTGGAATGCTCCTCGCTTCCCTTATATCATCTGTATTTGGCTTAAAAGCTAAGCCCAAGATTGCTATTGTCTTGCCTTCTATACTCATATGTTTTTCCAAAAGTTTAACAAGCCTTAATGGTTGCTCCTCATTTACATCCAAAACAGCTTTTATTAGCCTCATGTCATATCCCCGCTCTTTAGCTCCAGCATATAAAGCTTTTAAATCCTTGGGGAAGCAAGAGCCACCAAAGCCAATACCAGCATTTAAAAAATGAGGAGATATTCTATGGTCTTTGGCAACGCCTTCCATAACTTTATATACATCTATACCCAAAATTTTGCACAGGTTTCCAATTTCATTTGCAAATGATATTTTTGTTGCTAAAAAAGAATTGCTTGCATATTTTACCATTTCTGCCTCAGTAGGGCTCATTACAAGTAAAGGAGCTTTTATGGGCTTATATAACTCTCTCAAAATTTTTTCCGCCTTTTCATCTAATACGCCAATTACAATTCTATCTGGATTCATGAAATCATAAATAGCTTGTCCTTCCCGTAGAAACTCAGGATTCATTGCTATGCTGAATTTCTTTCCATATTTTTTAACTAAAGGAAGCAAAATTTTTTCTGTTGTTCCAGGAAAAACGGTGCTTTTTATAACTATTAAGCTATCATCTTGCATTTTTTTAGCAACTTCTTCAACAGCATTTATAACATATTTTAAATCTATTTTTCCATCTGGCAATGAGGGGGTGCCAACACAAATGAAAATAATCTTTTCATCAAATTCATACTCATGCGTTGCTTTTATTCTACCAATATTTCTTTTAAGCATTTCTTCTAATCCTTCCTCATATATAGGAGGAACTCCCTTCTTTATTTTCTCTATTTTCTCCTTATCTATGTCAATTATCCTTACTTTATTTCCCATTTCTGCAAAACATACTGCTGTTGTTAGGCCTACATAACCAGCTCCTATTACGCAAATTTCCATGGGAAAATATGCATATTGCATTAAAATAATTAATGAGGAAAGCAATGGGAGATAAAGAAGAGGTGTTATCTATAGTAATTCCTATGCATAGCCATAACAACTATTTCCATTATCCAAACAAAAAATTCAGAAAGCCAAGCCACCAGAGAATCCATATAGTAGTTGTTATTGCAGAGCCTGTAAATACTATCATAACTGTTTTTTTAGCCCTTACACCAAGCAATCTCGCCAGAATTGTTGTGCTTATCCCTCCTGTGCCTTGAAAAGGAATAATCATAAAAAGGAGTAAGCTAAGCGTAAGCAATTTCTTTTTCCTGTATTTCTCTGCCTTATTTTGCAATGCTTTATACCCTCTATCTAACAAAGGAATATGTGTAATAATAAATTCTGCTAACCACCAATTATATGCTATGATAGCTGAAGATATAACATCCATAATAACAATGGTGCTCCACACAACCCAAGCTGGCAAAGGAGGACCAATCTTATCAGAAAGCATTAATGGAATTACAGATTCTTTTCCAGCTGGAGGAAAGAAATAAGCAAGCGTTAATGCTCCATATTTTGCATCCTGCTCAGACGATAAATAATCAAATACAAAAACGAAATAGAAGGCGATGGTTAAGAAAGGTGTTATGAGGATTAAAAATTTGTATAAGTAGGCAAGATTATGCCTTATTTTGTGGATTTGCTCATAAGCATCATTTATTAATTTATGAATTTTCATCTTTCTCCCTTTTCATTTCTTCATACGCTTTATCAATAATATTTTTTAGAGTCTGATACACTTCTTCTAAACTAACTTCTTTGCCTGTTATGCTGGAAAGCAAGCTTGCCAGCCTATGAGCAGTTCTTGCAAATATCAGCCAGAAAGCAAATAGCATGCCCCATGTAAAGGCAAGCAATGCAGTTAGCAATAGCAACAGATAGTTCATTGCCTAAAATGCCTTATTTTATAAAAAATATTTCTATTTTGGCAATTCATTCAAGTCATGACAACTATAAAAGAGTTTTTCAATTTCTAGTTGCACTCTCAGCTGTCACAATAAAAAGAATTTTTAATCATTTCTGCATTGCAATATAATGAAAATCCTTACAATCCTGCTTTTGATTCCTCTCATCTCACCATTAAATTATGTTATAGATATAGAGGGAAATAGTGTTTATGGAAATGCCTGTCGTTATAATATCCAAGGATGGATTTATGTGCATATTGAAGGCGAGCCATATGAAAGAGGTTATCAGCATGGTTATTTGCTTTATGCAGAAATTGCAGATATGATTTACAGATGGAGCAACATTATACATAATTGTCCCGTAATTATGAAATATTTGCCAATAGAAACAAATTCAACAAAATATGAAGAACTCTCCAAGATGTGGTGGGAGAAATGTAAAAATTTGGCTATGAAAATATTCTGGCCTTATTATCCTGAGGAATATAAGGAGGAGATTAGAGGAATTGCAGATGGAGCTAAAGCAAGAGGGGTAGAAATATATGGAAAGCCAATAAGCTATGAAGATATTCTAACACTTAATGAAATGTATGAATTAATGAGTATTTTAACCAATCCCCAAAAGGGATTTCATCCATTAAAAGACATTTTCAATTCATTGGCAGAAATATTTCCTTCCTTGAAAGGAAAAGAAACAGAACTAGCTTCCGCAATGTATCCTATTCATCATTGCAATGGATTTGCTGCAGTTGGCAATGCAACAAAAGATGGAGGTATTGTTATATCTGACAGTGTTTGGTGCGGAGGATGGTGGTATAGCTATTATATTGCCCAAAGATGGAATGTAATTTTGGACATAGAGCCGAGTAATGGACACCGCCTTATTATAGCCACTTCCCCCGGCTATATATGGAGTGATGAAGATTATTGGCAGAATGATGCTGGCATTGCAATGATAGAAACAACATTTATACAGGGATGGTATAAGTTAAAAGGGATTCCTTTAGCAATAAGAGCTAGGATGGCTATTCAGTATGGCGAGAGTATTGATGATGTTGTGTATTATTTGCTTAATGGAAATACAGGAGTAATGAATGCTCAATGGCTTATTGCAGATGCAAATGAAAAAGAGATTGCTTTGCTTGAATTCGGATTGTATCATTATAATCTGGTGAGAACTAAAAATGGGTTTTTATGGAGTGCAAATAATCCATTTGATTTTAGGGTAAGAAGAGATATTCTTGGATATGAGGTAATAAAAGCTCCAATATTTAGGTTAGCTCATTTGCTTTTAAATGCAACTGGCTATCAATATTACACTTTGTTCTATACACCTTCTGAAAGAGATATAAAATTTGAAGAGCTTGGCAAAAAATATTATGGCAGGATAGATGCAAATATTGTTAAAAAAATAATGACAACTCCTCCAATAACAGATTTTACAACAGATTGTAAAATTACCTGCCAGAAAATGATATTCAATAATTCTTTGTGGGCTTTCTGGGGAAATCCAACTTATGTTTGGAATACAAGCAGTCTTTATAAATTAAAAGGAGTTAGAGATGTTCCTCCTGCTGGATGGGTAAAAATTGTTGGTGTGCCATATGATTTTAAGCCAAATTATGTAGTTGGAAATAAGGGGAAAGGAAATGAAGCGAAATTGCTATGGGAGTATGAATTCTCTGATATGAACTATCATTTTGCAGATCTTGCTACAGATGGAAAAAGAATTTATGCAGGATTTAGAAACAATCTTTATGCACTTGATGAAAATGGGAGCGTTTCATGGAGCAAAGTTTTAGATGGAAATATTGTTGATATGGAAGCAGAAAATGAGCTTTATGTTATAACAGAAAATGCTTCGTATGCATTTTCCTCAGATGGAAAAATGCTTTGGAAATGGAAAGGAGGAAAAGATATTGAGATTGGAGATAAAATTTATATTGTAAGTGATGGAATCTATGCAAATAAAGAAAAAATTTCTAACACTGATGCAAGTTTTGTTGTTTATAATAAAAAACTCTTTGTTATAGATGAAAATGAAATTTATCCATTAGATGAAAAATGGAAATTTGAATGCAAGGCAGAAATTTCAGATGTTTATATTGATAGAGACATATATGTAGCGAGTTATGATGGAAATGTTTATTGCATAGGTAAAGATGGGAAATTAAAATGGAAATTTACAGCTGGTTGGAGTGTTGTTGATTTAGAGTTCGATGAATACATATACGCTGGAAGCTATGATGGAAATGTCTATTGTTTAGATAAAGAAGGTAATTTAAAATGGACTTTCAGTTGCAACGCTTCCATTAGCCATATTAAAAAATATGGAGATTATGTTTTCGTTGCTTCAACTGATGGAGGATTTTATGCTGTAAATAAATCTGATGGCAATGTTGCTTTCAGCTATGCTCCATCTTATGAAATTGAAGGGCTCTATAATTACATAACTACTCCTATTCTTTCAAATATTGTTGCAGTAAATGGAAAAGCATTCTTTTCTGCAGCAGGGAAAATTTATTGCTTAGATGCTCAAACAATTGAAAAGGAGAAGAAAATTGATGAAGAAAAAACTTCTCTTAGCCACGTAATCATGGCAGTTTTTATCATAGCCATTATAACTGTTGCAATCCTGTATATTAGGAAAAGATTCTAACTTTTCATTATTTCTCTGTATCTTTCTTCAATTTCTTTCTTTAATTCATCCGCTATATAATTTTTAGTGAATGCATCTGCTTTAGCAGCAATAGCAAGTTTTGTAGCAAGTAATCTTGCAATTTTCCCTCTCTTGTTTTTTGGCGCCTTATTTATCATTTCGTGCTGGAATATAATTCCATGTTTTGGTGGAGGTGTTCCATCCTTAATATGCTTAAATAAAGCTTTCTCTGCCCCCAACACCTGAATTGTGCCTGCAGGCATTGTTGCCAGCTTTTCTATTCCTCCAGCATAGGCAATGAGGCGAGCACCAATATTGGAACCAATTATTTTACATACATTTGGTGCCATTTCTTCCATTACTTTTCTAATATACTTTTCTATTTCCTCTCTTGTTTTATAAAGGAGGAGTAAAAGATTTGCCATGCTTTTTATGCTTTTTTCCTCGAGTTTATCAAGCTCTCCGTTGCCAATTCTCATTTTTAATATTTCTTCTGCCAATTCTTTACCATCTTCAATCTCTTCAAAGGAAAAATAACTATACCAGTCTCTAAGTCTTTCAAGCACCATATTAGTTATTTTTATTATATCATCTAAAGCATCAACAGCTTCACTAATCCTTTTTGTTCTTTCTTTCTGCTCTTCCTCAATTTTTTTTGTTGCAAGCTTTATGCAAGCTTTTAAAAGCAATTCTTTGCTATAGCCAAAATCCTCTGCTTTTACCTTTAATTCTTTTATTTTTCCCACTTTTCCGATTCTTTTAAGCCTATTTTCATCTACTATCAAATCATAATCTTTAAAAGCTTCTTCTTCCTCCAATACTTCTCCTTTTTGAATTTTATAAAGTCTTTTTGCAATTTCATCTGCATTTTTTGGAAAGAGCTTTTTATCTATTATTTCCTTGTCATAGACAAAAACTCCAAACCATTTTGTTTTAAGGAATGGCATTAATTTAAATATAGATTGCATTTAAAAATATGCTTGAAATTGAATTAGCAAATATAAAAATGAAAAATCCTTTTATGCTTGCTTCGGGCATTTTAGATTTAACTAAAGAAAGCATGGAAAAATTCAAAGATGCTGGAGCTGTTGTAACAAAATCAATTGGAAAGGAAGAAAGAAAGGGGTACAAAAATCCTGTTTTTCATGAGGTTGAATGCGGTATTTTGAATGCAATTGGTTTAGCAAATCCAGGTGTTGAAGAGTATATTAAGGAAATAAGAGGAATAAAAATTGAAAATTTGATTGGAAGTATTTTTGGGAAAGATGAAAAAGAATTTTTTTATGTTGCAGAAAAAATGATGCCATTTGTAAAAGCTTTTGAACTGAATTTAAGCTGTCCCCATGCAAAAAAAGTTGGAATGGAATATTC
>Ga0164311_10000955_pt1 | contig 13581 bp, 16 predicted proteins | sample GuaBasSedimGuay2_FD_121796 | JGI IMG/M metagenome (GOLD analysis project Ga0164311, IMG submission 121796) | Subseafloor sediment microbial communities from Guaymas Basin, Gulf of California, Mexico - Guay2, Core 4569-9, 9-12 cm | ecosystem: Environmental > Aquatic > Marine > Hydrothermal vents...
ATGCGAACCTTATACCGCATGGAAAGCCTCCTAGCCAAGTCAACGTAACGGTCAGCCAGCCAAGGATAATCCCTGTAAACCTTCAAGGCCTGATTTAGAAGAATGCTTATCCGCTCCCTGGCAATACGTTTAACCTCGGCTTTCCCAGCCTTCAAGGCTGGCCTCAACCATTCCCTGCCAAGCCTTCCAGGCTCGGAAGGTCTCGGATGGAAGCAAACATTCTAGAGCGGCTTCCAATACCCATATGGATGTTTATATTTAAAAATTGGGGGGAGGATTTATCCGCGTTGAGGCTGAAGGTTGCGAGGGGCTAAGAGATGTCTGGTAAACCTGTTTTAACGCTTATTTTGGCTGAGGCTGCCCTTGAAACTGTTCCCAAAGAGATTTTAGATCACCCTCAGGTTAAGAGGCATGCTGAACGGGCTGGGAAGCCTGCTAGTAGGCTGCTGCTAAACAAGTCTTACCATTATGAGGCTATGGCCAAGCTTAAAGATAAGGAGAAGAGAGGTAGACCTGACATTGTCCATTTAACGCTTCTAGAGGTTTTGGGTTCCCCCTTAAATATGGAGGGTCTCCTGAAGGTTTACGTTCACACCTACGGCGGCTATGTTATCGACGTTAGGCCTGAGGTGAGGCTTCCCCGAGACTGCAACAGGTTTTCAGGCCTAATGGAGCAACTCTTCCAGGAGGGAAGGGTTCCCCCGGAAGGCAGACCCCTGCTAACCCTCCGCAGGCAAACGCTCACCCAGCTCGTCCGGAAGCTTAAACCCACCTTAACTGTCGCGCTCACCCGTCAAGGCGAACCGCAACCAGCCAACCAGCTTGCAAGAGAGCTAACCCAAACCAGCCGGCCCACCGTGATCATCGGGGGCTTCCCCCACGGAGGCTTTTCCAGGCAAACCTTGAGGCTGGCCGACAGGCTGGTAGCCATAGATAGGGAGAGCCTAGAAGCTTGGGTGGTGGCCTCAAGAATAGTCGCCTACTACGAGCAGGCCTTAGGCCTCCCAGAAGAAAGGCTGAGACAACCCTTAAATCCGAGAGGAAAAACAAAAATAAATGCTAGGCGGCCGTAGTCTAGCCTGGTAGGACGTCAGCCTGCCACGCTGAGGGCCCGGGTTCAAATCCCGGCGGCCGCATCATAACTGTGACTTCAATACGCTTCCTTCTCCTTTTAAGCCTTCAGCAGCCCCTAGTGATGAGTTGGCTTTCGATAAGCTCTACGACTATAGGGAGCGCTTAGAGCGGTCAATACGAAGAATTAAGGGAATGCCAAACGCAAGCTACGCATTAAGATTCCTAGAGCACCTAACATCCTTAGGCTTATCAGTTGCTCGGATTTCGAAGTATGCTGCGCTTCTCCCAGTTATTCTTAGGTTTTTTGAGGGAAAGGATCTGGCTAAGGTTACGAGGGAGGATGTGGAGAAGGCTGTTGCCTGGATTAACCAGCAGCCATATGCTGAAAGTACTAATCAAGATGTTAAACATATTTTAAAGAAGCTGATTCAGTACGTTAAGTGCGGTAGCTGCACGGACGGCACACCAATACCTCCAGAATCTGTATAAATTGCGGGTCCCTATCAAGCTCCATCAGCTATGAGAAGGATCCTAAGTGGGGATATTCCAAGCGTTTTAAATGTTTGGATTGCGATTTTTCGGACAATGGTGATTGGGTAGCTGCGGTGAATATAGCCCTTAAGTATATTGCCTCTCGCAGGGAGGAAATTAAGCGCAAAGTTATAAGCTTTGAAATTATCGGCGTGAAAGCTAACGAGTATGCACCGCGCAGAGTTAAGGCAATAGTTAGTGGAGAACCCTTTTACTGGATAGATTCTGAAACTTTAGTACGCAGATTCAGGAAAATTATATAAAAAGGGCGGGGTGAAGCTTAAGTCGAAAACCCGATAAGTTAATTAAGTCGCTTAAGCGAGTAAATGTTTCCCTTCAATTTTTTGAATTTAAAGTTTTACTGCGAGCTAAAAAGTTTCCCTTAATGTTTTGTGAGTAAAGGGGCAGAAAACTTTCAGTCCTGCTAGTTTTGCGGCGCCTATGGCTGAGACTCCGTAGATAAGATAGGGGGTGCCGTGTTTCTCGCAATATTCTAACAGTTGGAAGAGGGTTCCATTGATGAGGCTGCTTCCCGTTATCAGGGCTAAATCCGCCTCTTGGATAAGCCTCTCATTATGGGAGGCATCGAAAATTTTAACTCCAAACCTTTCCTTCCCAATGTTTTCAGGGTTCATGTCTGTCACGTAAACCCTGCTTAAACGCCTAGTTAACGCTTTAATATGGCCAGGCTGATAGCCCACATGAACCACCTTGACATTCCCATAGTTTCTCAGGATTTCCTCAGCCATGAGCTCGCCGCAGCGGTCCGCCTCAGCCTTCACGCAATGAACAGCCCCTTCGATTTCCCCTTGAAGGCTCATCAATGCGTTTAAGGCTGAAAAGAAGAGCGCTCGATTGGCAGGCTTATCCAAATTGAGAAGTCCAACCTCTTCAAGCTTCAACACGCATTCCTGAGGTTCATCGGTGAAGGCTTGACCGCAGCCTCCTCGAATTTCACAGTGCTCAAGGAACTCTTTACCTTTCATTAGGGCGTATTCGGGGGAGGTGAGCCTAGCAAAGCCTGAACCTAAAACCATGAATTTCGCTTTTTCCTCTTCGAAACCCAGTTTTTCCAGGCGTTTAAGGAAGGCTTCCCTGAAAAATGTGTCAAGCTTCAAACCTTCAGCCCTCCCTAAGCTTAACTTTAACATGTTTAATGGGGAATCTAACGTTAACTTCTTTCCCTATGGTCAGGTTTAAGGCTTCGAAGGCTTCTCTTGGGAGGGTTGCAGTAATACTGTGGCCGTGAACCTTAAGCTTAACCTTAACTTTCGATTGAACGCAGGCTACCTCCTCAACAGTTCCTCTAAAACAGTTGACTTTAACTGGAGGCTTCTCCTCGATTAAAACTTTGTCAGGCGTTATGGCCACCCTTTCAATAACCCCTTTCCCCCCATAGGGAACCACGATTTTCATGCCGCCGCACCGCGCCTCTGCTAGCCCTCGGCTTAAAACCTTAAAGCCCTCACATAGTAAAAGGTTCTGGAAGCCTAGAACCTCTGCAACCTCACTGGAGGCAGGTTGAAAGAAAAGGGTGGTAAAATCGCCTACCTGCACGATTCTGCCTTTCACCAAGACGGCCACCCTTTCCCCAAGCTCCTCCGCCTCAACAGGGTCGTGAGTTACGAAAATCGTAGTTATCCCAAGCTTCCTCTGTAGATGTTTTAACTCTAGCCTTAGGGAGCCTCGCAGGTTTAAGTCTAGATTGTTGAGGGGCTCGTCGAGGAGGAGAACCTTAGGCTGGATAACCAAAGCTCTGGCCAAGGCTACCCGCTGTTGTTCTCCCCCGCTTAAAGTCTTCGGATAACGGTTCTCCAAATGTTTAATGTTTAGCAGTTTCATGGCTTCTTCCACGCGGCTTTCGATTTCGCCTGCGGGAAGCCTTCTAAGTTTGAGACCGTAGGAAATGTTTTCTTTGACGGTTAGGTGGGTGAAGAGGGCTATGTTCTGGGGGACGTAGCCCACGTTTCTCCTGTGAGCTGGAAGCATATCTACGGGTTCGCCATCGAAGAGAACGGAGCCCTCATAACCTACAAGGCCTGCGGCAACGTTGAGAAGGGTGGTTTTACCTGCCCCTGAAGGCCCTAAAACCACCATGAACTCTCCATCTTCAACTTTAAAATCTACGTTTCTTAGGGCGTAGTTAGAAACGTGCCTAAACTCTATGCTCGGCATTACTTGGAAATCCCCCATCTTCTGAGAATGGAAACCTCAATTTTCTCGAAGAGCTCTTGGAAAAGGTAGTTTGAAATAGCCAACACTAGGATGACAGCCAAAATGATGTCTACCCTCAGGATGCTTTCCGCCTCCATGGCTATAAAACCTAAACCTGAAGACATAGCCACCATTTCCGCCACGAAGCAGGATCTCCAAGCCATACCCGCCTCAACTTTCAAGCCTGAAAGGATGGAGGGTAAAGCCTGCGGGAAAAGTATGGTGGTGACGATTTTAAGGTCGTTCGCCCCCAGCGTTCTTGCCACCTTAATCACGTCGTCTTCAACTTTTCTGGCTCCTGTCAGGGTGATGTAGACCATGGGGGCGAAAGAGCACATAAAAACCACGGATATGGGTAAAGCCTCGTTGAGTCCAACCCAAATCATGAAGAGGGGTATCCATGCTACTGCTGGAATGGCGTAGAGCAAGGTTACGACGGGATACAGGGTTTCATAGGCAAGCTTACGGTAAACCAGGGCTAAACCTATTAGTACTCCGAGGCCAGCTCCAAGGATAAAGCCTGAAACCGTTCTGGCAAGCGTAATAAGGTAGTTTTCGAGAAGCTGCCCGCTGAGGAGGAGACTCCAGAGGGCTACGAGAACATTCGTGAAGGGTGGGAAGAGCTGGCGGGGGACAGGGCTAAGCCTTGCAGCCGTCTCCCAGACAGCTAGCAAAGCCGCTAAGGAGAGGAGCTTCCTCATGTTTTCACCGGAGATAAGACAGGTCTACAAGCTCCTCAGCAGGGAAAGACCTTTCAATGCAACCATATTTGGCCATAAGGTCTATATACCTTTGAACCTGCTTGAGGCTTAGCTCGTTAGAGTATTCAAGGTAACCCATCGATTCTTCAGCCTCCTCAATTTTTATCCCAAGCTTCTCAGCCACTATTTTAGCCGCCTCCCTTGGGTGTTCCCTGATGAACCCTGTCGCTTTAACTGTTGCATCCACCAGACGTTTGACGGCTTCAGGCTTCTCCTTTAAGACTTTCTCCCGCACCACTAGGACGCTTCCAGGCATTTCAGGCCAGAGGTCTTGGCTTCTGACCAGCACGTTGCAGCCTCCCCTAAGCTTAGCTAAAGTGACGTAGTGTTCAGGCAGGGCTACAGCGTCAAGTTGCCCCGTAAGCAGCGCGTTCAAGGCGGCGTAGGGCTTTATTTTCTTGATGACAGGCTCAAACCCATACTTTTCCATGGCCATGCGTAAAACTAGATAGCAGGGGCTCCCTTTCCCAGGGCATCCGACAAGCTTACCATCCAACTCTTTAACATCCCTAATCTCAGGCTTCGAAACTATGGCATACCCGTGAAGATGGGTTCCAGAAATCACTTTTACAGGAACACCGCTACTGTGAATTAGGATGGCTGGCCCTAGGCAGACCCATCCAACCTCAACGTCTCCCCTACTCATTGCCGCCGCCAGCTCCAAACCCGTTTGGAAGGTTTCAAAATGGGCTAGGTTAAGTTGCTCTTCTTCGAACATTTTCCTGTCTAAGGCTACCCATGCGGCAGCTGCATGATCGTTAAACTCTATAGCCATTGAGAGCGTTTTCGACTCTCCTTGGCTGAAGTTTATGAAAGTTATCTCTATTATGCAGAGTATAATTATGGCCGCCAATAGGGCTACCAGGGTCTTTCTCAACCTTACCTTTCACCCATAATTGGCTTTCTTTAAGCTGTCATAATAGTTGGTTGTTATTGTAAGGGGTTTCCTCAGAGATTTTGCATACATATTTCCATTCAAAAGGTCTTTGTCGAAAAAGCCTTTAATGGAGCTTTTAAATTAATTTAAGCCTTTTATATGGGCTTTTTATTCGTTCATTGTATGGAAAGGTTTATATACAATGTATGTGCAAAAAGATTTGGGGGCTAAATTCGTGGTGAAACTTCGATTCCGCATTGGCAACATGGAATTTGTTGGTGAAGGAAGCGTTGAGGAAATTAAAGAGCTTATCGCCAGGCTGGCTGCTGAAGGCTACAGAACGGAGAGGCTTGAAGAGTCGAGGCCTAAACTTAAGGAGTACATTCCAGACCAGGAAACCCTCATCCGGTACATCCTGTCGAAACCCAACTTTGAACATAACCTTTTCGAGGTTGCGGAGCATTTCTTGGGGAGAAGGCTTAGCTCTAGCGGGCCCGACGCCAAAACCTACAACGCGCTCTATCGGAGGCTTGAGAGGGTTAGACGCAAAATAGAGGTCGACTATGGCGGCAAGTTTGAAGCCGTTTGGGTTCACGGTAAGGGCGGCGAACTTTATAAGGTTTTCAGGTTCATCAAGGGTGGTCCTGCTGTACGTGAATTGGAGAAAGCCCCTGGAGGTGGAGGAGGATGGGCGTTAAACGAATCGCTTTAAACGAAAACGATAGGATTCAGCTTTACATTAGAGAGGTAAGAGAAAGATGTCTAAAATCCTTCCTCGACGTAATCATAGCCTACCTGCTTTTCATTAAACCATCCTGGGGCTACGAGATCATAGCCAAAATCTACGGTAAACTCCACATCTTGCTGAGTCCCGGAGTAGTTTACCCGCTGCTCCACTCTATGGAGAAGAAGGGTCTCGTGAAAAAAGAGAGGCTAGAGAGAAAGGAAATCTACAGTTTAACTGAGGAAGGCAAAAAATGGCTTAAGCAGATGCTTGACGCCAGCAGCTACGAGAACGTCGAATTTCTCCACAGGTATATCCAGGCTACAGCCCATGAAAGCTTGGAGGATTGGGGAGAAGCCGCCGTCGAGGAGCACCTGTAAACTATGCTAAGCTGATTTCGATGTAGACGTCGTCGGGAACCTGGATACGCATAATTCTTTTCATTAGCCTTTCGTTGGCTTCTACCTCTATTAGCCGCTTGTGAATTCTCAGTTCCCAGCGGTCCCAGGTGTTGGTTCCCTCTCCGCAAGGGCTCTTCCTAGTTGGAACCATTATCCGTTTGGTGGGGAGGGGTATAGGCCCGGAAATCTTTACGCCAACCTTCTCTGAAATCTCCTTTATCTCCCTGCAAACCTGGTCCAGCTTCTTGTAGTCGATGCTTGTAAGCCTGATTCGTGCCTTCTGAACCATGGCTACCCCTCCCCCTCCTTTCAGGGTTAAGCCTTCTGGGTTATCTCCTTGACAACGCCCGCAGCAATGGTGGTGCCCATATCTCTGATGGCAAACCTTCCAAGCTGAGGAATGTCAGAGTAAGTTTCTAGCACCACAGGCCTGGCAGGCTGGAACTTCACCACGGCGCTGTCTCCCGTCTTGAGGAAGCTTGGGTTCTGCTCGATAACCTCTCCAGTTCTCGGGTTAATCTTCTGCATAAGCTCAGCGAACTTTACGGCTACCTGGGCGGTGTGCGCGTGGAGGACAGGCATGTAGCCTTGAGCTATGGAGGTTGGATGGTAGATTACGATTATCTGGCCGATGAACTCTTTGGCTACGGTTGGCGGAGCGTCGGGGTGGCCTGCCACATCTCCCCTGCGAATATCCGTCTTGGAGACCCCTCGAACGTTGAAGCCGATGTTGTCTCCAGGCTCAGCTTTAGGTATCCGCTGGTGATGGGTTTCAATGCTTTTAACTTCGCCTTTCACGCCTGGAGGCATGAAGACCACGGTGTCTCCTTCCTTGAGCACCCCTGTTTCCACTCTGCCCACAGGAACGGTTCCCACACCAGTAATGGTGTAAACGTCCTGAACCGGGATTCTGAGAGGCTTATCGATAGGCTTGGGTGGGACCTCAAAGGTGTCCAAGGCCTGGAGCAGGGTTGGACCCTTCCACCAAGGCATTTTCTCGCTTGGCTTCAGCAGGTTATCTCCGGTCCAGGCTGAAATTGGCACAATCGGAATCTTGGCGACGTTGAAGCCTATTATCTTGAGGAGGTTTTCCGCCTCTTTTCTGCACTCTTCAAACCTTTCCTGACTCCAGTTCACGGAGGGGTCGTCCATCTTGTTAATAGCGACAACCAGCTGGTTGACTCCCAGCGTTCTGAGGAGGAAGGCGTGCTCCCTGGTCTGTCCTCCCGGCGAGATTCCCACTTCAAACTCTCCCTTCTTGGCGGAAATCACTAGGAGGGCGCAGTCAGCCTGGCTTGCTCCGGTAATCATATTTTTAATGAAGTCTCGATGACCGGGCGCGTCGATAATGGTGAAGGAATACTTGTCGGTTTCGAACTTCCAGTAGGAAAGGTCGATGGTTAACCCTCGCTCTCGCTCCTCCTTAAGCTTGTCCATGATCCAGGCGAACTTGAAGGTGTCTCCTCTGCCCAGCTTCTCCGACTCCTGCGCGTAGGTTTGGATTTCCCTGTCGCTGACAGCTCCGGTAAGGTAGAGGATATGTCCCATGCACGTCGACTTTCCATGGTCTACATGTCCGACTACCACGAGGTTCAGGTGAGGTTTTTCAGGCATAGCTTTTCCACTCCTCCAATCATCTTAAAGCTTTCAAACCTTCTTTTGCAAAGCATTCTCATAAGATATTTAATACCATATAAAATTTTTCAGCTATATACTCATAACGCTTAAATTGTTGACCTTCTCTTCCTTTAGAGAGGCCGGGTGGACTTGAGCGAGAAGGCTAAGGAGCAGGAAATACTCCTCTTCGGCAAGTGGAGCTTCAAAGATGTTAAAGTAGAGGACCCTGGCCTAGTCCGGTATATAAGCCTTAAACCGGTTTTCATCCCGCATTCCGGAGGACGCCACGAACATCAGCGTTTCAAGAAGTCTGAGGTTAACATCGTGGAGCGGCTTGTAAACCAGCTTATGAGGCCTGGGAAAAACGCTGGGAAGAAGGCTAGAGCCATCCAAATCGTGAAAAACGCCTTCGAAATAATCCACCTGAAGACGGGTAAAAACCCTATCCAGGTGCTTGTTAGGGCTATTGAAAATGCGGCTCCCTGCGAAGACACAACAAGAATCAGTTATGGAGGCATCGTCTACCATGTGGCTGTGGACACTTCGCCTCAGCGTAGAGTTGACCTGGCGCTCCGCTGGATAGCTGAAGGAGCCAGAAAAGCCGCTTTCAACAACATAAAAACCATTGATGAATGTTTGGCTGACGAGATAATTCTGGCGGCCTCCAGAGACAGCAGAAGCTATGCTGTGGCTAAAAGAGACGAGCAGGAGAGAATAGCTTTATCTTCAAGGTAAAACTTGAGAGTTTACCTGGTGGGTTTCTGTTTCCGGCCTCGAAGAAGCTCCTTCAAAGCCACATTGTTCACCGCTATTACCTGGTATCTTACGCCTGGAAGGTCTCCGTAGGCTTTACCCATAGGCCCTCCAATGCCGGCGATCAGAACCTCGTCGTGCTCGTCGATGAAGTTTAAGGCTCCGTCGCCCGGACAGAAAGCCGTAACCACCTTACCATTTTTGATGAGCTGGACTCGAACACACTTTCTGATGGCGCTGTTGGGCTGCCGGCTTTCGATGCCCACTTTCTCCAGAACAATGCCCCTAGCCATTGGTGCGCCTTCAAGGGGGTCGGCTTTCACATCCAGCCCTAACATTCTCCGCTTGTAGTAGCGGTCACTCCACCTGAACTTCTGCCGTTTCCTCAGCAGGTTTCTCGCTGCGAACTCGCCTGGCATAGGTTGCTTTCCCCAACCTTGAAGGGGTTCCTAGGCGTCTCAGAATAACGGTTAAGGCTTATTTGAGTTTTTCCCCCCCAGAACAAGGGAAACAACAACCTCTATATTTATGGCTGAGTATAAGGAAAATTTGGGATGAAGTCTTAATGGAGAACAAGCCTCTTTGAGGGGAATTTTTTGAAGTTTATTGGACGTGTTGCCGACGGCTCCACGGAAACCTCCGCCAGAGTTATCCTGCTTAAAGGCTTAGAAAAGGAGGTGGCAGCGGAAAGCCTAGTCATTGTGGATAACGGTGGAAACCCTTCGGCTAGGTTGCTGGGGGTTTTGAGAGGCGGTTTAGGGAAAAACGAGTTTCTCAGCCCCACCGCTTACCGTCCAGACGTTGCCTATATGAGGCATGGAGGGGAGCCTTCCGCCGCCAGAGAAGTTTACTCCTTCACGATTAAGCCTATAGGCTTAATCGGGGAGAAAGGTTTAGAGCCTAATCTTTTCATAATCCAGCCGAGGTCGCCTGTTTACCTGCTTGAGGATGAGGATAACCCTTTCAGCTTTATGGTTAAAGAGGCTGATGTGGTGTGGATGGACGCCTACGTGGAAGGCCATGAGTCCTGGAGGGTTCCCGTGCTAAAGGAATTTCTCTCCTACCATGTGGGCGTTTATGGGAGCACGGGCAGCGGTAAATCCTGGTTCACCCGCTACGTGCTTGTTCCCCTCTATCTTAAAGCAGACTTCAGGGTTTTAATCTTAGACTGGAGCGGTACCGATTACGCCCCCCACTACGCCTCTTCAAGCAATGCTGAAGTAGTGGAAATCTCTAAGATAGCCCTAGATGAGGAAGCTGTGCTCAGCTACCTCAACGATAAAACATCTAACTTCGGTGGAAGCAGCAATGTGCGAGACAGCTTTGAAATTTTCGTTGAAAGCTGGACTGAATGGGTGCAGAAGGCTTTGAACGCTGCTGAAGCTGGAGAGGAGCCAGCAAACCTTCTCCACAGGCAGCTTAAGGAGTCTGTTTTTGAATCGGTACGGAAAATTAAACGTCCGGATTATCAGGAGGCTGCTGAAAGGGCGGCTCGAAGAGCCTTCCGGAAACTTAAGCCGCGAGACCTCCGGCCTATAATGGGAACCCTGACCATTGAAGATTTAATGGGCAGACTTAAAGAAAAAAAGGTTTTAATCGTCGATATGGGTGGGACTCTGGCCGAAGCCAAGCTAAGCTTTTTCCTCTCCCTTTCAAACCATCTCTACGACCTGATGGAGTCTGGAGAAGACCTCAACCTTTCCCTCATCATCGATGAGGCTCCCCAATATGCTCCCTGGGATGCCAGAGGAATCCAAAACAACACCACGGAAATGATAAAGAACCTTGCAGCCTTGGGCAGAAAACGTAAGCTAAACCTCACGCTGATCTCCCAGGGAATCAGAGGCGAAATAGGCATCAACGCTTCAGTCAGAAGAAATATTAACACACATTTCTTCGGCAGAATTCATCCGTTGGATGCTGGCGGCGAGGGTGGGGCTTCAGAATGGCTTTCACCCTACGACATAAAGCCTGACCAGCTTCTCCAGCTTAAGCCTGGAAGATTCTACTTCTCTGGGGCCATGAACCCTTCACCCGTCCCCCTCCTCATAACCTATAAGCCTCCTGAGGGGGCTCGATGAAAATGTTCTTTGACGAGGGAGAATTAGAGTGGGTTAAGCTTCCCCACGACCTCCAGCAGAAATTTTTCGAGTTGGCTGGTAAAGAGGCTGAAAGGCTGGCTGAGGTCATAGGGCGATTCGAGGAGCAGCTTGAAGACCTTCGGAGAATGTTAGGCCCCCACTTTAAAAGGCTTCCATCCTCCTCAAGCCTATCCTTGGTTGCGGCTGTGGACAGTTCAAGGTCTCCTAGGTTAAGTGAAAGGTTGGGCGTGAGATACGGGGTTTTCGCTTCAGGCGTGGTTTTCCTTAAGGGTGTTGAGAAGAGGGCTGAGAGGTTTGAGCCGGGAATTTTCAAGAGGAAACAGGTTTTCTCCCAGGATAAAAGTAGGTTCACCTTCAGCCTCATAACCACCTACGTGGAGAGAAAGATGGCTTTAGAAGCCTTGGACGAATGCGACTTCCTAATTTTAGATGGAAGCTTCTACGGTTTCGTTTATGGAGCCCATGCCGTCAAAAGGTCTGGGCTTTATGGAGAGGTTGAGGATAAGCTTCTCAGGGAAACCTTTGATGCCACGGAGGCCTTAAGGAAAAGTGGGAAGGTTGTAGGGGTTATCAAGAGAAGCCATACGAGAGCCATTGGAGGCTATCTTGCCCTTAAAGATAAAAATAACCCTTTCCTTTCCATGATAGACAAGCTTATCCTCTCAGTATTAATGCCCGCAAGAAACTTCTTCAAATATCGCGACTTCTTGGGTGAAACGCCTGTTCAAGTCTATTCTCGGCTGGCAGGCAGAGCTTTGGCGAAGAAGCTGGGAGAGGAACCCTTGGAGGAAGCTGAGGAGATGGTTTTCACGCCCTTCGAAAATTTGGGGCTTGAAGTTGAAGGCTTCCGGGAAATGAGAAGGCTTCAGGTTAAATGTTATGAAGGTCTTCCTCCCTGCGAAATAGAATATCCATTAAAACTCGGGGAGGAAAAGCTTCTAAACTTTCTAGGCGAAAAATACTTCTTCAACGAGGTTACAAATCTGCCTTTAGCCTTAGACCTGGTGGACAGCCTTGTAAATCTCTCAGCAAAGTTCACCGAGGAATTCGTCTCCGAAGTTGAGGGAAGAGTTCTAGAAACTCTTTTAGAGAAAAGGGAGCGCTTTAACGCGGTTAAAGCATTTTTCGCCTTCCTCAACCCCCAGAAAATTTTTTAGCCGAAGCCTTCCTCTGGAAACCCCTTAGCTTCTTTCAGCTTCAAGCATGTCTGCCGCCTTTCATCTCGCTATTGTTTCCACCGTTGACAGGAGTTTTTCCACTTCTTCAGGGGTGTTGTAAATGTAGGGGGATGCTCTCACGGTTCCTTGAGGCTGCTTTAAAATATCCCTTACGAGGGGTTGGGCGCAGTGCATACCCGAGCGCACCGCTATTTTGGCTGTCGAGTCGAGGATTAACGCTACCTTGTGAGGGTCTAAACCTTTAATATTGAAGGAGGTTACCCCAAGCTTGTTTTCTGGTTCAGGACTGTAAACTTCAACCTTAGGGATTTCCCTTAAACCTTCATAAAGCATTTTTGAAAGCTTTCTTTCATGGGTTTCCACGTTTCCCATGCCTAGGTTTTCCAAGTATTCTATGGCCGCCTTAAACCCTATCACCTCTCCTATAGGGGGTGTTCCTGCCTCAAACCTTTCAGGGCCTCTTCTCAACCTGAAGCTTTGTCTCCCAACATATTCCACGGTTCCGCCGCCCAAACATAGGGGGTCAAGCCTTCCGAGATGTTCCTCCTTAACGTAGAGGGCTCCAACACCTGTAGGCCCACACATCTTGTGGGCTGAAACCGCATAAAAATCGCAGCCCAACTTTTTCACGTCCACCTCCATGTGGGGGGCCGCCTGAGCACCGTCCACTAGGACTAGACTGCCCCTCTCCTTGGCGATTTCAACTATCTCCCTCACAGGCGAAATAGTTCCTAAAACATTGGAGACATGGGTTACAGCCACTATTTTCGTGCGGTTGTTTACAGCCTTCTCGAAGTCTGCTGGATCCAGAATTCCCCTCACATCAGGCTTTACAAACCTGATTTCAACCTTAAATTTCTGTTTGCAACGTAGCCAAGGCAGAAAGTTTGAGTGATGCTCAAGAAGGGTTGTAACTATCCGGTCGCCTCTGCGCAGTTTTAAGCCTTGAGCTACAAGGTTTATTCCCTCCGTTGTGTTTTTCGTGAAAATTATTTCCTCTGGTTTGGCTCCCAGGAAGGAGGCTACTTTCCTTCGGGCTGCCTCATACTGCTCGCTCGCATACTGGGAAAGCTCGTAGAGTCCCCTCTCAATGTTTGAGCGATACTCCAAGTAATACTCCAACATTCTGTCTACTACAGGCTTGGGCGTTAAACTGCTGGCAGCACTATCAAAATATATTACGCCTTTCTTTAGCAGAGGGAAATCCCGCCTAACCTTTCCAACATTTAACATGCCCCACTTTACACCCCCAACCTTGAAAAGTCGGGCTTAACGGTTATGGTCCGCCTTAAGGATATCCACGTCAAAGGAGCCCAACCTATACCCTTCCAAATCCAAGGCTATATAGG
>Ga0164311_10000957_pt1 | contig 13578 bp, 11 predicted proteins | sample GuaBasSedimGuay2_FD_121796 | JGI IMG/M metagenome (GOLD analysis project Ga0164311, IMG submission 121796) | Subseafloor sediment microbial communities from Guaymas Basin, Gulf of California, Mexico - Guay2, Core 4569-9, 9-12 cm | ecosystem: Environmental > Aquatic > Marine > Hydrothermal vents...
ATACAAAAGAGGGAGGAAGCCACCTGATAGGATTCAAATCTGCATTGACCAGAAGTATTAATCAATATCTGCAAAATTCTCCTCAGGCCAAGAATTTCAAGGGGAAACTGACCGGAGATGACGTAAGAGAGGGGCTGACTGCAGTAATCAGCGTAAAACTCCCAGATCCCCAGTTTGAAGGCCAGACAAAGACCAAGCTTGGTAACAGTGAAGTCAAGGGATATGTGGAGAACCTGGTCAATGAGGGTCTTACTGTATTTTTCGAAGAAAACCCTGGTGTCATAAGGGCCATATTGGCAAAGGTCATTGACGCGGCTAGGGCCAGAGAGGCAGCAAGAAAGGCCAAAGAGCTTGCAAGGCGTAAAGGTGTGTTATCAGATCATTCTCTGCCCGGAAAATTGGCCGACTGCCAAGAAAGGGATCCTGCACGCAGTGAGATATTCATTGTGGAGGGAGATTCAGCAGGGGGCTCGGCAAAGCAGGGCAGAGATAGGAGGTTTCAAGCCATCCTTCCCCTTAAGGGAAAAATCCTGAATGTGGAAAAGGCCCGCTTTGATAAGATGCTGTCCAGTGAAGAAATCCGCACCATGATAGCGGCATTGGGTACGGGAATTGGAGACAAGGACTACAATATAGAGTCCCTGCGCTATCACAAGGTCATCATAATGACCGATGCGGATGTGGACGGGTCCCATATACGAACACTTCTTTTGACCTTTTTCTTCCGCCAAATGCGAGAGCTTATTGAGAAGGGGTTTCTATATGTGGCCCAACCACCCCTCTACAGAATAGTGGAAGGCAAAAAGGAACGATTTCTAAAAGATGAAGAGGAGTTTCACGAATTCGTGTTACAACGTGTCTCAGCAAATGGCTGGATTCGTCTGCATGATGGCAGAGAGATCTCCGGTAGGAAATTGGTGGGCCTTTTGGCCGGCCTAATCAAGTTTTATGACAACGTAGAGAGGCTTACCCGTAAAGGTTATGCCAGGCGTTTTATTCAAGAGATTGCTGAGAGTGGTATGGATGAACGCAGAAAGTTTAAGGACAAGAATTTTATGGAGGGTTTTTTACTAAGACTTCAGGAAAAGGGATTTGAGATTACAGAAGTACGTGTGAGAGAAGAAGACGGCTATTATGAGTTCTTTGTCTCAGATGGGCCTGAAGTAGGCCATGGTTTTATGGTGGATTGGGATCTTATATCATCTCCGGAATTGAGGCATATTATTAGCGTTTCTCCGAGTTATAGGGAATTGATACAGAATCCGTTTGTAGTAGGCTTTGATGGGGAGACACAACGCGTGCAAGATCCTGAGGAGTTGGTACGTCTCCTGCTGGACAAGGGTAAAAAGGGTTTGACGATTCAGAGATACAAGGGGCTCGGAGAAATGAATCCCGAACAGTTATGGGCCACAACCATGGATCCAGACCGGAGAAATCTGCTACGTGTGCGTATAGAGGACGCAGTAGAGGCTGATGAAATCTTTACTATTCTGATGGGCGACAAGGTGGAACCGAGAAGGGCCTTTATCCAAAATAACGCATTGGAGGTCACAGAGTTAGACATTTAGGTCCAGTGCTTTCATCTCCCATCTTCCCACCCCGTAATGGTCCAAGGTGGCAGGCCCAGAGGATCTCAACAGGGCTACTAAAGGTTAACTGATCACAGGGATGATCCCCATATTTAGTGATAACAAGTGGAGATGCCAATGGAATCCAAGGCAGTTATGCGGTCAGTGAACATTGAAGACGAAATGAAGCGCTCCTACCTGGAGTACTCCATGAGTGTGATCGTGGGTAGGGCCTTGCCCGATGTACGAGACGGGCTTAAGCCGGTTCATCGTCGGGTGCTCTACGGCATGTATGAGCTGAAAAACACCTATAATCGGCCCTTTAAGAAATCGGCTCGTGTTGTGGGTGATGTTATCGGAAAGTATCACCCCCATGGGGATGCAGCTGTGTATGATACGATCGTGAGGATGGCCCAGGACTTTACCATGAGGTATCCCTTGGTGGACGGACAGGGCAACTTCGGCTCAGTGGACGGAGACCCGCCGGCTGCCATGCGGTATACGGAAGTTCGCATGACAAAATTGGCCCAAGACTTCCTCAGGGATATTGAAAAGGATACTGTAGACTTTATCCCCAATTACGACGGCTCCTTGAATGAGCCCATTGTGCTGCCCACACCCATTCCTAATTTACTCATAAACGGCTCAGCAGGCATTGCCGTGGGAATGGCCACCAATATCCCTCCCCATAATCTGATTGAGGTATGTGAGGCCATAAAAAGGCTGATTGATAACCCTGAGATCACCGTGGACGAACTCATGGCCTTTATACGGGGACCTGACTTCCCCACAGCCGGCTTTATTTTAGGACGAAAGGGGATCCGTGAGGCCTATGAGACAGGAAGAGGCGTGATCAAGATAAGGGCCCGGGCATATGTGGAGAAGGTGGGTTCCAATAGGGAGAGGATCATTGTCTCGGAAATCCCCTACCAGGTCAATAAGGCTAAGTTATTGGAGAAGATCGGAGAGCTGGTGAGGGACAAAAAGATCGAAGGAATATCAGATATCAGGGACGAATCAGATAGAGAAGGTATGCGGATTGTTATCGAGGTGAAAAGGGACAGCAATCCAATGGTCATCCTAAACAGGCTGTACAAATTCACTCAGATGGAGGTGTCCCTAGGCATTATTCTGCTTGCTATTGCCAATGGAAGACCGGTCATCCTGACCCTTAAACAGATCCTGGAGCATTTTATCTCCCACCGCAAAGAGGTAATCACTCGGAGAACCAGGTATGACTTGAAAAAGGCCGAAGATAGGGCACACATCTTGGAGGGGCTGAAAAAGGCCCTTGATTTCCTGGATGAGATCATTGAGTTGATTCGTTCCTCATCAGATCCCAAAGAGGCAAAACAGAGGCTGGTGGATGAGTTTGACCTTTCGGAAATCCAGGCACAGGCGATTCTGGACATGAGGCTCCATAGGCTAACAGGTCTGGAGCGGGAAAAGATCAATTCAGAATATGAGGATGTAATAAAGAACATCGAAAGGTTCAGAACGATTCTGGCCAATCCTTCCATGGTTATGCAGATTATCAAGGAGGAGATAACACAGGTACAATCCGAACACGGCGATGACAGGAGGACAGAGATCCTGGATGAGGAAGGCGAGATAGACCTGGAAGACTTGATCGCTGAAGAGGACATGGCAGTCACCATTAGCCATCGGGGATATATAAAGCGCAATCCCATTACCTTGTACAGGGCCCAACGAAGGAGAGGAAGGGGTCTTATGGGGGTCAAGATAAAGGAGGAGGATTTCGTGGAAAACCTCTTTGTGGCCTCTTCCCATGACTATCTCCTTTTCTTTACCACGGAAGGGCGGGTGTACTGGAAAAAGGTTCATGAGATACCCGAGGCCGGTAGGGCCGCCCGAGGAAAGGCCATTGTGAATCTCCTGAGCCTGAAAAAGGGCGAACGGGTGGCCACCACCCTTTCGGTGAGGGATTTTGGAGAGGCCAAGTACCTGGTAATGGCTACCAAAAGGGGCCTGGTGAAAAAGACAGAGCTGGTTCACTTCAGCAGGCCTCGCGCCATAGGTATTGCCGCAATTAAGGTAAATGAGGGCGATGAGCTAATTGATGTGCAGACCAGCGAAGGGAACCAGGACATTTTGCTGAATACCCGTCACGGCAAATGTATCCGGTTTCATGAGACCGATCTCCGAAGTATGGGTCGGGTAGCTGCAGGCAATATCGGGATTCGGCTTGAAGATGGAGATGAGGTAGTGGGTATGGAAATCTTGGGCAATGGCGCTACCCTGCTTACTGTGACAGAACATGGTTATGGAAAGAGGACAAGGACCGAGGAGTTCAGGGTTCAAGCGCGGGGCGGTAAGGGTATCTATCTCATAAAGTGTACACCCAAGAACGGGCCTGTAGTGGGCTCCTGCCAGGTCACGGAAAATGACGAGATCATGATCATAACAGACCAGGGCATGATCATACGGGTCCCGGCCCGAGAGATCTCGGTGATCGGCCGAAACACCCAAGGTGTAAAGTTGATACAACTGGCAGAAGGTGAGCGGGTGGTGGGCTTGGCCAAGGTGGTGGAGGACTGATGTATCGTGTGGCAGTAGTGGGTGGGGGGAGCTGGGGCACGACCCTGGCAAACCTTATTGCCGAAGACGGGCACCCTGTGGACCTCTGGGTGTGGGAGGAGGAGGTCTGCCGCCAAATTAGGCAAGAGCGGGTCAATGGCGTGTTCCTGCCAGGGGTCAAGTTATCTTCCAACTTGAGGGCCGTGACAAATATGGAGGAGGCGCTTCATGAAAAGAGCCTCGTGCTTATGGTGGTCCCAAGCCATGTATTTAGAGAGGTATTGATCAAGATGAAGCCCCACCTACCTCCCCAGGCCCTTGTGCTGAGTGCCACCAAGGGTATTGAAAACGACTCCCTCATGATGATGTCCCAGGTCTGCCAGGACGTGATAGAGGGGTGGGACCAAAAGAGATTTGGATGCCTTGCAGGCCCCAGCTTTGCCAAGGAGGTCTGCCAGCACTTTCCCACAGCCGTGACTATTGCATGTGTGAACCTGAACAGGGCCAAGGAACTGCAGCGATTCTTGTACAGGGAGTTTTTCAGGATTTATGTATCGGATGATGTCATAGGTGTGCAACTGGCAGGCGCCTTAAAGAATGTCATAGCTATAGGTGCAGGGGCATCAGACGGACTTCGTTTTGGGCATAATGCCAGGGCCGCCCTTATTACGAGGGGGTTGGCCGAGATCACCCGTTTGGGCGTTGCCATGGGTGCAAACCCCATGACCTTTGCAGGTCTGGCCGGTATGGGAGATTTGGTCCTGACCTGCACGGGAGATTTGAGCAGAAACAGATCAGTGGGTCTGCAGATAGGCCAGGGCCGATCCCTTGAGGAGATCACAAGGGATATGCAAATGGTGGCTGAGGGCGTGAAAACGGCCCGCTCTGCCCATGAATTGGCCAAACGCTACCAAGTGGAGATGCCCATAACAGAGCAGGTCTATCAGATCCTCTATAAAGGTAAAGACCCCAAGGCAGCGGTGAGGGATCTTATGACAAGGACCCTTAAATCGGAATTGGACCACTAAATAGATCGGCCGTGCAGGCATCTGCTACAAAATGTAAACTGCTCAATCTTACCATCTTGGAGCAAACCCTTGAAGACTCCATGTTTTCTGGCCGTCTCATCTACGAGAAATCCCTTGATTCCACAAACCGACTAGCAAAGTCACTATGTGAGAAGGGCGCGGCCGAAGGCACGGTGGTGGTTGCCGAGCACCAGAGTGCGGGCAGGGGGAGGATGGGAAGGGCCTGGTTGGCCGAGCCTAGTACGAATCTCCTCTTTTCAGTTGTTCTTAGGCCTGGTTTGGGGATGGAAAGGCTGTTTTTGGTCAATGCTGTAGGGGCCTTGGCCATAGCCGACGCAGTGGCGCAGAAGACCTCCTTGCACGTGGGGATCAAGTGGCCAAATGATATTTATGTTGGCCGCGCGAAACTGGCTGGAATATTAAGTGAATTTTCCATGAAATCCCCACGCTTGGAGTATGTGATCGTGGGCATAGGCCTTAATGTGCATTGGTCACCACCCCAATTGGACCCACCAGCTGACCATGCCACCAGCATCTTGAAGGAGACAGGAAGACATGTTTGCAGGACAGACCTGTTGAGTTCCCTGCTACTGATAATGGAGCGGTACTATCTCAGGCTCAAACAGGGAGATGCGGCAGGAATCCTGGAGGCTTACAAGAAAAGGTCCATTGTTTTGGGAAAAAGGATCATGGTCTTTTTGGAAGAGCAAGGCCTTGGGTGTATGGCCGTGGATATTGAGGACAATGGCACGCTTCGGGTGATCACGGAAAAGGGCAAAGAGATTCGTTTGCGCTGGGGAGACGTATCCTTGAGGCTTTAGACGGATGAAGAAGAGCAAAGAGGAGGGAGGCAAGGAGCCATGGATGTGCTTGTAAGCATTTCACTTGATCATGATATGCTTGCCCCCATAGAGGCACGGCACGTGGTGACCGCCCACAGCGGCCATGGGCCAATGGACCGCGATACCCTGGTCTCCCTTATTGGGGACAAGGAAGGGTTGCTTTGCACCATTACAGACAGGGTGGACGAATCCCTGCTAAAGCGGGCCAACCGATTACGTGTTGTAGCAAATTATGGGGTAGGCTATGACAATATCGACCTGGAGGCCTGCACCAAAAGGGGAATAGCCGTCTCGAACACGCCCGATGTGCTTACCGATGCCACCGCAGACCTCACCTTTGCACTGATCCTTGCTGTGGCAAGGCGGGTGGTGGAAGGCGATAATATGGTACGCCGGAAGGGCTTTCAGGCCTGGACACCGTTTGGGTTTCTGGGGACCGAGGTCTCGGGTAAGACCTTGGGAATCATTGGTCTTGGGAGAATCGGCAAGGCAGTGGCCCGCAGGGCCAAGGGTTTTGGCATGGCTGTGCTTTATTATCAACGCTCTAGGCTCTCCCCGGAGGAGGAAGAGGCCCTGTGTGTTGAGTACGCAGATCTATACGATCTATTGGGGCAGTCCGATTTTGTCTCTCTCCATGTACCACTGACAGACAAGACAAGACACCTTATAGGTCGGCGAGAGCTGGACCACATGAGACCCACAGCCTTTCTGATTAATACCTCAAGGGGCCCGGTAGTGGATGAGGAGGCCCTGGTTGAGGCCTTGGAAAAGGGCTCCATTTCGGGGGCTGGGCTGGATGTATACGAAAAGGAGCCGGAGGTGCACCCTGGCTTGCTGGGAAAAGAAAATACAGTACTTCTCCCTCACATGGGCAGCGCAACCATGGAAACAAGGAAAAAGATGGCACAGAGAGCCATCCAGAATCTCCTGTTGGGTCTAGAGGAAAAAAGACCCCCTGATTGCCTGAATTGGGAACAGCTGAAAGGCCAGAAGATCCCTTAATGGCCCCGTGGCCTTGGGGCGATGTTTACTGGCAATTCCAAGTGAATGATCTCGTCAATGGAATAGATGGCCTTGAGTAGACTGATATGGGTCATTGCAAGACCTACCCATTCAGCGAGTAGATACAGGGAATCCAGATCCTCGCCTGAAATCCGCCAGACCTCACTGTGATATAGTCTCAATGCGCCCAATACGGATCCGGAAACCGTAATAGGAATAGATAAGATGGCCTTGATACCCTCCTTAGCGGCCTCCTCCGGGTACTGGATGTTGTCATCGTTGGAGACGTCTTCTACAATAACTGCCTTGCCGTCCAGGTTGGCTGCAATGCTCTTGTCAGCCAGGACAGGTCCTTTGGTCAGATACTTGGGGCTAAGCCCAAAGCTTGCCAGGATCTCCAGCCTTTTGGTTTCCAGATCCAATACAAATATGGCGCAGGCCTTGATATCTAATGCGGCCACCAGCAACTGGCTCAGGTGTGCTGTCATGATCTCCAGGTTATTGGAATGCGCGATGGCCTTTGTGACCGTTTTAAACGTTTCAATAGTGATCTTATGCTCTCCGCTCATGGGTTTCCTCCAAATGATTTCGGTAGTTAAGTGGCAATGCAAATGGTGATATTCTTTAATGTGGACAAAAGCTTGGCATGAACCCCTCGGCCAAACAGCCGGGTCACCTTGACCGGCTGCCGACTCAAGACCACCACCCTGTAGTGACCATTTGTGACCAGATCAGCGATCTCTTCGGCCACGGATTTTTTCCGCTCTTTGAAGACATAATCAACCCGGTCTTCGTCAAAACCATTGTCCAACAAATATTGACGCACGGATTTGAGGGCCTCTTCCCTCTCTGTCAGCTCCTTAGACAAGGAGGCAATCGGCCCTTTCATTTTGGACAGTTCCGGGCTGGCGCTCATGTCCACACTGGGCAAGGCAGGATAGGCATTAAAAAGCGTGATCTTGGCCTCTTTTACCTGAGAAAAGGTATTGATCACAAAATCGAGGGCCTTTTCCTCTTGGGTGGTGAAGTTATAAGGGACCAATACTTTTGTTGCGGCCATATGTTTCTCCTTTCAAGCCGTAAAGGTTTTTGATATGAAATAGGTCTAGGCTCACATCATGCCTAAGGGGGCGGTCCTTGACCGGGGCTCATTATGAATGTATTTTTTACCTTTTTGTCAAGAGGAAAAGCACCCTTTCCCCATGCGGGAGCCCCAGACAAAAAGAAAGGAGCTTCGCCGTGTCCACACTTATGCCCAAAGGCGAGAAATTGCGACAGGCCATCAAGTGGATCTCTTCGGAGTTAAAAGAAAATGCTGCGCTCTTGCCAGAACAGTTGATTCCCCAGGCATCCGAAAAATTCAACCTCTCTCCAAAAGAGGAGGAATTTTTGGTCTCGTTTTACGGAAAAGGCAAGCTAGAAGAGCCCTGAGAAAAGGGCTGTTGGGCTTAGGGTTCCAAGAGTTCCGGTTTTTTGGCCTTTTTTGTGCACGCCATAAGGGGCTTCAGCCATATGTAAAGACAGGCCGGGATAAGCACCATGGCAATGGCAATGGCAACCCAGCTTCCATGCAGCTCCCTGTGGGTGTAGCCTACCCATAAGGTCACGGCAAGGCTGAATAGCACCAACAGGGCGACGGCAGTAATAATACTGGCCGTGGTCCAGCATATGAGGGCCAGGGGGCGGAAGCCATTTTCTGGTCTTATGGAGGGCATTGCTTGATCTTTCGACTAAGAAATTCCACCTCTTTTCTTACCTTTGCCTCTTCCCGCAGCTTTCGCTCAATGGTCTCAAAGGCATAAAGTACGGTGGAGTGGCTGCGGTTTACTGCTTTGGAGATCCTCTCTAATGTCTCTTCAGTATGGGTTTTACAAAGATAAATAAATATGTTGCGGGGATAGGTGTGGACCTTTTTCCGAGACTTGGAGATCAATAGCTCTGGGTTGATCCTGTAGTACTTGCAGACCAGATCCCGAATGCCTTTTATGTCTATGCAACTTTGGCTGTTTGTGAGATACCGGAGGACCTCCCTGGCCAAGCCTGTGGATATTTTCTCGTTTAGAAGTTCTGATTTGGCCTTTAGGCAATTAAGGGCGCTTTCCATTTGTCGGATGTCTCGGGTCAGGTGCTCGGCCAGAAGCTCGGCTACCTCCTCTGGTAGGGGTAACTTCATCTCAGAGGCCTTTTGACGCAGGATCTTGATCCTTGTGTCAAAATCAGGGCTTTCAATGGTGGTCACAAGGCCCCCTGTCAGCCGTGAGCACAGGTCCTCTGAAAAGGAAGGGATATCCTTTGGAGGGAGGGAACTGGTGAAGATGATCTTTTTCTTATCATTACACAGGGCATCTAGGGTGTGGCCGAGCTCGGCCTGGGTCTTCTCCTTGCCGCTGAGGAAGTGGACTTCTTCAAGCAAGAGCACATCGCAGGCCTGTCGATATTTTCTCTTGAACTCCTCGATACGCTTGTGCCTGAGGCAGGAGATCATCTCATTGGTAAACTCTTCAGCAGTGATATAGTAGACCCGCTTATCAGGATAACGTTCAAGTATCTTATGGCACATGGCCTGAGACAGATGACTCTTGCCTAGGCCCGTGCCTGCCAGCATAAGGAGTGTGTTGTAGCCCCATGTGGAACCTTGGGCCATTGCTTTGGAGGCTGAATAGGCAAACTCATTGGAGGGCCCCACTACAAACCTCTCAAAGGTGAAGAGCTTGTTCAATGATACGTACCCCTTGGAGGGGCGGTTGGGCATATTGGGTAAGGAGAGTTGTTGGGGGACCTCCGAAGGGGGCAACAAAAGGGAATCAGGAGAGGGTCGTTGCACCTTGAACTCAAGTTTGAGGGAACCCAATCCTGCCTTTTCCAATTTCTCTTGGATCAATTCCTTATAGTTATCCGCCACCCAATTTTTTGAAAAGCGATTGGGGCACCCCAGGACCACCGTCCCATTTCGCCTTTCCACAAAGCTCAGAGGATTTATCCACAGAGAAAAGCTGTTTTTGGGAAGCTCAGATCGGATTTCTTTTTTGATCTCTTCCCAGATCTGTTTCATGAGGGCCTCCTCTGAAGGCTGTTGTGTTTAAGGTTAGATCAAAACGGAATATATGAAAGGAAACAATCGGGTCTTTGCCTTTGCAAGTGAACGAGAGCCTTGTATAGAATAGGCTGGCATCTGTCAAAGCGCTGTGGGGCGGAGAAATAGTTGCGGCTCCCGAGGAAATCGACGAGGCGTAAGCTCTCTCTGTGCAAGCCTTTTTTCCGTCGAGGCCGCTAAACGGCTCTGATGAAACGATAAACGAGGCGGCATAAAACCCCTTGTGATAAGCAACAGTTAACCCCCAAAGCCATGGATGTCAGAAAGTTTTTGAACAGTCACGATCTCTAAAATTCTATTGTTTTCTGCTTTTTTCTAAAAATTTCATTTTTTTTGTGGGAATTTTTTGGCCCTCGGCCCAAAGTCATCCTAAGTATTCTTAAAGTATGCATAATCATCTTAAGGAAAATTTCACAAAGACTAATATGGTACCTGGGAAAAGCTTGCAAAAATGGTCTTTTGTCTCAGATCGTGGGATGATTGCTTCAGGGGTGTTCAAATTCGGGAACATACTATTACCTTGCTTTTTTGCAAATATAAATTTTGAACACAAGGGGGCGCTCCTATGAAAAAGCCATTTGCCTATAGGCCGTGTATATGGTAATGGAAGCCATGGGCCATAAGGGTTAACTTAATGTAAGCCCAGTTAACCCTAGTGAACATTGAGGTCTTTTGTTAAAGTGAATTAAAGTAGTATAAAATGAGCAAAATTAAAGTGGCTATCATAGCAGGAGGTTTGTCTTCGGAAAGGGAGGTCTCGTTGCGCAGTGGCCGTGCGGTCCAGGCGGCCCTAGAGGGTGACAAATACGCAGTGACTTTCTATGACCCTTTGACAGAGCTCAAGGCCCTTATTGAAAATAAGGACAGTATTGACATCGCCTTTCCACTGCTTCACGGCAGGTATGGGGAGGACGGATGCATCCAGGGATTGCTAAAGATCTTGGATATCCCGTTTGTGGGCTCAAGCGTGCTGGCCAGCGCCATGGCCATGAACAAGAAAGTAGCCAAGGAGATGTATCGACGAGGAGGCCTTGATGTGGCCCGGGACGTGATCATCAGAAGGGGGGCACACTGGAATGCCTCTGAGGTGGTGACTGCCTTGGGCCATGAGGTCATGGTAAAACCAGCCACAGAGGGCTCAAGCTACGGGATTTCTCTTTGCCGAGGAGAGGAAGAGATACAAGCGGGTGTTGAACAGGCCCTTGACCTGGATGAAGAGGTCTTGGTTGAAGAATATATCAAAGGGAAAGAGGTTACTTGCTGCGTATTGGGCAGACGAGAGCTGGAAGTACTCCCATTGGTGGAGATCAGGCCTTCCTCATCTCATCCCTTTTTTACCTATGATGCCAAGTATATCCCAGGGGCCAGTGATGAGATCTGCCCCGCCCCCCTTGATGATGAGACCAGGAAAAGGGTGGAGGAATATGGAAAAACCGCCCATCGCCTGTTGCACTGTCGGGCCTGGAGCCGCACGGACATGATCATCGCCGAGGATCGGATCGTGGTTCTAGAGACCAATACCATTCCAGGAATGACTGAGAACAGCCTGTTTCCATTGGCTGCCAAGACGGCCGGCCTTAGCCTGGCCGGATTGGTGGACAGGTTGATCCAATTGTCTTTGGAAGACTCAGCAGATTCGTGGTAATTGCTCGCCGGTGAGCATGCTCACTATTCTGGTCCCCCCCACCTGTGTTCGCATGAGTACATGGCCAGGATTGTCCGAGGTCACCCTTCCAATGAAACTGGCCTTGGCACCATAAGGGTGCTTTTTCATGGCCTTCAAGACACGCTGGGCGTCCTTTTCTGCCACAAACACCAAGCATTTGCCCTCATTGGCAATATAGAGGGGATCTAGGCCCAGGATCTCACATGCTGATCGCACCTCCTTGCGGATGGGGATGCTGTCTTCTGACAGCTCTATGCCTACCTTGGACTGGTGTGCGATCTCGTTGAGGGCAGAGGCCACACCGCCTCGGGTCGGGTCCCGGAGCACATGAACCTCGGGAGAGGCGCCTAAGATGGCATCAACCAAGGAATGAAGGGGTGCAGAGTCACTGGCAAGGGTCCCTTGAAAGTCAAGACCTTCGCGTTGGGTGAGGATGGTGATACCGTGGTCAGCGATGGAACCGTTAATAAGTATGAGGTCCCCGGGCCGGGCATTGTCTGCGGCCACGTTAAGGCCGTTGGGAACAAGGCCTATGCCTGAGGTGTTGATGAATATCTTGTCTGCATGGCCTCTGGGCACCACCTTAGTGTCCCCGGCCACAATGATTACATCAGCGGCAGCAGCGGCATGGGCCATGGAGCTGGCGATGCGATCCAGATCCTCAAGGAGAAAACCCTCTTCCACGATCATGCCCACGGTCAGATAAAGGGGGCGAGCCCCTTGCATGGACAAATCATTGATGGTTCCATGTACTGCCAGGCTGCCGATGTCTCCACCTGGGAAAAATATGGGGTCCACCACATAGGAGTCAGTGGTCATGGCCAATGATGCGTGTACAGGCGGAAGAACTGCGCTGTCATCCATCTTGGAAAGATATTGATTGTCAAAGTGTTTTAAGAAAATGTCGGTGATGAGTTCAAGGGATGCCTCACCTCCGCTTCCATGATCTAGGCGAACATGTCCGCTGTCCATGATCTTCTCCTCAAAGTGTTAGAAAGGGGTGGCAATCCCCTATTAAGCATTCGATACGTATTCCGATTCCCCAGGTAAAGGCCCATAACCATGGCCCTGAGCCATTCCGGGATTTTTGATCAAGCGATACCATAGGAGGGCAGTGGCGGTCATGTCAAGAGGGAAATGGGATAGAACCATTGTTCCACGTGGAACAATCCTTATCCCTTTTCAAAATACCTATTTTGTGCTATCCAACAAATGGGATAATAGGGTAGAGCTACGGAAAACGCGGGCGTGCCAGGAGACCAAAAGGATTCCAATTCATGGGCAGTATCATGGCCATAGCCAATCAGAAAGGTGGGGTCGGCAAAACTACCACTGCCGTAAACCTAGCGGCTTCCCTTGCCGCTGCCCAAAAGCGATGCCTTTTGGTGGATTGTGATCCCCAAGGAAATGCCACCACCGGCCTTGGGTTTGACCGGGGCGGCCTTACCGACGGAGTCTATGACTTGATGATGGGAGACGGGTGGAGGCGGGATCTTATAAAAGGAACCATGCTTCCAGGGCTTTTTCTCATCGGGTCCACCAAAAGTCTTATAGGTGCAGAGATTGAGATGGTGGAGACTCCTTACAAGGAGTTCTTGCTGCGAGACAAGCTTCGCCACATTAAAAGGGACTATGATTTCATATTTGTGGATTGTCCCCCATCTCTGGGTTTTCTCACTCTAAATGCCCTGGTTGCAGCCGATGAGGTCTTGGTACCCCTTCAATGTGAATACTATGCCCTTGAGGGGTTAAGCCAGCTAATGAATACGATAAACCTGGTTAAGAAAAGCCTTAACCCAAAACTCGAAATCCATGGAATATTGCTGACAATGTATGATGG
>Ga0164311_10000960_pt1 | contig 13567 bp, 34 predicted proteins | sample GuaBasSedimGuay2_FD_121796 | JGI IMG/M metagenome (GOLD analysis project Ga0164311, IMG submission 121796) | Subseafloor sediment microbial communities from Guaymas Basin, Gulf of California, Mexico - Guay2, Core 4569-9, 9-12 cm | ecosystem: Environmental > Aquatic > Marine > Hydrothermal vents...
GGATTGACAAGGAATGTGAGAAAAAAGATGTCAATCGGAGCTATATAATAAGGCAGGCATTGAAGCAATATTTTAAAATTAAAGACTAGAGTGGCATCTGGGCTTAAGCTGAATGACGCAGAAAGGTTCTGTTTTAAAGTTGGTCTTGGAGTATTTAGACAGCTTCCAAGACTATGACGGTGAATTTGTTTTTACTATAAAAGAGATGATGCAAACTCTAGGGCTAAACAGTAGCCAATATTCAACGGCATATAAAATACTAAATAAAGCCGTGGAGTTTGGCAAAGTAGAAAAGGTCAATTCAAGAGACTACCGCATTATCAAGCATACCACACCTACTTCCTTCCAAGATATGTTAAAGCCTGAATTAAAGATACCCTTACCATTTGGCATAGGATACAAATGCTTATTGTTTCCTTCAGACATAATCTTGATATATGCAAGTTACGGACAGGGTAAGAGTTATTTTGCTATTAACATAGCTCTTTTTTATTTACAAAGAGGACTGCCTGTCCATTATTATTACTCTGAATGCAAAGAAAATATCGCTTACAGATTTTCTAAACTGGTTGACGTAGAACAAATGATTGAATGGGAAGAACAAGGAAGGGTTAGGTTTATTCCTATTACAGACCCGTTCATGAAGCCCTTAGCAATTAGCAAAAACAGCATCATTATTTGGGACTGGGCGGATTTAACAGGTAGGTATGATAGGGTAAACAAGTTCATTCGCAAATTACAAGAAGGGCATAAAAGTTTAATCTTTTTATTTTGGCAAGCCAAAGAAGAATACGGGAAGTTGAAACCCTATGGCAGGGAAAGCTCACTCCAACGGCCTGCTTACGGTTTTGAAATCCTGTATGATGGTGAAGATAAACGGAAAAAATATCCAATTTTGCAGTTTACAAAAGTTCGGCAAAGTGAATATTACACAGAAGGCAAAGAGATTTATTTAAAGTTTGAAGAGAATGGTCGTTTGGTTCATTTGGAAGACTGCCATCATAGAGGACAGTTAAAAGAGATATTAAGGCAAGGAGAAGAGGAGAATGAGTAAAATGCGTTATAAAGAAGGAGATAAAGTAAGAGTCCGTCAGTGGGAGGCAATGTTAAGAGGGAATGAGTTAGTAGGTGGTAATATTAGCTTCCTTGGGAAATCTTTTGTGTTTCTCAAGATGAACAGGAGATTTTGCGGACAAGTCGTTACCATAAGAGAAGTCTGTAGTGACCATTATCGCATTGAAGAGGACAACGGGCTGTGCTGTTGGATTGATGAACTGTTTGAGGGGTATGCTTTTGAATTTGGGAAAGTTGCTGAATTCAGCAACGATGGTAAAAAATGGGAGAGAAGAATTTATGTGAGTTATATTGATGGGGCTGATTATCCTTATGTGTCTGTAAACTCAATTGACGAGACTAGATTTAAAAAAGGCTTAAGTTTTCTTTGTGCATTGTGGAAATATGCTCGTCCCATTCCTAAAAAATATACAATAATTATTGATGGTGTAGAAATTGAAGTTTCTGATGAAGATTATAAAGCATTGAAAGAAAAATTGTGTGGGAGAAATAAATGAAAGATACTCGCAGAAAAAAAGGACTAGCCTTTCAAGACTGGATTAAGAAATGGCTTGAGGAATTAGGTTGGGTTGTGCATAACCAGAAACCCGTGGGCAGAATGATTGTTACAAAAGATAAGTTTGGTAAAAAGAAGCAAATCTATATCAGCCAACGAAATGATATATTTGGTTGTGTGGATTTAGTTGCTAAGAAAGAAAATAAGCCTACTTTATGGATACAGGCTACTTTACATACAGGAGTGGGAGAAAAAAAGAAAGCCTTACAAACAGTGCCCTGGGGAAGAGAGGACATGGTGCAGGTTTGGGTTAAAAGAGAAGATGGGCATGTGGATATTTTTATGTTGGGATGTGATAGTTTACATTTGATTGGGAAGATAATTAGGAGAAAGTTTTATAAAGGAGAATATGTGGTATGGGAGTTTTAAAGAAAGACTTAAAATACTATTTAAATTTGCCTTATACTATCAGAATATTCAAATACACTGAATATGATGGTAAAGAGCATTTTGGTGCAGAAATCCCCGAATTACCTGGTTGTGGAGCTGAAGGTAAAACTATAGAAGAAGCCCTTGAAAAAATACAAGAAGCAAAGAAAGCATGGATTGAAGTTAGCCTTGAAAGAGGTTTAGATGTTCCTGAACCAAAAAATAATATAAATTGCATTACTATATGTGACATTGATGTTGCAGATATAGCACCTAATATTGCAATAGAAAAACATGATAATAAAGATTTTGAAAGCGAAGATTACATAGAAATAGATTTAGAGGAAGAACAAAACAATGAATGCAAGGAAAGCTAAGCAATTAAGACAACGAGTATATGGCAAATTATATAGCCCTCGCTTTAGAACCTACCAAAAAATAGGTAATCAAATAATAGCAGATGCAAAAAGGCAGACTTATAAAGCATTAAAGAAAGAATATAAAAACAAAGGGAGTAAATAATGAATGTTCTTTATTTTTTGGTTGGATTTTTTCTTTGTTACTTGGGGTGGAAAATTACGGCAGTGACTATCGTTAGGTCATCTCTGAATGATTTTGGATTTTTCCTGATTTGTATTGGTATGGTTATTTCCCATCTCAAAATGATACTGGGAAAGGCAGAATACATTAAAGAGAAAATTAGAAGTGTTTTAAATGATGTAAATTGATTGCAAGTAAGCAATGATTTATCCACAGCCCTCAATACAGCTTGATGCACCTATTGATTTAAGCACAGCAAAGGCATGTTTTACGGAAAAGCAATTGGATTGGGTGTTGGAAAAAAGAATTAGCGGAGAAATCATGGAGTTATGGACAAGGATTAAGTTTATTGGGATGAATACTAGAAAAAATAACAAAATGAAATTGATAAATGAAATGGTTGCTAAGATTAAGAAGATGTCATTTGATGACAAGCTAACACTAATATCTAAAATAATTGAGAGTGAGACATATTTGTTTGCTATATTGCTTGGTGAGCCTCAGTATTACTTCAAAGAAGTTCTGTTTAATGACCCCAGAAGAAGGCATATCCGTTTTATTATTTGTAGAAGATGTGGACAGATGCGTGTTCATAAAAGTAAGGGGCTATGTGTTCATTGTTATGGGTATCTCAAGCGAGATAAAAAGATTAAATATGGGATAAGAGAAGTAACAAGAGGCAACAAAGTAATTTGCACCCGTTGTAAGAGATTGAGAAAACACCATAGTGCAGGATTATGCACGGCTTGTTATCACCACCTTAGAAGAAAGAAAGTATGGGATAAGTATGTTGAGTTATTGATAGTTAAATTGTTGATGATTGTAGGGAGGCAATTATGAAAGAAATTATATCAAGACAATTAAAATGGCAGAGGAAAATGTTGGAAGAGGGCAGATGTATTCTCTGCGGAAAGCCTGCTATTCCAAGTGGTAAATATTGTGTGAGGTGCTGGCTGAACCAGTATATAAGGTATGCTAGTAGAAAGAAAAAGCCTGTAAAGTTTAAAAATTCAAGAAATGCTAAAGCATTGCAGTTACTTGTGAATGAGGATTGGGAAAGGAGAAATAAAGTTGAATATAAACCGCCTTCACCTTTTACTATATATGGACCTATAGAACATAACAAATGTGAAGGTAATACAAAATGAAAAGAGCATTGATTTGGGAAAAAGATTTTAATCTTGGTTTGTGGTTTATAACTAAAGAGGTAAAAGTTATAGAGGAAACGCCAAGAGCGGTAAAGATAAAGAAATTTATAGGAAGTAAATGGATACCCAAAAGAGGATTTGGTTTAAGAGTGGAGATGATAAAAAATGAGTAAGTATCATGGAAAGGAACTTAGATTATTTATCTCAAACAAAGAAGGCAAAGAATTATTTAAATGGGCTGATAAACTTAGCCCTACTCTTGCTGAAAAAGTTAAAAGTGCAGTCGCTTGTGCTTTATCTGGATGTTCTAATGGGTCTTTCCTTTGGAATGCTTTTTATTATTACCAGTGTGATGCAGAAAAAGTAAGGGAAGAATTAAGGCAACAATACAAAGAAAAAGGCACAATAGAAATGGGAAAGCGATGGGGTTTTGATTATCATACAATACAGGAAGGATTACGGAGGATAGGAATTGGAATTAAACCACCAATATACAATAACGCTCCGCATGGATTGGCATCTGAGGCATTTGAGAAATATGGTGGAATAGAAAAAGTTTTGAAACAATATAGTGTAACAAAATTCAGTAAAATTTGTAAACTCTCCGTTTCTTGTTTATTACAATATTTAAATAAACAGGGGTATTATTATGATAAAGAAGAAAAGAAATGGAAGGTTAAAGGAGGTCAATAATGATATTACTCAATGAAGGGCTTAATATATTCCTTAAAATCCTTGATTTAATTAAGAAGGATAAAGATTTAAAGAAATATAGAATTTGTGTTAATTGCTTCCAGAATTGCAGAGAAATGGGGCTAACTTTCACAAACTTGGACAGTAATGATGATATGACTTATTGTGTGTATGAACATAGAAATTCAGATGATATTATTATCAATGGAAAGAAAAATTGGACAAGCTTTGCAGGAGACCTTCCTTATATTGGTAAGACTAAATATGATTGTATTGCTTCATTCAGAGCAGGCCAAATAAAAGAGTGCTTTTTGAGATTAAAAGAACTTCTTTTGAAGGGTATTGAGAGGTAAAGCAATGGAAAGAGGGAAATATAAAGGCTGGATAATAGCAGATTATGAAGATAAAGAATTTTTAGAAAAACTTGGTGTCAAATTAGGAAGGTATGATGAGAAGTTTACTTCATTTGAAGATTGTGAACTTTCACCAGAAACTCTTGAAAAATTAGACCTCTATTGGGGACGATTTTATTGGGGGGTTAGAATGGAAACCAGAGGTTTTATCTGTGGCCCAAGGCGTGGTAGGTGGGGTAAGCCTAAACCAGTAATAGAAACAAAGGAGTATAAGGAAGGAAAATTGCCTAAAAGATTACGCTGTGATAATGGCCATATTTTACATCCTAAGCGGTTATGGTATCCTGCTGAGGAATGCTACTATATAACATGGGGATTAACTAAAGAAGAATTTGATGAGGCTCTGAAAGAAGGTGATTTATTTTCTTTGGATATGCCAGCTATGATTTTGTGTCCTGATTGTGCAAAATTGCTTACATTAGAATATTTAAAAAGGAGGAAATAAATGAACACACTTTGTCTTTTTAAAGTAACGGTTAGAGGGTTTTGCGGTGGTATATACAAAGAGGTGTATGTGATATCTGATAGCTTGGATGATGCTTACCGAACTTATCGTAACTTTTTGGATAAAGAAGATTTAGGATTTGACTTTAACAGAGAGTTAGAGAAAATAGAGCTAATAGCTAAATTTTATACAGATGCTGAAGGAGGATGTGAGCTGTTATTCACATCAGATAAAGTTAGTGAAAAATTGTTTGAAAGGAGTAAGCTATGTCAAGACCCGAAAAAGTAACTCAAACAAAACCAAATGAAGAGTATTGGTTGCGTATTGCAAATCAGGTTGATTCAATTATCTCTCTTGTGCGTAGCTCTATTAAAATAGAAGATGTGGAACGATTAAACCGTTTCTTGATGAGCCAAGAGGCACTGGATTTGTTCAAGGAAGATTATCCTAGGTTGGTAACAAGGGTGAGGATAATAGAAAATGCGTTTAAATGGTAAAGGAGGAGAACAATGGAAGATAATTTCGTTGCATTTTCATATTTCATTGGAATTATTTTATTTCTCATTATACTTGCTATTATGGGGAATTAGTTATAAAGCAAGGAGCTAAAATGGCGAAAAGGATAAGAGGAATAAAATTTGGTAAATGTGATGGTTGCGGAAAAGAAGGCATTATTTCATGGACTAGTGAAGGAGAAGCCTATATTAAAGATTTTCATCTTGAACGGTCTATCTTGACTTGTTACGGCCCCTACCACTGTTGCAATGAGGAGTGTTATATGAAAGCTAGAGAAAAGAAAAGGAAAAAAAGGAGCTAAACCATGATTAAAGTTTACGCCCTATCTGGAAGCCACGGCATTGGCAAGTCAACTACCTTTGTCTACCTTGAAAAATTCCTACCACCTGAAAAGTTTGCCTTTGTAGGTGAGTTTGCCCATTGGATATTAGTGCAGATGGGAATACGAGATACTTGGAAGGAAAAAATCTTTACTAACCGTCCAGCCTATAATTACTTTGAAAACGCATTGGATTTCTGCACTGTCGCAAGTTATTTAGTGCATAGAGATAAGATAATTATAGCAGATAGAAGTATAGTGGATAATTGTGCTTATCGGTTATTAGCTGGATTGCCACTGAATACAATCCAGCTGTTAGATTTCCATGGAGTGAATTTGTATACCTTCTTTATGCGTTCTAAGAAAAGAGAAGATACTGAAGTAACTGAAGCGGTTAGAAAAATATTGGTGCGGTTTAAATTGCCTTATGAAGAAGTGCATATTATTGAGAACAGGCCAAAAGAAACCGCAAGAATTATTGCAGATAAAATTTTGGAGATGGAGAAAAAGCAATGACCCAAACCAATTTCAAAATCGGTGATAAAGTAAAAATTCTGCCTAATTTTTATACCAAGGAACTTAATATATGTGGGGAGAAAGCTGTGGTGGTGCATGTATGCAATGATGAACCAAGGCAAGTAAGAGTGGAAGTGCCAAATCGGGGTAAGTATTATTTGTTGTTAAGTGAGGTGGAGAAGATAAGTGGAGCTTAAAAGAATAAGTGAAAATGTATTATATGTTTATAATTGGGAAATAAAAGAAAAATATATATACTTTAAGCTGTGTAGGTTAAGAAAATATCCTTATCTTTGTTTGCCTCGTCCTGATTTCAAAATAATTATTGATACGGCAAGCAGTGGAATTATATTTAAGTGAGGTAGAGAAAGCATGATTTATAAGAAAAAAGAACTTTGTCCTCCTAATGATGAGTTTCTTACTAAATTCTTCTTGCAAGGTTTAAATCCCATGTTTCAGAGGAATGAAATGCAGAAAAATAAGCAAAAGAATAATGAAGGATGTGAAATACTTCAAGACCATAAAAAATGTATAGAATATATCAAAGAGATTAATGGGCTAGTAGGAGCGGTAAATTGTGATGCACCAAAGAAGATAAGAGAATTAATCAAACTTCTTTATGAATATGAACGGAAAGCACACAATCTGGAAGAAAAACTGAAAAGTATTAAGGAGAGTAAAGAATGAAAGAAAAACTTTGTAGTCTTAATTGGCAGTGTCCTAAGTGTGGTAAGAAACATATATTTACGTATTGGTCAGAAGGAGAAGAACTTAGAATAATATTTTCTTGTCCAAATAAAGACCTTTCTGAAAATGCAATTAATTTCAGTTGTGATAAATGTGGATGGAAGTTTAGAATTTGGATGGAAAAAGAAGAAATAGAATATATTAAGAGGATAAAATGAAAGAAACACGTTATAACTTCAATTGGCGATGTCCTAAATGTGGTAGAAAGCATACTTTTGCTCATCTTTTAAAAGGAGAAAAATTTGTAATAACATTTCCAAAAGATGATGACATTATTACGCCTCACACACTTGCTAAATTTATTTGCAATGAATGTGGATATGAATTTAAGATTTGGGTAGAGAAGGAAGAAGTAGAATATTAAAACTTGCGCGAGAATGCCTCACATTGCATTTTCTCGCTCTTATCCATATCAAACATCCTATTTCAATTCAAACCTGCCTCAGAAGTCAAATATGTGGCAGTTCATGACTATAGAAATTAAACTTTACCTTTTTTGATTAACTTCCCACCACAAGCCTGAATAATCTGTATAAAATTTTCAGGCGTTACTTTCCAAGGCTTAATATGCGTCCAATCAAAAATTTTTACAAGTGGAGTAATACAACCTTCACTGCAAAAATATTGTCCTATTTTTTCTTTCTTCCACTTCGTGAATAATCCAAATCCAGCTATATAATCAAACTTAGCTTTTTTCTCTACAAGCCCCAGAAAGAAATTATGTATGACACAGGCTTGACCATCAGAAACCTCTAATCCCCAAACTTCATATTCATCGCCTTTTTTATATCCTTTAAAAATTGGCCTAATATTCCACCTTACATTTAGTAACTGATACCAATGTTCAGGCCAGCATTCTATTGTATGATTACCATGAATATAGGCAATATGACTGTAATCCGATTGAGTTTCCCACTTAATGACCTTAGCCAACCAGTCAGTGCCTTTGTATGCGAGGAATTTAATTAGCATATTATCAGTTTTCAATCTTTAAGCACTTATCAACCTTAACATACTCAACATCTACCTCATCAGAGCCGAACAATACTACATCAATCCAGCAAATATCAGTATTCTCATCAATTCCAAGCTCTGCTAGCTTCTCATCAACTTTTTGCTTAAATTCTTTCCATGTCATTACAAAGCCCCTATAAATTTAATCATATATGGCACGACTCTTTCTATTATATCTTTACCTACAAGATAACTAAATCTCTGCCATAGACCAAGCAATTTACCCTTCTCACACTCTGTTAACTCATCTGCTGTTTTGCCTTTCACTGTTTGCTCAATTTCATCTAGTATATTCAAAGCCTCAGCAGGTAACTTATTTATATCATCTCCTAGTGCGGCTTGCCAATAGCAAGTGGAAAACTCACTGTGTGAGCAAAGGACAACAGCCAGTTCATCAGCCTGTTTCATAAAATCATCATAGTTTTTGGTAAGTTTACCCATGCCAGCACAGCCTAAAAATATAAAGCAAAGAAAGATAATGGATAATTTTTTCATTTAATACCTCCTGCTTAATCTTTAAAATATTCAATTAAATCCATCAACCGTTCAAACTTTTCACATGATTTAAGTAATTGTTCTATAAGCTTTTGACATTCCTCTGGGTCTTCTGTTTCAGAACACCTAGTCCTAACTTCTAATGCCCACTGTTTAATCAAAGTAGCAAGCCTTCTTGCTTCTATTTCTTGTTTATTCATAAGGTTTTAATTTCCACCTTACCTCTTTCAATTTCCACCCAACTCCTACTATCTAACCAATCTCCGCAATCAGCTAATTTTTGTCCCGTTTCCAATTCATGGACAGAAGGATAATGAGTATGTCCGATAACTAATATTCTGCACCAGCGAGCCTTTTCTAAAAAAGAAAATGCCTCAGCATATATTTGCCCAATTTTTTCTTTCCATTTTTCTCTATCTCTTAACTTCCATTCACTAGGTGGGTTAAAGAACCAAGGTGCAAATTTTGATAACAATCGCCAATTCCAGTGCTTGCAAAGAGGGTCAAACTGATAGCCATGCACAAAGCCTATCCTGCCCATGCGGTAGAATGGATATGTGATAACTTCCATGTCTAATAACTTAGGAAGTTTCTCGTCTAGCTCCTCATCATGATTACCTACTATAAAAATTGCCTCAGTCTTCTTTACAATTTTCTTAACTGCCTTTATTAATTCTTGCCCCATGTAACAATTCTTAATTTCCTTTACAGAACATTTTAATAAGTCAAAGGTGTCACCATTAAAAATTACCTTGTCTGCTCTACAGGCATAATCGGCAAAGGGAATGAAGTATTGGCTGGTGTAAGGGATGTGAAGGTCACTAATACAAATTATTCTTTTATTTTCCATCTCACTGAATGGTTATTTTTTCATCCACCATTTCAGCATTCATACTTGCCTCTTTCTCTGCATCAGTCATAGGGAGGTTTTCTAAGAGAAATGCTATATCTTCTACAGTTAAATATAAAGCAAACCAACCACCAAAGGTAATAAAAGCCACATCCTTAACTTTTGCTTCCACTGATTTAAGCATGTTATAGAATACTAACTTTTCATTCTTGCCTTTGATATAGAATGTAAAATGCCCCTTTCCACAAGTAAGAGCATAGTTATCACCTTCAGCTTGCCTAATCCTCCAATTTTCATTCTCAGCTATTACTTTGCTCATTTGTCTTCTCCTTTATTTACCAATCTCCAACCACTACCGCTCCACCCTCCTCGTATTACTTTTTCATTTTTTACCAGTATTACATCATCAAACAAAGCATTAAAATCACCATAGCCAACCTGAATGGTAGCAGATGGGTCTGTTACTACCGTCTTGTAATGGCACCATAAAGAACAGCCGATTACTTCATCCTTTTCTTTCACTTTCTTTATTGGAACGGCAAAACTATATCCCTCTTTCACCATATATTCTGCTTTACATATTACTCCTACTTGCTCATTTCCAGCGAATAACAAACCAATAAATGGTAAATCCTCATCAAATGAACTATCAGCAATTTTGGCTATATGTTCTACTGAAGGTTCATAAACAGCAAAATCAATATGATTTACATTATCTCTGGATAAGCTAAGTCTACTTGAACTACCAAGTAACTTAGCTAAGAAGTTAAGCACTTTAACAATAAAGTTACCGATTGGGCATCCTATATCCATTGGGACAATCTGTTTATGCCAATAATATTCTCCTACTATATTATCTGGATTTTGTTTTCCGTGATATGGACCAGGTTGCAAAATCCGTTTTTCTTTGATTTGCTCAGGACTTAAACTAGCATCAGGTGTTAATACATGAGCATTAGAAGCTACTAAAATTTTATTTTCGCCATGAGAAAGCTCTGCTTTATAGACAGGGAATATCCCTAAACTACCAGCGGAAATGAGCCAGTTCCCTATACTAAGTCCGATACTAACAGGACGAGTTCTAGCTGTTTTATCTACTTTTAGTGCATTCACCTCACCAATCTCAACAACATCTAACCTTGTCTCATTATAGTATCTTGGAATTAAATCCTTTTTACTTATATAGTCTAAAGGCAGTTTCTTTTTCACATATACTCTAATACCCCTTTGCTCTATCTCCTCCCCTCTCTCTATCACTGGTAGAAGTGTATTAGAGTGGCCCATATACCCTCTCTTTTCTTTAAGCTGTTTGTGTAATGTTTTAATCATCTTTCTCCTCTTTATATAAATCAAAAATTTCCTTTAGTCTTTTTCGTAATTTAGTTTTAAGCCTACCTCTTTTACCCATATAAATTTCATGTAAATTATTTACAGTTTCAGTCTTAGCCTTGCGTAACCGCTTAATCTCGTCCTTTAACGCCTTTTCAATGTTAAAAATTTCAACAGCCATTTATCTATACAGAGGTCTGTGGAAAAGGAACTTGCCTTTGCCTTCACTGAGAGTTCTATCCCAATCCTTGAATGAGAATGCGGGAGTATGTCCTGTTTTGCCTCTTCCTATCACTCGGTTATACTCGTTCTCAAGCTTATCTGCTAGAGCTGTGTATTGACTTGTTTTACTTCTATAATCTACTACATCAGCATCAATAGTGCTGTCTTTGGATTGAGCAAATCTAGCCGCTAACATTCTAAAACAATAAGAAGTAGCTAATTTAACAACTAGCCTTGTATCACTCTCTGGGATTGTTCCCTCGTTATGTAGAGTAGTATACCATACTCTTAAACTCTCACTAGAAGAAGGAGTATCATACTTTAAACGGAGGTAATAAAGTTCATTTTTGAAATAAACAGCATACTTTTCTTCCTTAATAATTCTAGGTTCTTGCTTTCCTGCTGGATATTCCACCATTTTTATCCAGCTAAAAGTTCCAATGAAATCATCAGGCAATAAGAAATCATAACTGCTACCATCACCATCATACTCTTTCATTCTAATTCTGGGTCTATCCTTTGAGTATTGATAAATTGCATCATCCAAGGCTTGAGATTTATCAGGGTCATTAAGAAATTTAGCCGTATCCTTTAATTCTTTATCTATTCTTTTTAAAAATTCTTCTTTAGTCATCTAAAACCTCTAATTTATTATTATACAACTAACCAGAAGTCAATCTAACAACCTTAAATAAACATGATTCATGTAATCTCGCATTGGTCTTATATTTGCTGTCATAAATAACATCAACAATCAATTCCTTTTGTTCTGTTTCATTTCGCCTATTGATAATTTTCAAATCATCATCTGATAAGAAAATATAAACAGGATTATCCACAGTAACAGAAACATCATCTCTATTATTTACAACCCTGCCTGTAAACACATCTTTCAGCGTCCATTTAATGGATTTTATCAGGCTAGCCGAGATAGCATCGCCATCCTCATCAGTAAAGCTAGCCTGAATCGCTACACTGCCTTTTTCAGTAATGCTAAATTCTAAATCTATTGGCATTGCTTATGTCCCATTCTCAGTATGGTTTGCAAATACTTTGCAAGAGGTTGAGCCATCTTTATCCCAGCTAGATGCCCATTTGTAACTATTCAATATTGCACTGCCACTGCTAGCAGAAGCTACTGAAATAAATGAATGAGTTATGCTACTGAAAGGCCCATCACTGGTTGAATATTCAAATTTCCAAGTTATTACATCTACACCACTGCCCGTATTATCACTGTCATCATCATTGGTCTTAGGATAACCTGTGCTTACGGCTTTTTCACTACCGCTAGCTACTGTAAAATCATCATAATCATCTGATTTGCCAACAGGGTCAGGGCCTGCTGTTGCTAAATAAAGAGAATTGAAATCATTAGTTGGAGTTTCGCCACAAGCCTTTTGAGCATAATATGTATCACCTGCATCAGTTACAATATTGCGTCCAGGGATAATTATACGGTCTGCTGTTTTTTCATTTACAAGGACAACTAGAGCATCAGACAGTAAAGCTAATTCTTCATCAAACATTACCCTTAACGGCACCCAAATCTTTCCGAACCTACCTAACTTAATTTTTTTACCGAGTAACATTCTTCTTTCCCTCCTTCTTTGGATTTAAAACTACAATCATATTATCTGAAATATCAATTTTCTCCCTTATCATTTTTTCTCTTACATACCGTAAGATTTTTCTGAGTAGTCTCTTAAGCATTTACATTTGTCTCCTTAAAAATATAACATTGTCCAACATTCTTATTCCGCTTCCTGAATTCAAATCTTGCTATATATTCACCTTCTTTATCAAAACCTTTTACCAAACACCATTTTATACTTCCTTTAAAATTATCTTTAGTTATGTAAATTGAAGTAAAATAACGCCCAAAAATCCGTCTATACCATTTCTGATTAATTAATCTTTCAAATAATTTATCATGTAAATAATCAAACCATTGGATTAATTTCTTAAACATTTAATCTCCTTTTCTCAAAAAACTTATTTTAGCCATAAACTTTTTGAAACTTACTGATGCACGGTGAGCTTGGAAGCTGATTTTGCCAACTGCTAGTTTCACCAAGGTTGTGATTTTGACTAAATCTTCTGTAATTGATACGACTTCATTCATTATCTTTACTAATGTAGCTACACAAGAACGAGCAACTGTTTCGGCAATACTGATAGTTTCATTTAAAACTCTGGTTGCTCTACATCTTCTAACAATCGTTTCTGCAATAGACATTGTTTCAGCCATTATCTTTGACATTTTACATTTTCTATTCAAAATTTCAAGAATGCTCAATGTTTCCTGCATTATTCTATTA
>Ga0164311_10000963_pt1 | contig 13544 bp, 14 predicted proteins | sample GuaBasSedimGuay2_FD_121796 | JGI IMG/M metagenome (GOLD analysis project Ga0164311, IMG submission 121796) | Subseafloor sediment microbial communities from Guaymas Basin, Gulf of California, Mexico - Guay2, Core 4569-9, 9-12 cm | ecosystem: Environmental > Aquatic > Marine > Hydrothermal vents...
AGCCCACCACCCCTGACTGCTAATTAGTATCTACGTCAACCACATCATCCACATTGAGTATATCCTAGTACCTGGGAACAAGCCGATTTGAGAAAGTCAAGCTCACATGCTCTTGAAGAGATGGTCGAGTGATGGTCTCTGAGGAGGGGTAGCGAAACTGTAACCGTTTTCTGTTTAAACTGTGTTTTCTATATCTTTTGTGTTCTCTTAGGGGTTTGATGTGTGCTTATGCTGTGTGGATGTCTAGTCCTAGATTTCTAGCTATTATTCTAGCACTTGTAGACCAAGCATCTATAGACCCCGAATTTATAGATTTTATTGAAGTATACGACCCCGATGAAGAGAGCGATGGGGGATAAGCCTATATAGGTAATGTTTGCCAATGGCCCTGGAGAACTAAGTAACCCTCTGGAGCCGTAGGCGAGACACGGCAACCAACATCCGTAATGAAACACTCCGCATCGAAAGACATAAAACGATACAGAGTTGTTGAACGGTGTAAAAGAAAACACTCTTTTACTCCTTCAGTAACGTTAGAAAAGAAGAAGACCCCTTCTAGTCCGCCTGCTGCCCTGTTCTATGGTTATCTCAAGAGGGTGAGATGATAAGGATGCTAAGCATTTTGGACATCGAAAGCCATACCGCTTAACTACTTCTTCTGGTGATACCATGTCATCGCCTTTATAAAGAGTAAAGGAACACCTGTGACATTTAATCTCAACCGTCATTGCTCTCAAAGTATTTTAAAACTTGAAGTAGTATATAAATGCGCCTTTGGAGACTAGGGAAGGCGAAAACGAAAAAGTATATTACCCTAAAATACGAATAAGCTCTCGCAATAGGGGGGAGTAAGGCATTTACGGTCTAAGGCTGAGGAGCACTTTTGAAAAGATAATCCGAGCACTGCCCTTAATAGCCGTACTTGTATCCATCATTGTGGCCTCCGGCATAATATATGTATCTTTAAGCCTAGGAGATAGGGTGGTCATAGAATATCCCTTAGTCCCTAACCTAACCTCCCAGTCCATAACAGAAACTGTAGTTGTCACAATAGGGTATGGGGGAGCTTTCATAGGCCTTCTATTCCTATACTACTACAGACTGAAGTTGAGGAGAGGAATTGGATTAAATGCACTATTAGTCATAGCCGGAGTATCCATACTTATAGTATCCTTCCTCCTACTCGAGACACTCAGAACCCTTAAACGAGCACCATGAAAAGGACTTGTCCTATTATTAAAATACCGGTGAGATACAGCAGAACTAATGTACTTAAGGAGCCTGAGCCTGAAAGGATATTCAGCGAATTCCTTAACGAACTACCCCAGCTAAAGAGTTTATTGGAAAACACCTCAGGTGGACTTCTCCTCGCGAATAGTTCTGAGAGCCTTTACAGGAGCGAAGTACTTTCTATATTTCTTATAAGGACTATTTTCCCACACTTTATCCCCTACGACAAGGTAATTATCATTGAGGCATTGACGGAGGCCGATTACTATGCAGCATGGTTGGGAAACGGCCTTCCAATAACGCTAGTAAGGGTGAGAGAGTGGACAGGTCTGCTTAAAGCCCTATTGTCAATGAAAGAAAACTGTAGCCGCTCAAGACGTGTAATTTACGCACCCGCCATCTATCGACTCTATTTAGCTGAAATAGCGACCTTGACTACACTTCACAAGGCAAGACGCTTACTATTACTGGCCCTCTCCTTGTTGTCGCATCGTGGCAGGAAAAATAGTTGCTATTTATCCGTAGTTCCTACATCATTTAAGAACGTGGGAAAATTAAGTAGATTTTCAAGTGCCATCTTAGATATAACATCATAACGCTGTGATCAGGAATGAATACAATACAGGAATTTCTGAAAAGAAGGAGAATATGCCTTAAAACACATAACATTCGGGTATTTTACAGACTGAACAGAATTTTCTCGGAAAGAAAGTTAGTCCTGGACTTCAAATGCCGAGGACGCTTCGACCTTGCGATAATGCCTAGCAGTACTATTAAGGACGTACTTCTGGAAGATTCTACACTTTACATAAATGAGAAATTGATCTATGGTCTTAGGGATATAACCCTTCTAACGCTTATACTCAGCGCCATACTTCTTCGGGAACATGCCAGCGCAGTATTAAACGTAGGGATAGATCCCGGGAAAAGGATAGGCTACGCAGTTCTCGTATCAGATATATTGGTAGATGGAGGCGCTGTTTCCAGTATGAAATCTCTTCTCGAAGTTTTAGAAGAAATTCTCTTACACTCCCCCTTCACTAGCTGTGTTATTAAAGTAGGGTCTTCCATATCCCTGACCTCTCTAAGCTTGATAATGCACCTACGGGAGAAAGTAGAGAAAGAGAAAGGGTTAAAGGTAAAGATCTGTCTAGTAGACGAGTCAAAAAGCCGGGAGAAAGCGTTTATACTGCGGGATCATGTAAAAGCTCGAAGCAAAGACTATCTCGCGGCATGCACAATAGCCTTAAGCATAGGTGAAGAATTGGAGTAGTGCTGAGAATTAAAGACACAATATTTAAAATTAAGTGATAGAAGATAGGATGGGACTTAGGAGGCTGGTAGGAACATGGGTAAGACAAAGACCTTCCAGTTCTTAGTTGAAGGAGGAAGGGCCAGCGCTGGCCCCCCTATAATAGTGATAGAAAAATAACCATGGGGAAAGGGCCAGCGCTGGGCCCTCTCGGAATAAACGTAATGGCCGTCGTAAATAGGATAAACGAACTGACCTCGGAATTCAGAGGTATGAGAGTACCAGTAAAGGTAACTGTAGATCTCGAAGAGAAAGCATTCGAGGTTGAGGTCGGAGTACCTACAACAGTCGCCCTCATAATAAAGGAGTTAAAGATAGAGAAAGGAGCCCATCAACCAGGCCGTGAGGACATTGGAGACTTGTCGCTCGAAATGATTATAAAAATTGCTTTACTCAAAAAACAGGATCTTAAGTCAAAAACTCTTAAAAGTGCGGTGAAGCAAGTGCTGGGAACCTGCATAAGCATGGGAGTTACAGTGAATGGGAAACACCCAAAAGTCGTTCAACGTGAAATAGATGAAGGGGTCTATGACGAGTTACTGTCAAAGTACGAGAAGGAGTGGGTGTCGTCTAAATGAGCGTTCCAAGTAAGGAAGTCTTCCTAAAAGCTATCAATGAGGCTAAGAGAAGGTCCAAGAAAAGGAACTTCGCTCAAAGCGTAGAGCTAATTGTAAAGTTAAAGGACATCGATCTGAAGAGACCTGAAAATAGGCTACTAACGCCAATATATATGCCTCATGTACCCCCTGAGAAGAAATCTAAAGTCTGCGTGTTCGCGACAGGGGATCTCGCCTTAAAAGCTAAGGATGCTGGTGCCGATCTAGTACTCTCGAGAGAAGATCTTAACGCTTTAGCGGGGGATAAGAAAGCTGCTAAGAAATTGGTCTCAGAGTACGACTTCTTCCTTGCACAACCAGATCTGATGGCACATGTAGGTAGAATACTGGGCAGGTATCTGGGTCCTCGAGGAAAGATACCACTAGTGCTTCCACCAAGTGTTGACGTGAAAGCGTTTATAAATAGGTTTAAGAACTCTAAAATGCTAAAGATCAGGAACCAGCCTCAAGCAATGTGCTGGATAGGGTTAGAGTCACAACCCGATGAGGAAATAGCGGAAAACGCTTTGAGGGTATTAGAAACTCTAGGCTCAAAGTACAATCTCGCCCAAAACCTAGATAGAGTATACGTGAAATTAACAATGGGTCCAAGCGTGAGGGTGAAGTAAAATGTCAATTCAGTACTTGAGACAAAAGCCTATTCCAGAATGGAAGAAAAAGCAGGTTAAGCTTCTGAAGGATTTAGTGAAAAAATACCCCACCATAGCCATAGCTGATATAACCTTTGTGACAGCTCCCGTTCTACATGAGATAAGGGCTAAGTTAAGGGAGAGAGGAGACATCCTACGCGTAGTGAAAAATCGCCTAGCTCAAAGGGCCTTGAAGGAGAGCGGTCTTCCCAATATTGAAAAATTATCAAAGTACTTAACGGGGAGCAACGCGATGATATTCACTACACTTAACCCGTTCCAGTTGAAGCTATTTTTCGATAAAAATAAGATAGCGCGGGAAGCTAAGGCGGGAGACATAGCGCAATCAGACATTATCCTCTCAGCCGGTAATACTAACCTGCCTCCAGGACCTATACTTAGCATTTTCAGCAAGTTAAGAGTACCTACGCGAATTCAGGAGGGAAGCATATGGGTCGAAAAAGACACATTGATCGCTAAAAAGGGTGAGGTTATAACGGCAGAACTAGCGGAATTGCTGAAAAAACTTGATATCAAGCCCATAGAGGTAGGGTTAAGGGTAAAGGCCGCATATACGGACAAAGTAGTTATCTCGGAAGAAGAACTCTCGCTGAACTTAGACGAGTATAAGGAAACCGTTTCGAAAGCCGCAACTGAATCACTGAACTTAGCGATCAATGCAGTCTATCCACTAAAAGAAACCATACCTTACATCCTTGCTAAAGCCCAGAATGAAAGCCTATCCCTTGCCCTAAATGCCGCATTACCCATAAAGGAAGGTTTACAGCTCAGCCTTGCTAAAGCTGTAGCTACAGCTACACAAATATATAACCTCATAAAGGACCGTTTAGGCTGAGCATATAGTTCATCAAATTATGACCTCCCACATCTTTTGAACTCCTTTAAGGCTATGGTGTGAATTACCGTTGTGCGCAGATTTACGTGTCTTTAGCGTACCGATCTTGTTGAAATCGCTAAACCGATAAGGTCTAGGATTGATAAGCCTTCAGAAAATCTAGATTCGATAAAAATATGGGAGTTTAGTAAGACCTCATACTCATAGCTAAAACGGAGTCTGAAATAATCAGAGGCATTGATTGGCTCTCCTTTTCCCTTTTCTAGAAAAACTAGAGATTTAAAGAAGATTACTTTAAATAACATATTCGTGAAATTGGTGGTGGATTAATTTTGGAAGGTTCTAAACGCGGCCTTTACGAGATAGAGCTCTTTAAGGAAGAAGGGTTCATCAGGAAGAAATGCATAAAATGCGGGAGGTATTTCTGGACTCTTGATCCGGAACAGGACGTATGCACAGACCAACCTTGCGGAGAGTATACGTTCATAGGACATCCTTTAAATCCTTCACTAAGCCTTAGCCATATTAGAGAAAAATTCCTCCAGTTCTTCGAGCGTCATGGACATGTCAGAGTCAAGAGATATCCCGTTGTTGCAAGGTGGAGAGAAGACGTATACCTAGTAGGTGCCTCGATCTACGACTTCCAACCGTGGGTGACTGAAGGAATCGTCCCTCCACCCGCAAACCCCCTCACCATATCTCAGCCCTGCATAAGGCTTACGGATATAGAAAAAGTTGGAAGAACTGGACGGCACCTAACAACTTTTGAAATGATGGCCCATCATGCCTTTAATTTCGGAAAGATTTCGACATACTGGAATAATGAAACTGTGAGATACAGCTACGAGTTCTTCACCCGCGAGCTTGGAATACCTCGAGAGGAAATTACCTATATAGAAGACTGGTGGAGCGGTGGAGGCAACGCAGGAGAGGACTTTGAAGTGATAATAAAAGGGCTAGAGGTTGCAACGCTAGTGTTTATGCACTATAAGGTCATCGACAACAAAATACACCCCATGAGGAATTACATAGTTGATACGGGGTATGGATTAGAGAGAATATTCTGGCTGCTTACAGGCGCTCCAACAGTATATGATGCACTTTTCGGTGACCTAGTAGAAGTTTTGAGGAAGAAAGCGGGTGTTGAGAAGTTAGAGAAGAAAATGTTAGAGGACATTTCAAAGTATGCTGGAAAATTCGATATAGATATCCCAGAGATTGAGCGAGAGGTAAAGACGAAACTTGCCTCCAAGTACGGCTACGAATTAGAGGAGTTCGAGAATTTGCTGAGACCCTACGAAGTTATCTATCGCCTCCTTGACCATGCAAGAGCATTAATGTTCATGTTAGGCGATGGAATCGTGCCATCAAATAGCGGAGAAGGATATTTAGCCAGGTTAGTCATACGTCGATGCCTCAAGGATATTTTACTGCTGGACTTACCCTTCGACTTAGTACACATCGTGGATTTGCAGATCGAGAAGTGGAGAAGGGACTTTCCAGAATATCTAGAGGTACGGGACGTAGTTGCTGAAATACTCAGCATAGAAGCTGAGAAATTTAAGCGACTTATAGAAAGGGGAAAACTTGTAGTTAAGCGAAAGGTTTTAGGAAGGAGAGGTAAGCGGGCGGTGAGCTATGATGACCTGGTAGAATTGTATGATTCGCATGGAATTCCCCCCGAAATAGTCAGGGAAACACTGTCTAGAGAGGGTGTAGTGATAGACATCCCTGAAGACTTCTACTCACGTCTTGCCAAGAGACATGAAACGGCAATAACAGTTCCGCGCGAGGAAAAGTGGTTAGAAAATTTGAAAGAAAAGCTCAAGGAGTTGCCTCCCACGGAAACGACCTACTACGAGTTACCGGAAGAAACTGAACTCAAGGCCAAGATTCTGAAGGTGCTCGATGGAGGGAGGATAGTAGTCCTCGACAAAACGATATTTTATCCTGAAGGTGGTGGTGCTGAGTCCGATAGAGGCTTGCTGCGCGGCGAGAACTTTGAGGCTCGTGTCGTCGATGTTAAAAAGATCAACAATGTAATAATTCACATATGTGAGAATCAGCGTGGAAAGCCGTATGAAGGCTCAGAAGTGACTTGCGTAATAGACCAAGCACGGCGCCGAGCGATAATGCGTGCACATACTGCAACACACGTGGTCTTAGGTGCTGCCAGGAAGCTTCTAGGAAAACACGTTTGGCAAGCTGGTGCTCATAAAAGTGAGGATAGAGGGCGACTTGATATAACGTTCTATAGGAGGCTGAGCGAGAAAGATATATTGGAGATAGAGAGAGAAACGAACAGAGTCGTTCTCGAGAACAGAGAGGTGAACATATATTACATGGATAGGAACAAGGCCGAACAAAAATATGGTTTTGTCCTGTATCAAGGCGGAGTTGTGCCAGAGAAGGTTTTAAGAATAGTTGAGGTAGATGGCTGGGACGTAGAGGCTTGTGGAGGATTACACTGTACGAGAACGGGTGAAATAGGACTGGTAAAAATAGTTCGCTCAGAACGGATTCAGGACGGCGTAGAGCGCTTGGAATTCGTTGTCGGCGAAGCCGCTGTAAAGTACATACAAGACATGGATATTAAGCTGAGAAATCTTTCAAGAATACTAAGTGTTGATACCGAAAAGCTGGATGCAAAGGTTCAGGAGCTTGTAAGCGAGATAAAGGCGCTTAGAGAGAAAGTTTCAGAGCTTAAAGGAGAACTCGTAGCGATGGAAGTCGAAAGCCTAGTGAACCAAGCCGAAAAATTAGGGCCTTTCCGAATCATAGTGAAACAGTACAATGGGGATCGATATAGTCTAGAAGATCTGAGGGAGATAGCGTTTAAAATTAGAGATCAATACGGGAATACGATCGCGTTCCTGTACAATGATAAACTCCCTATGGCAGAGTTCATAGTAGCTTTAGGGGAGGAAGTTCTGAGTAGCATTACGGCTGACATCATTAGAGAAAAGCTGACCGAGAGAAGTATACGCGTTGTTGGAGGGGGGAGGAGACATTTCCTTCAAGGTCGCCTAGCCCCCATGGCCCCCAAAAAGATAGTAGAGATTTTAATAGCGGTGCTTAGAAATTGTTTAGAGAAGGGATAATGTTTAAACCGGATGAGAGGGTTTTAGATGCCCTGCTAGATTATAAGTTTCTTCTAAATCGCGGCTACCGTAGGCAGCAGGCCCTACGCATAATAGAGGAAAGATACCGGTTAACGAGGGTGGAAAAGGTTTTCCTGTATAGGTCTGTTTTCTCTGATGAGGACATTAGAAATAGGCTAGCAAAAAAGGTCCTGCTAAACTCCATACGCAATTCAAAGATACTCGTAGATGGATTCAATGTTCTTACCGTTATAAGAAGCGCAATTCGAGGAGAAACTCTAATAATATGCGAGGATACTTTTGTTCGAGACCTATCCTCAGCATTCCAAAAAATAAAATTAGACGACAATTACTATCGCGCATTAGAGATATTCCTCAGCGATCTTAAAGACCTCTCGTTGACGGAGAATAATACTATCCTCATCGTATACGATGCACCGGTGAGCCGTAGCGGTATACTTGCGGGGTATACGCGTGAGTTAATGAAAAACCATGGTATCCAGGGTACCGCTCTCACAGTTCAAAAAGCCGATAAAACCGTTATTGAGGAAAGCGGCGTTATAGTCTCGGGAGATTCCTATATAATCTCACGGGCACTTAAGATATGTGATATTGGAGGCATAATAGCGCTACGTCACGCAAGTGCTAAGGAAAACATAATAAGCATACGCCGCCTAATAAGGGAGAGGTTGAAGGAATTTGATGCGAAGACTCTCTCCGAGGGAGTTAAAAAGATTATCAAAGCGCCTGGGAATCGAGATAAGTGAGCTAGAGAACGTAAGAGAGGTCAGGATTATACTAAGTGACAAAGAGCTGATATTTGAAAGTCCCCGAGTAAGCATCCTGAAAATGGGCGGTGAAAAGATATTCCAGGTAATAGGCGAGCCTCACGAAGTTGTGAGAAAAGAGGAGGAAATTGAGATCAGTGAGGAGGATATAGAATTAGTTATAGCGCAAACGGGAGTCTCCCGTGAGATGGCCGTTAAGGCTCTTAAGGAGTGTGAGGGTGATTTAGCTAAAGCCATACTATTACTCTCAAGTAGAAAGGGTGGAGGAGAAGCTTAGACCCCATGCTTTCTAAAATCAAGCCTCTGCTTAACAAGTACTTTCAAGGGGTATTCAAACTACTTGCGAGTTTAGGAATAACGCCTAACATGCTAACCTTTACTTCTCTAGCCGTCTCACTACTCCTTTTAAGTTTAGTTTTCGTTAAACGAGAAAACACTCCACCGCTATTGGTTATAGCATTAATATTCATTGTAAACTTGCTCGACTTTCTTGATGGGGGACTTGCTCGATACGTCGGGCAGAGCAGCAGTGTAGGAGCATTTTTAGACTCTACATTTGACAGAGTAGCAGATGCTATCGTTCTAGTGAGCTTAGCTTACTGTGGTTTTATTAGTTTTGAAGAGGCTTACATATCGCTCGTGGGCTTCTATCTAGTCAGCTATAGCAGAGCCAGGGCAGAGGGGTTAAAAAGGGATATCAAGCTGGCAGGAGTTGGGCTCATGGAAAGAGCGGAAAGGATCCTTGTGCTCCTGTTATCTTATATTCTATATGTCATAAACTTAAAGTTTATATCAAAAGCTGTTTTCTATACCCTCATAGTACTGGTATACATGACAGCTCTGGAAAGAATACTCGTTATCGTGAAAAGACTAAGAAAAACTTAGACCTAAACCCTTTACGCTTATTACGCTTGGCTTATCCTTCTCGCCCTCTATGTGGAACTTAACGTTCAGTATCTTCTCCGTAACGAGGATATTGGTTATGGCGTGTAAGGTAAGCTTGCTGACGCCTATGCGTGAGACGCCTTTAGCCACAGCGATATAGGGTATGAGCATATCACCTATATGGCTATCGAAAGCCATGTTAGTGCTCAATTCAGAAAAAAGCTTTTCAGCCGCTTCCTTGCCTACAACCTCTGCTGGCTTCCCTCGAGCGCCTAGTGCATCTGCTCCAATAACAGTATTTTCAGATGTAAGCGCCCATAAGACTATCCCGCTACCTGGCCCTAGGTGGGGATCTCTTGAGGGATCATAGTATTCAGTGTCAATATGGATTGACTCCTTGATGCCTAACCTTCGTAAATGTTCGAAAGCAGCTTTAGCTTGTCTTTCAGCAACGTGGCGAGGTAGTCGGACAGCATGCGATAAGCCCTTGATTTCGAGAATCCTTCCCCTACTCACAACGTTTATTGATCTGAGAACGTCCACAGGAATCGTTGTAACCTCAACTATTCCTCCGCCTCTAGGATAATGCCCTCGACGTAAGACCTTAAGCTCTACCTGGAAGCCTAGGGTCTTTAGCGTCGGGATAAGGACGTTTTTAACATAATCTATTGGTGGGCTCCAAGGTACGTCGGTTCCACCCCTTATTATAAATCTACTCTTCTCCGGGAGGAAAGCTGCAACCGTTAGAACTGCCTGCAGTACAAGGGATATGCTTCCAGCAGTACCTATATCAAACTTGAAGTTACCCCCTACATGCTCGTGCGGCATAAAAGTCACTTCGCGAGAACCGACGTTTAAGCCTTCCACTTTCGCATTACATAGAGAAGCGACAGCCTTTATCGCTATTAAATGCTGAGGACGAAGTCCCGGATTACTACGCTTAGCCCTTATATTTATGATCTTAATAGGCTTTAGGGTTAAAGCAGAAAGGGCTATACTCGTTCTGAGAATTTGTCCCCCGCCCTCACCCATACTTCCGTCTATAACGATCAAGTCCTTAACCCCCCTGCTTTCTAACTCTTACTTTATCGCCGACATTTACTCCTAGAACATTTGCCGCGTTACCCATATTTATAGCAATTTCTAGGAAACCGAAGCTGTCTATAAGCGTTAACATTTTCCCCACTTTACATTCACCGTACGTCTTATGGAACTTCAATTTTACTGAAAGCTTTCCCTGAAAGGTTATCTCTAAATCCTCTCCTTCCTTTACACCGAGCCTAGATAGGTAATCCTTAGGAATATTAGTTACTATGTTGCCAAAGGAGTCTATGTAGAGGACTTCGCCGAGGATTCCTCCGCCGCAGAATCTAGGCCGAGCAAAAGAGGGGACAAGGTAATCGCTCGTAGCAATTCCCAATTCACTGGGCTTTGTGCCAAGCGAGAGAAACGCTGCAACCGGAGCGAAAACATCCCTACCGTGGAACGTGTAGGAGACCTCCTCCTTCCTGCCCGGAAGCCTAACCTTTTCTTCCAATATCTGGTAGACCTCCCTTATACCATTCATTAAAGCCGCGGGGAGAAGAACACCATTATCAGGTCCTACGAAAACATAATTATTCGTCTTCACAATGAGTCCCTTACGTGCGGTACCTACGCCTGGGTCCACCACAACCACGTGAATTGTGCCCTTTGGGAAGTACTTGAAGGCTGAGGCTAAAATGAAACTAGCTTCTCTTACATTGTACTTTGATACTTCATGAGTTATATCAACTATTGATAGTCGGGGGTTTATGCTCATCATCACAGCTTTCATTATAGCCACATAAGGATCCCTTAACCCAAAGTCTGTTAGAAGGCTAACTATCATTCAAATCTCCTCAACAACAGAAACCTTTCGAGACTTTTAGGATTTTCCTAAAAAAGAAAAATTCACCCCCTGAATGAAAATACGATTAGAACTGATGAAATAAAAATGAGCTCTAAAAATAATATGCAACGATTTAGTTGGTTTAGAACTCGGTTCCTGTTTCTTCTTCGCCGAAAGATTTCTCGCCTTTACCTCCCTTCTCCTTCTCCTCAAGACGTGATGCTGCCATAATGTCATCTATTCTTAAGATCATAACAGCTGCTTCAACTGCCGTTCTTAAAGCATGGATTTTTACTGCTAGAGGATCAATTACACCCTTCGCGTACATGTCCAGTACCTTGCCTTCGAAAACGTCAACTCCATAACCATGTAATCCTTTCTCATGAGCCGCTCTAAGCTCAGCTACTATGTCTATTGGGTCTAAGCCCGCGTTCTCAGCTAGTGTTCGAGGTATCGACTCTAGAGCATTTGCAAAAGCCTCAATAGCTAGCTGCTCTTTACCGCCTACTTGAGGAGCATAGTCTCTGAGCGCTCTAGCAACAGCTGCTTCGGGTGCTCCGCCTCCCGGAACAATGTAAGGCTCCTCTATTACGTCTGCTACTACGCTCAACGCGTCCTCAAGAGAGCGTTCTGCCTCGTCAACTACCTTTTCGAGTCCTCCACGAATGAGGATACTAACAGCTCTGGGGTTCTTACATCCCTCTACGAAAACCATCTTCTCGCCAGCAACCTTTCTTTCCTCTACTAGCTTAGCCCCCCCAAGATCCTTGGCGCTCAAATCCTCTATCTTCGTAACAATGCGTGCTCCAGTGGCTCTTGCAAGCTTCTCCATGTCCGATTTCTTTACCCTTCTTACAGCGAGTATCCCGGCCTTAGCCAGGTAGTGTTGTGCGAGGTCGTCGATACCTTTCTGACAGAAGACGACGTTAGCTCCAACGCTCTTTAACTTCTCCACCATCTCTCGAAGCATTCTCGTCTCCTCCTCCCTGAACAGCTCCATTTGCGTTGGATCGCTTATCCTAATTTCGGCGTCGATCTCGGTCTTCTCGATCTCAAGCGGGGCATTTAGTAATGCTATCTTAGCGTTCTCGATTCTCTTAGGCATTCCTGGGTGGACCACTTCCTTGTCTATAATAACGCCGTAAACCAGCTTACTATCAAGGAGACTTCCTCCCTGCTTCTTTATCATTTGAACGTAATCTATGTCCACAACCCACTTATCGCCGACTTTTTCAGCTATTTGTTTAACAGCCTTTACTGCTATGTCCGCGAAGAATTCCTTCACAGCCGCTACAACTTTTCCGTGCATGGCTGTCATGGCAACTTTCTTCAAAGTATCCTCGTCTTCGAGATCTACCTTTCTAGCAAGCCCTCTTAGAACCTCTATTGATTTCTCCAGAGCTCTCTTATAGCCGCCGACGATGACTGTAGGATGAATGTTCTTTAAGAGAAGCTTCTCAGCTTCTTTAAGTAATTCGCCTGCAAGAACTACTGCTGTTGTCGTTCCATCCCCCACTTCGTCGTCTTGAGCTTTAGAAACCTCTACAAGCAATTTGGCTATGGGATGCTGTACGTCCATCTCGTCTAGAATAGTTGCTCCGTCATTGCTGACGGTTATATCGCCCAGGCTATCTATGAGCATCTTATCCATGCCTTTAGGGCCAAGAGTTGTCTTCACAGCCTCGCTTATTGCTCTTGCAACCATTATGTTCAGTCGAATGGCCTCTCTACCTGTTCTTCGAGTAGTTCCTTCTTTTAAAATGAGTACGGGGATCCCACCCATTTGCGCTACAACAGGTTCTGACATGTATATCACCCTTACTTGATTCCCGCCGAAAAGACTATTTTACGCTTCTATTTAAACTTTTCTCGAAAAAGAAGACCTTAAAACTTTATTCTTAAAACTTCTTCCCTCCTCTCCCCTCCGCTAAGTAGAATATTCTGAAGACCCTTCTTTTAGCGTAATCAACATCCTCTTTAGTGATAGTCTTTCTATTAGAAAACCTAACCAGATCAACGGCTTCCTTGGCAATTTCCTCCGCTATTTCCTCTAGGATCTCCTTTAAGTACACTAGGGCCTCACGGCTCACCCTTTCGGCACCCACAGTTCTAAAAATTCTTTCAAGGGGAGCTAAGGGAATACCCCTAATAATCCTTTCGTCCCTGGCGCTCATGTCTATCATCTGATTATTAACAGTCTCGACGTACAGAAATAAAAATATGTGCTCGTATCCTGGCGAGGGAAAAAGCTTAAAA